>Ga0209788_1000132_pt1 | contig 20557 bp, 27 predicted proteins | sample WorMetLIZISLAND1_2_FD_187415 | JGI IMG/M metagenome (GOLD analysis project Ga0209788, IMG submission 187415) | Marine gutless worms symbiont microbial communities from Max Planck institute for Marine Microbiology, Germany - Olavius clavatus LIZARD... ...
CAGCTTGCGAAAGATCACGTCATAGCCCTACCCCGTGAATTAAGCCGATCACAGCACAAGGAAATCGCAACCGCTTTTGCGAAAAAGTGTTTTACCGATGAAGGCGTAGCGGTAGACCTGAATATACACTACCACGACAAGGACAACCCCCACGCTCACTTAATGACAACCACACGTGTTTTGGAAGGTTCCGGTTTTGGCAAAAAGGCAACACACCTGAACCCTAAATTTTCCGGCCGGGGACGTGTCAATGCAGATGAACAGATACGCCATCAATGGGCAGACTTCCAAAACAGATATTTTCAAGGTAACAACATCGAAGCCGAGGCGGTCAACAATAACGGCCAGTACCATGCGCAAAAACACATGGGAGCCGCCGCACACATGGAAAAAGACGGCTTGCAAACGGCGGCCGGTGAATACAACCGTCTTGCAAAAGCTCAAAACCTGAAGGAGATAGAAGCCAATCCTGACAAAATCATTGATAACGTCAGTGACCGAAAAAGCGTGTTCACGAAAAACGATCTCTACCGAGAGTTGCATCGGGCAGTTGACGACCCAGAGGGGTTCGAGCGGATCAAAAGCAAGCTCGACAATTCCGAAAAACTGGTGCTGCTCAATAAGAAGGGTAAGGAAGCCAAATACTTTACCACGCAAGCGATGATGGAGCGGGAACAGTCGATCCGAGCCACAGCAGAAATCATGGGACGTGAGGCACAGGGTCACGGCGTAAAAAACTCCAAACGAAAAGAGATTTACAAGAAGTATGGCTACCTATCCGCCGAGCAGAAGGCCGCTATCGATCACATCACAGGGCAAGAGCGAGTAGCCGTTGTGGTAGGGTATGCGGGAAGCGGAAAGTCAACCATGCTGAAAGCCGCCCGTGAAGCTTGGGAGGCGTCCGGTTTTAATGTCAAAGGGGTTGCCTTGGCGGGCAAAGCCGCAGAAGGTCTTAACCGGTCATCCGGCATACAATCCTCCACGATCCACCGCTTTATAAAGCAGTGCGAAAAAAAACCGATGAGCTACATTACCAAAAATTCAGTTGTGGTGATGGACGAGGCCGGTATGGTCAACAGTAAGTTAATGAAGCGTGTACTCGATACCGTGAACGCTTCCGGCGGTAAGTTGGTCTTGGCCGGAGACACGGAGCAGTTGCAACCGATACAGGCCGGAAGTCCCATGCGGGACATCGCCGAGATCAACGGCTTTTCCGAAATCTCAACGATCCGAAGGCAAAAAACGAAATGGCAACGGGATGCCACGCTTGATCTTTCACAAGGCAGAGCGGCGGCGGCAGTTGCCGCTTATGACAGAGCCGGTGCTATCCGGTTTGATGACAGCCACGAGGACGCCATCAAGAGCCTTGTCAACGACTATCTAACCGAAACCAGACCGATAGACAGTATGGTTGTTTTGGCTCATCGGCGAGCCGATGTTGACCAACTCAATCACTCGATCCGAGAGGGCCGAAAGGAGCAGGGCAAAATTCAAGGCTCTTTTACCGTTCAGACCGACAACGGGAAAAGGGAATTTGGCGAGGGTGACCGGATACTTTTCAGGCGCAATAACGCTAAAATAGGCGTGTTTAACGGCTCTTTGGGTACTGTTATAGGGTACGACAAAAAAGAAGGCACAATGGCCGTGAAATTGGACAATGGCGGCCATATCAGCTTCAACCCGCATGAGTATGCCTATATTCGTCACGGTTACGCCATGACCGTCCACAAGGCCCAAGGCGTCACCGTCGATCATGCCAAGGTTTTGGCGACAAAAACCTTCGACAAGCACTTGGCATACGTTGGTCTGTCAAGACATCGGGAGAGCGTCAGCGTATACGCCGGTAGGGACGAGCTAAAAGACCGATCCGCCATGTCACGATGCTTTAGGCGGGTCAACCGTCAGGAGTCAGTGCGGTCTTTTGCGAGACGGCACGGCCTTGATGTTGGCGATCCGGCTACGGCTACAAGGGAAAAAACCAGAGATATTGTAGCGGGAATTTTAGCCGAGAATAAATCTAAAAAAATGGACAGACCGCAACCGGAGGCCGGAAGGGATATTGCGGCAGAAATTAGAGGATTATCCGATAGGGAACGGGTAAACTTTTTCGCCGAGACAAACGCAGAAGCGAAAAAAGCGGCCGGTATCGACGAGCAGATCAAGGCCAGTCACGATAAGGCCGCAGAGCGAGCGGTTGTGGAAAATGCGCTCCAGACCGGCGGCGGTGCTGGGGAGTTGAGTACGAGAGAAGCGAAAGAAATCTTGGAAAAAGCCGAGGATCGGTACTTGCGTCAGGAGATGAAAAAAATTGCCGCCATTGAAAGCGGCTATACCGATAAGGTTCTAACCGCCGAGAAAGCGGTTGCGATGCACGAAAAGACACGTCCAAAGCCGGTTTTGGGACTTGGTAAACGCCGCTTAGAGCAGTGGGAGAAGGAACACGAAACGCTGACCAAGCAGGAAAGACACGCACGGGTCGATAAAAGGTTGTGGAATGACAACGAGCGGCCCCGCCTCGAATTTGCGGCGAAAAAAGAGGCCAAGAAGAAAGCGCACAGGAAAAATCCGGAGGCGTCCAAAATCCTTGCGGAATATGAAAAAAAGGTAAAAAGGGAAAAAAGGGCAAAAGACACAAAAAAGAAAAAAGCCCTGATGAAAAGACTTGTCATCTCCCGTGACCGGCTGAAAGACGCCGAGAAAGAAATCGACAGCGAGGCCATCGCACGAGAAAAGAAAAACATAAAAGAAGTGATCCGTGAGATTGACGTGTCCGTCGGGATACAAAAAACCCTCGACAAAGGAGAAAGGAAACAGATCGAGCAGGCCCAAAAAATGGTCATGGGCCGAGGTATGGGTATCGGATTTTAGCCAGTTAGCCAGAACCGGCCTCGAGACAGCCACAGAGAGCGCAGAGCGGTGGCCGGTGAAGGGTAACCGGTAACGGTAAAAACATGGAGGACAGAGGAATGAAGATGAAGAAGAAGGTGAAGGATGCACTGACTTTAATGATTTTTGTTGTCTTTGGGTTCATTCTTTGCGGCTACGGCCTTGGCGTAGGAATTACAGCCGGAATGAAAATTACAGATTACGTCAGCGATTGCAGGAAGTGTCAAGAAGCCCGAAACCGGCAGATCATTGATCCTGATTTCAGGCTCTTTGTCCGTGGCGACGACGGAAATTGTACGGCCGGAACGGATCGGTAAAGTGGAGAGGTGTTGGTGTGAAAAGCGGTCAAATTCCCAAGCGCCAGTGCAAATTCATGGGTTTTTCTCTTTTTTTTGGAGTTTATATTGCGTCACCCCCCAGGTTCGTTAGCTCAATTTCAAGCGAAGCGACGATTTTGGGCGTCACCCCTATTCTTCTTTTCTCTTTTCCCCAGAAATTATTTATACGAATATCAGGTGTTTATACGACCAATTGTGGCAAAAATCACGTCTAACTATGTGGCAACGGTTGCAAGGGTGTCAGATCCGCACAGCATAATCTTTCCGAGTTTAAACGAATTGGGCGGAAACGTCTTGAATCAGAAGCAAAGGCGGCCGCCCATAAAAAAGCTCACAGTAGAAACGGCCTTGCCTCTAAAACCCTTTTAAGGCCGCACAAAAAAGCAAGGACATCAAGGCCGCCAAGCAGGAAGAAGCCAACCTGAAACGCATCATCCTGAGAATAGAACGTGACTCCAATATTCGCAGATATTTGGACGAAATAGAGCGGTTGCGGATCAAGCAGGTGAAAAAGCAGGTGCGATGGTTCAGCTTGGGTATCAGGCGTTGATCTCTTGAACAGCCAGGTTGACCCCAAGGGCTTTTGTGATCTTGCTGATGGTTGCAAACCCGGGGTTGCCGTTTTTAGATAGCGCTTTATACAGGCCAGAACGGGTAATACCGGCTTTCTTGGCAACCTCAGTCATACCTACGGCACGGGCGGCTGTGTTGAGTGCATGGATGAAAAAGCCATCGTCGCCCGTTGCGGCGGCTTCATTTAAAAAACTCAGAATATCATCCTCGTTTTCCAGCAATTCCGCTACGTCGAGGGGTCTTGTTTTCAGCGCCATATTTTATCCTCCTAATTCTTCTATCATTTTTACCGCTTTCTTAATATCGTCTTCCTGGCTGGATTTGTCGCCACCAGCCAAGAGAAGCACAATCGATTTTTCTTTGATTGTGTAATAGATGCGGATGCCGGCGCCGCCGAAAAATCTCAACTCATACAATGCTTTGTTTATCTTTTTAAAGTCTCCAAAATTGCCATCGTAAGTAATACGATCAAGTCGTATGACTATCTTTGTTCTTTCCGTTCCCTTTTTTTGTTTCTTAAACCATTTGTCAAACTGTGGTGTTGTTTCTATTCTGTATTTCATTGTTTTAATGTGTCCCGCAGGACACGTATTGTCAATGCTTTTTAATATAAAAAAACAACATACACTACAATTTGTAAAAAGATTTCGCTCTTTTTGTGTGTGTTTTAATACTTTTAATACTTTTAAAGTTTTTAGAATAAGTTTTTATCAATTATATTAACCTGTTATACACTTTATTATGACATTTAGCGGGTCTATTATGACATTTAGCGGGTCTATTATGACATTTAGCGGGTCTATTATGACATTTAGCGGGTCAAATTATGACATTTAGCGGGTCAAATTACCGCAGACTTCAAACTATGTTCCAACCGCGCGGAAAAACCACTCTATTTTCTCTAATATGAAACGATATAATATCATATAATATTATATGATACTCTAATGAGAAATGGAGTTTTAGGTCATTATAAAATAAGTTAAAACAAATACTTGAATTTTTTATTATGACATTTAGCGGGTCACCTGCAGGTTTATATTATGACACCCGTTGACAACCCGTCTTAGTTTAATTATACACCAATAAACAATCAAGTTTTAAAGGCTTGTTTCTGTGGAAAAACCTAGCCGTAGCCGGTCGGTTGTCAAATCAAACAAATTGATTCAATCTTCGTATACCCTGACCCTCCAGGAAGCGCGAATTGTTTTGTTGTTATCATCTATGGTGAACAGGGCTGAGGATGAATTTAAGATATATAGAATTAAAGCCAAAGAATTTGCAGAGTTTATAGGCATTAAAAACAACAAGAGAATATATAGCCAGTTGCTTGAAGTTACACGGAGGTTGCGAAAAAGAAGCCTGTTAATCAAAGAGGGAAACACTGTTCTGGAGGTGGGCTGGCTCGCCTCATCAAAATATTTTTTAAATGAAGGGTATGTTGAATTAGAGTTTTCAAAAAACCTTAAGCCGTATTTATTGCAACTCAAAAACAGGTTTACGAAATACCAACTCGAAAATGTTTTAAGGTTAAAGAGTTCATACTCAATCCGCTTGTATGAGCTTTCAAAACAATGGTTGAAGTTAAAGACACAAAAAATAGAAATCGGTGAACTAAGGAATGTTTTAGGGGTTGATGATAAAAAATATACCCTTTACGGGGATTTTAAACGACGTGTGTTGATGCCAGCCCAAAGGGAAATTAACGAAAAGACCGATATATCCTTAACCCTGACTGAAATCAAAAAAGGTAAAAAGGTGGTGATGATTCGGTTTAAAATGAAATCGCAAGTCAGAAAGAACACAGCCGCCTCCCTTTCCCCGCCAAAGATCGAAAAGATTGACAAGCCTGATTTATACCAGAGGCTTATCGATTATTTTCTAATTAACGCAACCGACGCCCTTGATATAATCGAAAAATACCCGGAAAGCCGGATTCTGGCTAACCTGGAATATGTAACCCACCATCATCGCAGTGGGAAAATTAAGAACATTGCCCCCTACACTCTAAAGGCCATCAAAGAAGATTATCGGCTTCAAGGAAGCCTGTTCGAGAAAGAGGCCGAGAAAGAATACCTGAAAAAGCGGGAAGAACTGCACAGAAAAGATCGCCAGGAGCAACTGGAAATCATGTACCGGAGGTATCGGCAATCTGAAATAGATAAATACAGAGAGGCGCTTTCGGGCAAAGAGCTTGGCAGTATTAAAAAAGAGGCAGAAAAAGAGTTCGATGCCAAATACCCCCCGCAAAAAGGCAAGAGGAGGATCGGGAGGAAATGGTTTGTTCGGGTTCAAATGAACGCAAGGATCGCTAAAAAGGCGGGAGTTCCAACGATTGAGGAATGGGTTAAAACCGTATAAACCGTTAATACCGTTTAAACGGTATGGGTGGATTGGGGGCCAATAATTGGTAAGCAGGGGTCTACTGTATATATGGTATTAATTGTTTATACGGTTAATACCGTATATACGATACTGGCAGGTGGGGTTATACCGTATATACGGTTAATACTGTTTATATAGTATAGGGGGTGAGGTTGGAGATGCGGTCTAAAATTTTGGTTGTGGCAAATCAAAAAGGGGGCGCGGGAAAGACAACCGTCAGTATGCAGTTGGCCGGAACCCTGGGCAGAAAAAGAAAGGCCCTGGTTGTTGACGCTGATCCACAAGCAACGGCCACGAGGTGGTCATCAAGTGCACCGGACGACAACCCGTTTCCGGCGGCTGTAATTGGTTTGGGGGCGGCAGGGGAGAAGGTTCACCGCGAAATCAAAAGGTTTATCGGTGATTATGAACTGATAATTGTTGATTGCCCGCCCGCGTCAGATTCACCTATACCTCAAAGCGCCCTTCTGGTTGCAGACCTGGCCCTGGTCCCGATTATTCCAAGCCCGCTAGACCTGTGGGCTTCCGTTGGGATCCGAAAGGTAATTGATTCTGTGTTGACGATCAACGAATCGCTAAAAACCCGCCTTCTTATAAATCAGTGTCAACCGAACATCAACCTGACGAAAGAGGTAATGAACATTTTACCGGACTTTGGAATTAAAGTGATGAAAAAAAGGCTGCACCAGCGAACTGCATATCGACAGTCCGCCTTGATAGGTGGAACGGTTCATGATCTGGGGAATGAGGCCAAGATTGCAGTAAGTGAGGTTGATGGCCTGAGCCGCGAAATTTCTGGCATAATGAAACTACAGCTATGAAAAAAAAGACGATTCGCAACACCCTGAACGCCTCTCTAAAGGCAGAGGAAACCGCACTGGATGAAAAGTTTGGAAAAGCGGATGGGTTTTTTGGTTCTGATAGCCCGGAGGGTGCAAAATCAGCCCGAAAGGTCGATAGGGTTTCACATAAAGGGAAAGAGGGAAGGGTGGTTAGAGACTCTTTCTCATTTCCGGAAAGTGACCATCACCTTTTTCTTGATATCAAAAAGAAGGCCATGAGAGCAGGAATCGAGGTGAACAAAAGTGAGATTGTGCGCGCCGGTCTTAATCTCCTTAAAAGCCTGCCTCCATCTGAACTAAAGAGAGCGCTGGCTTTGATTGAAAAGATCAAGACTGGCAGACCAGCGGAAAACCGGAACAGGTGAACACGTGAGCAATTAAAGGGTGTGGGTTGAATTCTACCTTCAAATACAGGCTCTACCCGAAGCGGTCTCAGGCAACCGCGCTTAACAAGCAACTTGACGCTTGCCGGTGGGTGTACAACCATTTTCTTGAGATGCGGAAGAAGTCCTGGGAAGACGAACAACAGGGTCTTGGCCGCTATGACCAAACGGGAACACTTCCAGAACTTAAAAAAGAGCATGAGTTTCTCAATGACGCCTATTCCCAATGCCTTCAAAATGTTGCCGTTCGGGTTGACCTTTCGTTTAGAGCTTTCTTTCGGCGGGTGAAGGCCGGTGACAAGCCTGGCTATCCCCGCTTTCGGGGAAAGTTTCGGTACGATTCCTTCACCTACCCCCAATACGGCGGCTTCAAGGTCCGCAAGAATGGAATTCACTTGGGTAAAATCGGTACGGTCAAAGCGAGGCTTCACAGGCCGATTGAAGGCGATCCCAAGACCTGCACCGTCCGCAGAACGCCTACGGGCAAGTGGTTCGTCACCATCGTTTGCAATGTTGAGCATACCCCTGCCGAACAGCCGGATGAATCAGCCATCGGTATCGACATGGGCCTGGAAAACTTTGCGACTCTCTCCAGTTCGGAAACGATTGCGAACCCTCGCTTTTTCCGCAAAGAGCAAGCGGCTTTGACCAAAGCGCAACGGAAACTGTCTGCTCAAAAGAAGCGAACAAAAGCTAGAGAAAAAGCCCGAAGGGTGGTGGCCCGTGTGCATGAGCGCATTGCGAACAAGCGGCATGATTTCATTCACCAACAGTCCCGAAAGCTGGTAAACAGATTTAACACAGTCGTTGTCGAAGACCTTTCGGTTAACGATATGAAGAAAGACAACTTTCGTTGTATCAACAAATCTATTGGCGATGCGGCATGGCGGATGTTTTTGAGCGCCATTGACTACAAGGCAGAATGCGCTGGTGGTCGTATGGTAACCGTGAACCCCGCCTATACGAGCCAGACCTGTTCCGGGTGCGGAACAAGGCAAAAGCTCAAGCTGTCGGATCGTCAATATCATTGCCAGTGTTGTGGCCTTTCGCTGTCGAGGGATCACAATGCGGCGCTTAACATTTTAGCCCTGGGGGTGCAGGGCTTGGCTGCGGCTTAGCGGCTTAGAAGCCACCGGCTTGTAGCTGGTGGAGCATTCACGAATCCGCGTCGGAAAATGGTGATCTTTACAGCAGAGATCAGTTGTTAGACTATCTTAATTGGTGTGTTTGCGGTGAACTGCATCCGGTTAACATAAGCCCTGAAATGATCTTTTTGGACGGTTATTGTCCCATTCGGGGAATGAGAGAAAAACCCTCGCCTTCAGGCGAAGGCTTTAGCTGGTGGAGCATTCACATGATATGATGTCATATCAGACTATACCATATAATATGATAGGAGGGTTCAATGGTTGACGTTAATAATCAAAACAATTTTGCTGATGTTGTCGAGGGTCTTTGGGCCAGGCTGGATGAACCTGGGGTTGTTATGTCGGTTTCACCTGTTGTCGCAGATGAAATGGGGGCATTTACCGAGGATGCAATCAGTTTGGATGACGCTTTGGATTCGGCGGTTTACTTAAAATCCTGATCAAAATCAAAACAAGATATAGGAGGGTAAAATTTCCCTGTTTTTGATTTTCCGGATCCGGAGCACACAAAAAATGAAAGCGCCAGGCCCTGGAAACCTGGCGTTCATTTTTTGTGATCAGGCTTTTCGATTTGGCGTACATGGTTAGAAAGTAGATGGTTTTGTTTTCCAGTCATTTTGCGAACGAATAAAAATAGCCGATCCTACTTGAAATGGTGTACTTTAAATATTACATTACCATAAAAGAGATCAATGGAAATCAAACAAACGGAAACTTTCAAAAAGTGGTTGAGGAACCTTAGGGACAAGCGTGCACAAGCTCTTATCGTTGCTCGTTTGGTACGATTGCGTGAAGGGTTGTCAGGGGATGTTCAGCCGGTCGGAGACGGTGTCAGTGAGTTAAGAATACATCACGGCAAAGGTTATCGGGTTTATTACAAAAAACATGGGAATTGCATAATCCTCATTCTTTGCGGTGGTGATAAAAGTTCACAGAACGCCGATATTAAGAGGGCTAAAAAGTTGACCAAAGAGGTAAAGCTATGACAGAAAAATTATTTAAATTCGACCCGGAAGAATACTTAGATACTCCAGAAGCTATCGAGATTTTCTTGAATGACGCCTTTGAAACAGGGGATCCATCCTACATGGCAAAAGCCCTTGGTGTTGTTGCCCGCGCTAAAGGAATGACCGCTGTTGCCTCTGATACAGGATTGGCAAGAGAGCAGCTTTATTCAGGTCTAAGTGAAAATGGAAATCCAACCTTGAAAACTATTATCAAGATCATTCAGTCTTGGGGGTTGGGCTTACGGGTTAATGCTGGAACCGGGCGGGCCTGACAATCAACAGGCTTCCCGATAACAACCTCGTTGTAATCCTCGTCAAAGTCGATAAACTCTTTGCGCCCATCCGGATATTCCCGAATGATCTTATCCGGCCATCGTTGATCACTGTAAGTTACCGAGTAACCCTGTGCCAGTTTCTCATCGGCAATACTTGGCAACTCTCCCTTTTCTATTTTATCCATCAGATCTTCCATGCTTTCACTGAACAGGTCTCTTTCTTCCATAATCCTATACACCCCTTTAGTCGTTAATCAGGTTCACCACCCTTCCCCATGGCCGTCACCATGGTCAGTGCCATGGTCGCTAGCCCCCTTCAACAAAACCATGACCGACCATCATTTGGGAAATTGCCTTTCCACACGTACGTCACAAAAATAATCAATGAAACCATCTTTAACATTACCCAACGCTCCATCCTTTTTTTTCAAATAGGGGGATATATTCCGTAGGTATCCATAGCCGGTCTTCTGGATTGGAAATCGTGTGATAGTCGGATGGTTTTAAGATTCTGTCGTCATTGGTCGATAAATCGATAAGATGTCGTCTCGGAGGAATTCCGCGTGCCAGAAAGCGTAACTCAAATGGTTCCAGCGTAAGTGGGTCCTGCATTTCGTATATACCGATCTTGTCAGATCGAGCCTTTTTAACTGCTTGCCGCGCTTTACGGAGTTTTGTATCTGACTCGGCTATGGTGTTAGCTGAATTAGGTTCCAAAACTGCTTGAGTCTTGCCCTTCTGGGTGCGCCAAGGGTTAATGTTGGGCCATATAAAATATGGGCTGCCAGCCCCAAGCGCCAGTAAACGCTCGTTGTAGCTGTCTGGTCTTGGCTTTGACTTTTGATTTCTGTTTACATAGCAAAGAAACCGCCCGTAACGATCCATGATTTCAAAAGAAAAAGCTAAGAAGAAACGAAAATCCTTTTTGTCAAGTTGTTGTTCTTCCATATCGCCCGAGATGAGGTTCACAAATACATCCTTAGCTTGCTTGGAGTGGCGATGGTGATTTAGCGCGGATTTTGAACTAAACTTTGGATCTAGATATCCAAGCAACCCTTGGTCAAAAAGTTTTTGATCAATTTGAGCAAACGGATCTGCAAGAAAGTCCTGCCAATCTTGATGGTTTATATGCTTAAAGGTGATGGATTTATTAGCCGGAAATATGTAAGAGATCTCCGGGGTGTCTAAGGCAAGCAATCTGATTGCCAGATTGCCAAACACCCTTACGTTGACGGTATCACCATCATGAACTTCCTGGTGAACGCTACCAACACCATCTCCGTACATGCCTAATCCGACAATCGCACCCTTGGTCGTCCCGAAATTCTCGATAACTTTGGTCATAACCCCTCCCGTATTAATTGCTTATACGCGTCCTTGAATGTCCATGATTGGTTCAATACCAAGTCCGATGTTATGGTCGACAAGATTACCACCGTTCCCCGAGAAGGGGTCCAGTTTTTGGTCAGATAGAAAGCCACCACATTGTTTCAATTTCTACGCGAGGTCGCCATGTTTATGGCAGCGTTTGCCGCGTTTTGCTGAGCACGACACGTCGAGACACCGCCCAAGCGTTTTATCAGAAGTTGGTTGTCTTTCCTGATACGCTCCGATAGACCCTTCGGGCCACCGAAATAGGTTCTCGAAATGTACCCGCGGGCGTCGGAGTCCAAGTTCATGAGCCTAGTCGTAAAGTGGCGGAGAAGTGTGCAAGCGGAAACATAGTTTCTGTTTCCCGTATGAAATCTGATGTACTGGTACATGTTCCACTCCGTGTATGCTGCCTCCTTCAGTTCGGAACGCACCTGTTTAGTGCTATGCTCAACGTTTCCGAAAAAGTCCTTCCATGCTCGCTTCCATAGGGCATGATTCTCTATTTCACCATCCTCCACGTGCGTAAGGTATTCGGAAATATACCGGACTGCTTCTGAATCAATCGGGATAGCATCGTATCCCCTTCTACTTGTCGCCAGCTGGAAACTCCCCCTGAACCATAAGTACGCGGATGCCACCAAGAGATTGTAGTTGGTAGGAGTCAACGACTTCTTGTGAATCCACTTCGACTTGAAATAGATTTCATAAGCTCTGTTATCGGCCGGGAGTTGTGTCAAGTGCCGGATGGCGGAGAGATTCACCTCGGGACGCTCGAGATGGATATAGAACCGCCTCTCTCGATCCTTATGCGGCAACGGGATTTGTAATCGTAGCCCTTCTATGTGGGCCCCGGTCGTCTCATCTTCGAGAACGACCTCAAATTTGTTCATCGCGACATTGAGGTTCTCCGGACTGACCACTGCTCTATACCAGTGCTCGTCTGATTCTTGCTCCATATCCCAAGAATTCCCCCCTTGGCCTAGAAGCGAGACCCCGCCTATTTCATCTTCCCCAACAATTCGGACTCGTACCGTCAGCTCTTGTGCTGGGGCTATGTGTGGTGCGTAGAGTAGCGCAAGAAGGCTGAACAACAAGCCTATACGGAGCCACAGATTGTCTTTCATTGGCCCTCCTTCCTTTCAGGCCGTTTTGATGCAGAGATGCCTAGAGTAATGGTTAAGGACGTAACAAGCGCCTCTCTCATATTGCTGGTAAATATCTCTAGGCCAACGACGGATAGTTCGCGAGAGTCGAGCAGTTCCTTGACATCTGGCGTTCCGAGTTCGATTAGAAGTAACGACGTGGTCGCTAGGCTCACAATGAAAGTGATGGAGAGAACGACACTTGGTAATGAGGTGATGTTTTTCAAGGTACTCCCCGATGTTAGTCCCACAAGTAGGGGCATGATGATTCTCACGAACAATTCCTGATTTCTCACATCGGTGGTGACAAACTTTATTACCGCGTCGACGAATGCAAAGCGGCTTTCGAAGGCCGAAAAAAACACGCCACCTACATAGATGAGATAGAGAGGGCCTAGGTACAAGGTAAGAAGTGCGACCAAATACAATAATATAGTGTTCTTGTTCATATCTCCCCCCGAATCTTTTTCTATATGCGGAAATTATTTCTGCATATCAATACATTAAACAGGTCTCTTTCTTCCATCCTTTAGTCGTTAATCAGGTTCACCACCCCTCCCCATGGCCGTCACCAGTTCCAGCTCCATGACGACCGGAAACCTTTAATAACTAACTTTAAATGTCGCGCTGTCCCGATGGCTGATCCGCCGCTTGTCATACATCTTGGTGGTGGTGATGGTTTTGTGGTCCACCGTCGCCTGAACCTGCTCGATGGGTACACCGGCCGCAAGGGCCTCGGTGATGAATGTCGCCCTGGCGGAGTGAGGCGTTACCCTGTCACTGAGTCCGGTCATACGTGCATATTTCTTGATGATATTGCGGACATGGCGTTGAGAGAGCTTTTCCCCGTGACCCTTACCCTTCATCCGACCAAAAAAGGCGCTCTCCGTGGCTCTTTCGGGGCCGGTCTTTGCCAGATACGCCTTTAAAATGGAAATATGCTCCGCATTGAGCGCCACCCGCTTGATGCGACCGCCTTTCACTTTGAAATCAAGCACCATGTAACCGCCGTCCTCGAAAAAATCCTTGACCTTCAGTTGACAAATACTCTCGATCCGGGCGCCCGTGTATAAAAACGTCGCCACGATCGCCCGGTCCCTCATACCCATCAGGGTGTCCCCAGGGGGAGCGGAAAGCAGGGCGGCGGCCTGTTTTTTTGTCATCACAACCGACTCCACCTGGTCCGAATTGACCTGCGGCCGACGGACCGACCGAACGGGATTATCCCGCACCATCTGTTTTTCACAAAGATGCTTAAACAGGCTGGACAGCGCCGAAACACGGGTATGAATGGTTCGGTCACGCATGCCCCGACCTTCCATCGACTTGCGCCACGCAATCACATGAGCCGGTTTAACCTCCCGCCAGTCACTTTCAGCCTGAAACCCCATTGCGGCCGCAAATTCCAAAATCGCCATCCGGTAGGTCCGGCGGGTCCGGCCGCTCGTAAAGTTCGCCAGCCAAACCGAGGATTCAGGTACATTGTTAAGCGCCCTAGATATCCCTTTGGCGCTTACACCGCGACCGTCTACTTTGATTGGCAAACCCATTTTATCTATCCTTCATTGGATTATTGCCTTGATTATTTCTTTCGGCCTGGCGGCAATGCCGCCCAAAGGCCAGGCCGAAAGATCAAGGAGAAATTCATTCGGTCGGTCGCTTCGCTCCCTCACGGCTGATCACCCGATTTTTTCATATTAAGGCGTTCAGTCGCGCCTCATGAATTTCAACAAAAAAAGAAACACGCCAGAGTGACCAACCCAACAAAATCTATTATCCGCTCATCCTTCGCTTGATAATGATTTTGTAGGGCAGCCCACAGCGGGGTGTTTCTTTTTCATCCCCGCCCCAAGCCCTATCGGTCCTTCGCTGTGCGAAGGTTTATTACGATGCGGCATGGGACTTAACGGGAAGCATTACCGGCGAATTCCTCTTTGCGTCTTTTTATGAGACAGGTTAGCCTTTATTTCACTAAGCCTTTTTTCCACCAGGGGAATGTTTCTCGTAATGGTGTCCCATGCGATTTCAACTTGAACTTCGTAATAATCGTGAATTAACTTGTTTCGCATATCTATTATCTTTCTCCAAGGAACATCATCATACCTGTTTTTGATTCCATCAGAGAGTTTAGTAACCGCCTCGCCGATTATTTCCAACGAGCGTATCACCGCATACTGGGTTTTTAAATCACGCCTAAAATCTTCAAAGTCCATATATGAAATAAAGCTCTTTGCTATTTTGATTGTATTTAAAATATCACCAAGACATTCCAGGTCAGTTCTTTTCTTTTTCATACCGAAATCGCCTCTGCCAAAACATAGGGCTTAACATGCTCTTTTAATCCGGCTCTCGTTCCAAGGTCCACCTTACTACCCAATAGATCGGTTAAATGATATTCCAGATCGAGTAATCCAAACAGCCCCGGAGTTTCAATGTAGGTGACCAGTATATCAATATCACTTTCCTCAGTTTGATCCCCTCGAACATAGGAGCCAAACAGTTCCAGCCGATCAACAGAAAACTCAACCCTAAGGCGTGACATCTCTTTCCTAAGAATCCGCTTAATATCTTCTAATGATTTTTTCATGTGGGATCCTTTTGGGTCGGGCAAGATTTGAGCCGCCCTTTTTGTTCCGATAAAATATATTATCGGAATAATATTTGGCACCCCTTTTTCAAATTCAACCTTTTCATTGTTCACATGCGACAATCTTTCTGTTTTCAATGCGCACCGATTCGGTGCTGAACAATTGAAGGGCCTTTTCGTTGTCGCGGAATCTTGTGATCGCCCGCTTAACTGCTGTCTCCCGATTGGGTGCCGTCTCGTATGACACCTCGGTCAGTAGTCGATCGTCCCATCGCATAGATCCAATGTGTGTCGCCAGCGACTTATCGAGGTATGGAATGGCGATGGCGAACTCGCTCTGTTCGTCTTCGGCGCGCTTGATCGGTGCCTGCAGTAGAATTGGTGCGAATACGACTACGATAGTAGCCCCAAGGAACAGGGCGTTCGCCCCGCTTTTAAATCCCTGCGGCCATTTTACACCCAAGATGATCTGCCCTGCGATCAACAAAAAAATGTTCGTGAACAAAAGAAGAACAACCCGGATTAAGCTGAGTTCATAATCCTTATTCAGGGCGATTGAGCCAGTTTGTTGATAGGTCACAAGAGCCCAAATAATGAAGCTGAAGAGGCCAATCACCATGTCAGTGTGGACCTTCAGAAGGCTTTGCATAGAAAGATCGATTCGTTTCATGAAGATACCAGCCAGCACACTGATAATGGTCAAGAACAGTGGGATGAAGACGGGTAAATAGTACTCTATGTAGCTCACCAAGAAATTCATGCGTGCCCCCTTCCATTGGCTGACGGGCCTGTCAAGGCCTTTTTCCTTTCTTTTGCTCCGACATTTTTTTAATAACGCTTCCGTCTGTTGTGACCTGTTCAAACTTTTTAAGGTCTTTACGATCTGAACCCATGACAAGATGCTCAACAGACAGTTGAGACATCATCAGGGTTCATCCGGCGGGCAATTTCATCAGGGTTGATGAAGGGAATTTGCTCTTTAAACTTTCCTATGTGCCGCTTGACAAGCGTTGTTTTGCCCGATCCGTTTGGTCCGGCGACCATCCAAAACTGTAACTTCATTCCCCTGGCTTCCCGATAACAACCTCGTTGTAATCATCGTCAAGGGCGATAAAAACCTTCCGGCCGTCAGGATATTCACGAATGATCTTATCCGGCCATTGTTGATCTCGATAAGTCACCGAATAACCCTCAGCTAAATGCTCATCGGCAACACTTGGCAACTCTCCCCTTTCAATTTTATCCATCAGGTCTTCCATGCTCTCACTGAACGGGTCTCTTTCTTCCATAATCCTACACCCCTTTATCAGGTAAACGCTGTTTAAGCCCCGTTTTCGCCCGTTCCTCTGTGTGCGTCATGCGGGGTTCGCCGCTCTCCGTGGCTATACCGGAGCCAGTTTTTCCGGAAAATTCCGTAAAACCCCGACTGTCGGCCTTTTCGCCGTATCATTAGGTTCACTACCCTTGATAATAAATCTTATCACCCTTCCCCGTGGTCGTCTCCATGGCCGGTAGCTCCAAATTGCGCCGGCCGCCGAATCGCTGCCAAAATATAGGGTTTGGGTTGCGGCTTCATCAGCCTGGGAATCCAACGACAATAGTTTTTCCGTCCTCATCCAGTCCAACAAATTCTTTTCCGCCATCCGGATATTCCCGAATAATCTTGCCTGGGTATTTATCATCACAATAAATAACGGGATGCCCTGCATCCAGTTTTCCTTGAGCAATATCCGGAAACTCTCCCTTTTCAATTTTATCCATCAGGTCTTCCATGCTCTCACTGAACAGGTCTCTTTCTTCCATGGCCCTATTCTCTTTGTTTGTTCTGTTGTTCACAGCGCCCCTTTTTTCATTCAAACCTGACAGCTGTACCGTATGCGGTTGCCGCGATCATTTTTTGAGTGAACTCAAAATCCATATTGAGGCCGATGATGCCATTGGCCCCCATGGTCACAGCTTGTTTTTCAATTTCATCCAGCGCGACATTCCGGCCCTTTGCTAATATTTTCTCGTAAGACTTTGACCTGCCGCCAATGGTATCAACCGCGCTGGCAAAGAAATCCTTGATGAAATTTGCGCCAAACACGACCTCTTTGTGAACGGTGCCCACAATTTCTATCCTTTTGCCTGGTATGCTGTTGGTTGTTGTTACAATCACTATTTGGCCCCGTAAAAAACATAATCGGTCAGGGTTGAAAAATTCAGTTTGCCCGGGAGTTTCAGGTTGACCATCATTTCTGTTGGTACACCGGAAAAGATACCAGCCCAGAGGCGCAGTTTGTAAGTGCCCTTCTTTAGCTCAAGCGATCCGGCCCCGACATGATCTTCCGCAAGATTTTTCCGAAAATTTAAAAATTCGACTCCCTCTAACCATCCCTTGATATACGATCCGGTAAGGAGCTTCGACTTCATAACGACACGGATATTGTAGGTTCCCGCTTTTTTGATTTTCAGATAGCCGCTCATCTCATAGCCCACGGCCTCAGAGAGTTTAACGTTTTCGGCGGCGATCTTTTGAGGCGTGATCGGCTTTTCCCCATCCCAGATAAACCCGCCGAGGCTCGAATCCGGAGGCACGGGGTCAGGCCTATGTGCGGTTTGCGGCTTCACATCAAATACGATCCCAGCCTTGTACTCTTTATCGGGAGCAGACTCAGTGGCACTACCGGCCTTGGTTGCCGGTTCTGTCTGACCGCTCTTTTCCCCAGCCGGTTCAGCCGGTTTTTTGGTCTCTTTCTTTGGAGTCGACTTCGGGACGGCCGGTTTCCCCTCGATCTCTTTCAGCCTTTTTTCAATAGCGTCCAGCCGCTTTAAAACATCTTGCATCGGGGAAGGCTTTTTAGCGTAGCCGTCCACCGCCACGGCCAAGATCAATAGACATAAAATAAGAATGATTTTTTTCATTTTTCTTTCTCCTTGTCATCTTCTATGGTTTCATCATCTTCCACGATGGTTGCAAAATCATCATCGCCGCCGGTCTTGAACGAGTCTTCTCCATCCTGTTGGCTTGGCTCAACGACTACGGGCACTTTTGGTCCCGCTCCCCTCTTTTTCCAGCCTTGCATCGGCAGTGGCGGAGCCGGTTTGCGGGATTTATTGTAACTGCCAGTCTGACCGCCGGATCGAGGAGCGGGGGGAGTATCGCCGCCGCTACTAAAAAACAGCACCAGAACAACGAAGGAGCCAGCCAGAACGAAGGTCAGTATTTTAAATTTGGGTTGCGCCTGAAACAGCGCAACAACGGCCCTTAAAAGAGATCGTATCATTTATAATGCCCTCACTACCGCTTTTTCATCTTCCCACGAGATGGATGCAGATTCAGCCCCTTCATCCTGAACATCCATCAGGCCGTCTGCAATCTGGTTTTCGATCCAGCGGATTACCTCTCTGACTCCGTACCCGCCCAAGGTTGACCAGCGCCGGACACATTCACCTAGAAAGTTCGGGTCTATTTGTTCAATGCTGATATGATACTGCTGGCCGATCCGCCAGCAGTGCATTGCACATACAGCCGCACGATCATCATGTGACAGCGGGGAAACCGTTGTCACAAGGTCAAGACGGCCCAACAGTTCTGCTGTGAACGGGTTGCCCTGAAGTTGGTCTTTTGTTGCTCTGGTCAGCTGGTCGGGTTCATCCTTGTACCGCTCGTAGATTTGCCCTAGCTTATCTTGATGTGCGTTACTTGTCAGCATGATGATTGCCTGGGTTGCATCAACGGTTGTATTTGTGGACTGTTCGGTTACTCTCCCCTCATCCAGCAACGACAACAACACCTTGAAAAGTGGTGTGTCCTGGGCTGACCCCGCCTTTTCGACCTCATCAAACAATATGAGCGTTTCAGGTTGCGTTTTAAGGTGTTTTGTGAGGCTTCCCCATTCAGTGCTGCCCTGATACCCCTTTGGCGATCCAATCAATGAGCTAACGCCATGAGATTCAATCTGGCCACAATCAACACGGAACATGGCCTTATCCGATCCATACATAAAATCGGCTATCGCCTTGGCAAGTTCTGTTTTGCCCGTTCCTGTTGGCCCGGAAAGCAACACCGTAAAAACAGGCTTGCCCCGCCGCCGTTGCCTGTACCTTCTTGCGATGCCGTTTGCAATCTGCGAGGCAACCACATTCTGACCAATCACCCTGCCTTGTATTCTTTCGACCATCTCATCAGGGTCAATTACTCTTGTCTGTTTTTCCTGCTCAGACAAGATAACCCTCAATTCCTCCTTGTCAGTCAATCTTGCAAGCCAGTCCATGGCCACCTCCGGTAACATTTTAGCTTCGTACAAAACCCAGACAACCCACACGGTTGCCGAGGTCAGGAAAACAACCAAAAAAACGACTTTGAAATTTATCATCGAGATCAATTTGAGAACGAGCAATCCACCGATAATCCAGATAACCCAGCTATATCTCATGTTTCACCCCGCAGTCGGTATAACTACCCTTTGTCCTTCGGCGATAACAGGCACACGAAGAATACTGCCATTACTTGATATGGTCGTGGTGATCCCGCCGCCGCCGTCCTCAATTCCCACAATCGCTACGCTACCGTGGTTCACCGGTATTGCGATGCTTTGCTTGGCACCGCTCAACGCAACAACTCTTGTAAACCCGCCAGCATCAATTTTTATCACGTCGCCATCTTCTGCAACGTCATCCCATACAGTGATCCATGCCAGCCAGACCGATCCATCCTGCATATCCGCTTCCAGCTTTTGGACATCCCTTTGGCGCAACTTCATCGAAGTGAACGCCTTGAACAAATCTGTTTTTTTAACCGGTTCTAACTGTATAGCCGCCGACTGCTCGAACGCCTCTTGCCGCAGTCTGATCTCTTCCCCTGTTAGAACATCGGGTTTCAAGGCGGTGTTTTTATCGGCTCCGAACACGAACCAGACTGCAACCCCGACCAGCGCAAGAACACCGAGGACAGCGACGCCGACCATGCCCCTTTTTTTCTGTTCTTCCTGCTCAACCCTCCGGTGCTTTGGCAAACCCTGCATCTCCATATACCTACCCCCTATCTACATGAACGGGTTTTTGTCGGCGATCTGCACATAATCAAAACGCCGGTAATACTTTAAAAGGCCACACCTAAGCGGCTTTTTGTTTCTGATGAATACGATCTGTTCATCGGGGTTTCCGTCAGCATCTTCACCCATGCGCATCACTTCATCAGCCGTTATTAACCGGCGGCCGGTTTCACCGATGTTCACGCTTTCGTTTTGGATAAAGAGTATGGCGATAGAATACGCATCCACGAGCATAATCAGCCGATCCAAGGGACACAGCGCAATCAAGGCGGCGGCCTATCGATCCGGCGAGCGGATGTACGATGACCGGATCGGCCAGACTGTTGATTACCACAGGCGGCTTGCTGATATTGGATATACCCGTGTCCTCTTGCCAGATAATGCCGATGCAAAGTTTAAGGAGCGATCCTGTTTGTGGAATGAGGCCGAAGCCGCAGAAAAAAGGCGGGACTCCCAGCTTGCGAAAGATCACGTCATAGCCCTACCCCGTGAATTAAGCCGATCACAGCACAAGGAAATCGCAACCGCTTTTGCGAAAAAGTGTTTTACCGATGAAGGCGTAGCGGTAGACCTGAATATAC
>Ga0209788_1000133_pt1 | contig 20494 bp, 16 predicted proteins | sample WorMetLIZISLAND1_2_FD_187415 | JGI IMG/M metagenome (GOLD analysis project Ga0209788, IMG submission 187415) | Marine gutless worms symbiont microbial communities from Max Planck institute for Marine Microbiology, Germany - Olavius clavatus LIZARD... ...
GCCCCACCGGCCGGCCCCCCCGCTCCGGCCACAGGCCCCGACGAGGGCGCCGTCGGCCGCGCCCTGATCACGGCGCAGGAGACGGCGAGCGCCCTGGTCGCCGACGCCCAGGGCCAAGCCGATCAGATCCTCGCAGGCGCCAAGGCCGAGGCGGATGCCTGGTCGGGGGAGCGCGACGCCAAGAAGTCGGCGGTCGACGCCGAGATCGCCGAGCTGGCCAGGCTCGTCGCCGACGTGAGGGCGAAGCTTCGAGACTTGGCGTCCGCCGCCTCGGAGCGGGTCGATGAGATGGGCGAGGCCCTGTCCGCCGCCGGGACGGCCGGCGAGCCCGAGGCCTGAGCGGGCTCAGCTCGGCTCGACGACCTCGATCTGCGGCGACGCCGCCGCAGGGTCGATCTCGACGGAGACGGCAAGGACCTCGGCGCCGATCCGATCGCCGTGCGCCTCCAGGAGGTCGGCCTCGGCCGCCGGCAGCCGCAGCGCGATCCGATCGGTCAACCGCAAGCCCTCCCGCTTCCGCTGATCGTTCAGGGCACGGATCAGGTCGAGGGCGCGACCCTCCCGTACCAGGGCATCGTCGAGGGTCGGGTCGACCGCCACGCTGATGTCGCCGTCGTGGGCCGCGGCCCAACCCTCGAGGGTCACACGCTCGGTCCTCACCACCTCGTCGGGCGCCAGCACCTCGCCCGCCGCCGCCACCGCGCCGTCCTCGAGCACCTCGTAATCGCCGCTCGACAGGGCTGCGGCGACCTCCTTGACCTTGGCGCCGAGGCGGGGACCCGCCGCGGGGAAGTCCGGTTTCAGGATCTCGTCGACGGCGCTCTCGTCGTCGAACACGACCTCGTGCACGCGCAGCTCGCTCTTGATGTCCTCGATGTGGCCCCGCGCTCGGTCGCCGCCGCGGACGATCGCCTTCGACAGAGGTTGCCTCAGCCTGATGCCCGCCTCGCTGCGTGCCCGGCGCCCGGCCTCGACGACCCGCCTCGTCGCCTCCATCTCGTCAAGCAGGCCCTCGTCGATCTCGGCGGGCGGGGTCGGCCATCCCGCCAAGTGCACCGAGACCGGCGCCTCGGGGCACGGCCCCGCGGCCAAGGCCCCCCACAGGTGCTCGGTCAGGAACGGCGTGACCGGGGCGATCAGCCGGACGGCGGTGACGACGCCTACCCACACCGTCCGGAACGCGGCTTCGTCGTAGCTGTAGAAGCGGCGCCGGTTGCGGCGGATGTACCAGTTGGACAGGTCGTCGACGAACCTCTCGTAACTCTCGACGAGCTCGTCGACCCGCCACCTGTCCAACGCCTCGGTCGCCGCCTCGACGGCCTGGCTCGCCCGGCCCAGGAGCCAGCGGTCGATGTCCTTCGGCTTTAAGTCGTCGCCGGGGCCGTCGAGGTCGGCGTAGCGGGGGCGGAAACCCTCGATGTTGCCGTAGTCGATGAGGAACCGCGCCGAGTTCCACAACGTGAGGAGCTTGCGCCGGACCTCCTGCGCCAGGGTGTAGCCGAAGAGCAGGTTCCGGTCGGGCGGGTGGGCGCAGTACATCCAACGCATGACGTCGGCGCCCATCTCCTCGAAGGCCTCCTCGGCCAGGATGAGGTTGCCCCATGAGCCGTGCATCTCGCGCCCGTCCTCGGCGAGCATCTTCTCGTAGCCGAGGACTGCTTTGAACGGGGCCCGGCCGACCAGGGCCACCGACATGAAGAGCTGGGAGTAGAACCAGAGGCGGACCTGCTCCCTCATCTCCGAGACCCAGTGGGCCGGGAACCACTTCTCCCAGTAGTCGTGGTCGGGCAGGTCGGCGGTGGTGAGGCCGCGGGCCGCCCCCGTGCCGTTCCCCCCGGCCACCCGCTCCGCGTTCTTCCAGCCGAGGGTCGAGAAGGGCACGATGCCCGCGTCGAGCCAGACGTCGCCGACCTCCTTGACCCGCGTCAGGTCGTCGGCGCCGCAGTGATCGCACCTGATGGTCACCCGGTCGATCCAGGGGCGGCGCAGCTCCTCGAGTTGGTCGAGCCCGGCCGTCGCCTTCGCCTCCAGCTCCGCCCTGCCGCCGATCACCGTCGTCTCCCCGCACTCGCACGGGTAGATGGGGAGGGGCAGGCCGTAGTAGCGGCGGCGGGAGATGTTCCAGTCGCCCATGTTCTTGAGCCAGTCGTCCATCAGCTTGCCCATGTACCGGGGCGTCCACTCGACGCTCGCGTTGGCCTCGATGAGCTGAGGGCGGATCTCGGAGACGTCGATGTACCAGTCGTCGGCGAGACGGAAGATCAACGGGGTGTCGCACCGCCAGCAGTGGGGGTAGGCGTGGGTGTACGGCTCGGTCGCGACCAGCACCTGTTTGCGCTCGAGATCCTCGATGATCCGCGGGCCCGCCTCGTCGACCGTCATGCCCGCCAACCACCCGTACTCGGGGTGGAAGCGCCCCGACTCGTCGACCGGGGTCAGGATGGCCAGGTCGTGGCCGGCGGCAAGGTCGAAGTCCTCGGCGCCGCACCCGGGGGCTATGTGCACGGCGCCGGTCCCCTGGTCCAAGGTGACGCCCTCCCACGGAACGACCCGGTGGGTCGTCGCGGCCCCGGGGCCGAGGTCGTCGAACGGCCCCACATACGTCAGGCCGACCAGGTCGGCGCCGGGCGCCCTCGCCGAGAACGTCTCCTCGGGGCGAGTCTCGACAGCCACCCACTCGCCGTTGGCCCGGCGCCCGTACTCGTGGTCGGGGTGGACCGCCGCGGCGACGTTGGCGGGCAGGGTCCACGGCGTGGTCGTCCACACGACCAGGTGCTCGCCCGGCCTCTCCCGGATGGGGAGCCTGACCTGAAGGGAGGGGTCGGTCGTCTCCCGGTACACGCCGGACTGGCCGGTGATCTCGTGTTGGGAGATGGAGGTCCCGCAGCGGGGGCACCACTCGGTGGCGCGATGACCCAGGTAGAGCCGGCCCCGCTCGCTCAACACGGCGAGGAACCGCCAGATGTACTCGATGTTGTTGTCCGAGAAGGTGAGGTAGTCGGCGCCCCAGTCCATCCAGTAGCCGAGGCGGCGCGACCCCCGGGTGATCTCATCGATCGACCACTTGACCTTCTCCCGGCACTTGGCGGCGAACCTCTCCAGGCCGTAGGCCTCGATCTCCTTCTTGCTGTTGAGGCCCAGCTCCTTCTCGACGCCGACCTCGATCCACAGCCCCTGGCAGTCGTATCCGTTCTGGAACCGGAGGTCGTAGCCGCGCGATGCGCGGTAGCGCTGGAAGACGTCTTTGAGGGTCCGGCCCCACGCGGTGTGGACCCCCAGGGTCTTGTTGGCCGTCACCGGGCCGTCGATGAAGCTGAACGGCTCGTTCCCCTCGTTCTTGGCCCGCAGCTCGGCGAAGACGCCCTCCTCGTCCCACCAGTCGAGGATCCGCCGCTCCAGCTCGTTGTGAGACGGCGTGTGGGGGAGCGGCTGGAAGGGGTCTGGGCTCTCTTCGTTCATGGGGCGGGGCAGGGTACCGCAGGCGGGGCCGCGGCCAGGCCGCCCGACGTGTTAGCGTGCTCCGCCGCCAAGGCCCAGGGGAAAGGAAGAACGTGCCCAGAAGAAAACCGCTTGCGAAGAGCACCGTCGACAGATTCAAGAAGCGGCTCGAAGACGAGAAGGCGCGCCTCGAGGAGTTGATCGAGGACTACGAGCGGGAGCTGGCGGAGGCCAGGCTCACGGAGAGCTCGTCGGACCGGAGTCCCGACCCCGGCAACGCCGAGGCCAGCTCGATGAAACTCGAGTACGCCAAGGAGTTGTCGATCGAGCAGAACACCGCGGACCTGCTGAGCAAGGTCGATCACGCCCTCGGGCGCGTGAAGGCCGGGGAGTACGGGAACTGCGAGAGCTGCGGGAAGCCGATCCCCGTGATGCGCCTCGACGTGCTCCCGTACTCGACGTTGTGCGTCGATTGCGCCGCTGAGGCGGGTTGACCCGGCGTTACGCCCTCGCCGTCGGAATCGGGGGGGCGGTCGCGGCCATCGACCTGATCACCAAACGGCACGCCGCGGCCAACTTCGCCGACGCCCCGGTCGAGGTCGTTCCCGGGCTCCTGTCCTTCACGTTCGTCGAGAACCCGGGCGCCGCGTTCTCCCTCTTCGGGGGAGCGGGCCCGGTCATGGGCGCCCTCGCCGTCCTCGTCACCGGTTTCGTGTTGGGGACGCTCAGGTCGCCTCGCCCCCGCCTCGAGGTGATCGCCCTCGGCCTCGTGTTGGGAGGGGCCAACGGCAACCTGATGGACCGGGTCTTCCGCGGGCCCGGCGCCCTCGACGGGAAGGTCATCGATTGGGTCGAGCTTTGGCTGATCCCCACCTTCAACGCGGCCGACATGTCGGTGACGTTCGCCGTCGCCCTGCTGCTGACGCACGCGTGGCGGACAAGATAGAGATCGCGGTCCCGGGCGGGCTCGACGGGGCCAGGGCCGACAAGGCGCTGGCGTCGCTGCTCAGGGTGAGCCGAGCGGCGGCGCGCTCGCTCATCGAGGAGGGTGTGACCGTCGACGGCGCCGCCGTCAGGGCCGCGACGCGGGTGTCGGCGGGCTCGACGCTGTCGGCGCCCCGCCCCGAGGCCCGCTCCGAGCTGGCCCCCGAGCCCGTCCCCTTCGAGACGGTGCACGAGGACGACGAGCTGCTGATCGTGTGCAAGCCGGCCGGGATCGTCGTCCACCCCGGCTCGGGGCGGGCGACGGGGACGCTGGCCGCGGGGTTGCTGCACCGGTACCCCGAGCTTCGGGGCGTCGGTCAGCCCGATCGCTGGGGCCTGGTGCACCGTCTCGACAAGGACACCTCCGGCTTGCTGGTCGTCGCCCGCACGCCGGAGTCCTATGAGGCCCTGACCGGCATGCTCCGGCGCCGCGAGATCGGGCGGGAGTACGTCGCGCTCGCTCACGGCGCGCTGAATGCGCCGACCGGCGCCATCGACGCCCCGATCGGCCGCGACCCGGCCCGTCCCACGAGGAGGGCGGTGGTCGCGGGCGGCAAGGAGGCGGTCACCCGCTACGAGGTGGCGGAGACCTACGCCGCCGCCGACTGCACGCTCCTCGACGTGCGCTTGGAGACCGGGAGGACGCATCAGATCCGCGTGCACTTCTCGGCCATCGGCCACCCGCTGATCGGTGACCGCCTCTACGGCGGCGGGGCCTCCCTGGTGAAGTCGCCCCGGGTGTTCCTCCACGCTTCCCGCGTCGAGCTGAGGCGCCCGAGCGGCGGCGCCGCGATCGCCGCGTCCGCCCCGCTCCCCGACGACCTGCGCGCCGTGCTCGCCGGCCTGGGTTGCTGAACGCGTCGGATACGGTTCGGGTCGTGACACAAGACCACACGGCCGCCGCCCCGGTCTGCTACCGGCACCCCGACCGCCACACGCTGCTGCAATGCAGCCGTTGCGGCAGGCGCATCTGCGCGGCGTGCTCGGTCGACGCCTCCGTCGGCCAACGTTGCCCCGAGTGCGTCCGCCGGGAGGGGCCGCAGCGCATCATCAGGGCCCGACCCTCGCCCGGCGCGATCGCGGCGCCCGCCACCAAGACCTTCATCGCCCTCGCCGTCGGGTTCTACCTTCTCGGGGCCCTCGGGTGGCGAGAGGCCCTCTACGAGAACCTCGCCCAGGTCAACGCGGCGGTGGGCGAGGGGGAGGGGTGGCGGATCTTCACCCCCGTCCTCCTGCACAGCCCCGGGCTCATGCACATCGCGTTCAACATGTGGGCGTTGTGGGTGCTCGGGCCGCAGATCGAGCGAGGCGTCGGCCCCTGGGCCTTCGTCAGCCTCTACCTGGCGAGCGCGGGTGTCGGCGGGGCCGTCGCCTACTTCGCGGCGCCTACGTCGACGGGGATCGTCGTGGGCGCCTCGGGAGCGATCTTCGGGTTGTTCGGGGTGTGGTTCAACTGGGCGGTGCACCGTCGCAAGACCCTGCAAGGCCAGGCCCTGCTGCGCAACATCGGGTTGCTGCTCCTCATCAACGCGGCCATCCCGTTCCTCGCGCCCGGCATCGCCTGGGAGGCCCACCTCGGGGGGCTGGCGGCGGGTTTCGTCATCGGCGAGGCCTGGTCGCGCACCAAGGGGGAGAACGCGGAGCGGCAGAGGGCCCTCATCGGGGTCGGGATGGCGGCCCTGGCGGCGTTCTCCGTGTTGATCTGACCGCCGGGGCGTCGTCGCGCCCGTCCCGGCCCGATGCTAAATTCGGGGAACTACATCCCTGTGACTCCCAGCAAATGTCCTTCGCCCACCTCCACCTCCACACCGAGTACTCGCTCCTCGACGGCGCCGCCAAGATCAAAGACGTCACGGCGGCGGCCGCCGCCGACAATCAGCCGGCGATAGCCATCACCGACCACGGCAACCTCTACGGGGTCGTCGAGTTCGTCAAAGAGGCCAAGGCGGTCGGCGTCAAGCCGATCATCGGGATCGAGGCCTACTACACCACGGGCTCGCGCTTCGACCGGCCCGTCGGCCCGGAGAACCGCCGCTACCACATGAACCTGCTCGCCGAGAGCGACGTCGGCTACCGCAACCTCCTGCAACTCTCATCGCGGGCCTTCCTTGAGGGGTACTACTACAAACCCAGGATGGACCTCGAGCTGCTCGCCGAGCACTCCGAGGGCGTCATCGCCACGTCCGGGTGCCTCGGGGGCCTGGTGCCCCAGCTTCTCGGCCCCGACGTCAACGAGGAGGGCAACAAGGGAGGCGAGCGCGACTTCAACGCCGCCGTCGCCGCCGCGGCCGAGTTCCGGGACGTCTTCGGGCGAGACAACTTCTTCATCGAGGTCCAGGACCACGGCCTCGAGGCGCAGCGCGCCATCATGGGCGACCTGCTCGAGATCGCCCGCAAGATCGGCTCGCCCCTCCTCGCCTCCAACGACTCGCACTACACCAGGCGCGAGGAGAGCGAGGCGCACGACGTCCTCCTCTGCATCCAGACCGGGTCGTTGCGCAACGACCCGGGCAGGCTTCGCTTCGAGGGCAGCGAGCACTACCTCAAGACCTCCGAGGAGATGCGCCGTCTCTTCCCCGACGACCGGTACCCCGGCGCTTGCGACAACACCCTCGCCGTCGCCGAGCGCGCCGACGTCAACGTTGAGTTCGGCGCCCCGCTCCTTCCCCACTTCCCCGTCCCCGACGGCGAGACCGAGGTCACCTACCTGCGGCGCCTGGTCGAGGAAGGCGCCCGCCGCCGTTACGGCGACCTGGGCGGCGTCGTCCGCGAGCGCGTGGAGCACGAGTTGAGGATCATCGAGGAGATGGGTTTCCCCGCCTACTTCCTCATCGTCTGGGACCTGATCCGCCATGCCCGCGAGAACGGGATACGCGTCGGCCCCGGCCGCGGCTCGGCGGCGGGCTCGATCGTGTCCTACTGCCTGCAGATCACGGCCATCGACCCGTTGAGCCACGGCCTGATCTTCGAGCGGTTCCTCAACCCGGGCAGGAAGTCGATGCCGGACATCGACATGGACTTCGACGACCGGTACCGCGGCGAGATGATCCGGTACGCCGCGGAGAGGTACGGCGACGATCGGGTGGCGCAGATCATCACCTTCTCCACGATCAAGGGGAAGCAGGCGGTCCGCGACGCCGCCAGGGTGCTGGGCCACCCTTACGCCCTGGGCGACCGCGTCGCCAAGGCGATGCCCCCCTCGATCCTCGGCAAGGACCCCACCCTCGACCAGGTCCTCACGCCGCCCCCTCGCGCCGCCTCGTCGGAGGTCCGCGACTGGTACTCGAACGGCCAGGGCCTGCGGGAGATGTGCGAGGCCGACCCGGCCGTCCGGGAGACCGTCGACGCCGCCAAGGGGCTGGAGGGGTTGCGCCGCCAGGACTCCATCCACGCCGCCGCCGTCGTTATCGCGCCGGAGAAGCTCACCAACATCGTGCCCGTGCAACGCAAGGGAGAGGGCGCCGAGATGGTCACCCAGTTCGAGATGCACGGCGTTGAGGATCTCGGGCTGCTCAAGATGGACTTCCTCGGCCTGAGCACCCTCTCCATCATCGAGCGGTGCCTGGAGCTGATCGAGGCGACGACGGGGGAGAGGCCGGACATCGACAACGCGCCCCTCGACGACGAGGCGACGTTCCGGCTCCTCCAGGCCGGGGAGACCGTCGGGGTGTTCCAGTTGGAGGGCGCGGCGATGCGGGCGCTGATGCGATCGCTCAAGCCGGACAAGTTCGCCGACGTGGTGGCGCTCAACGCCCTCTTCCGGCCGGGGCCGATGGGCGCCGACATGCACAACCTCTACGCCGACCGCAAGAACGGCCGGGCGAAGGTGGAGGCCCTGCACCCCGCCCTCGAGGAGAAACTCGGCGACACCTATCAGATCATGGTGTACCAGGAGCAGGTCATGGCGGTCGCCCAGGAGATGGCCGGCTACTCCGTCGCCGACGCCGACAACCTCCGTCGGGCGATGGGCAAGAAGATCAAGTCGGTGATGGACGCCGAGGAGGAGAGGTTCGTCTCCGGTTGCGTCGGCCGGGGGCATCCCGAGAGGACCGGCCGAGACCTGTTCAAGCTCATCGAGCACTTCGCCGGGTACGGGTTCCCCAAGGCGCACGCGGCGGCCTACGGGCTGGTCGCTTATCAGACCGCCTATCTCAAGGCTCATCACCCGGCCGAGTTCATGGCGGCCCTGCTCACCACCACCAAGAGCAACAAGGACAAGACCGCCGTCTACCTGAACGAGTGCAGGCAGATGGGGATCGAGGTGCTGGTGCCCGACGTCAACGAGTCGGAGTCCGACTTCACGGTCCGCGACGGGAGGATCAGGTTCGGGTTGTCGGCCGTGCGCAATGTCGGCGAGACCGTCGTGGCCAAGATCGTCGAGGCGCGCTCGGACGGCCCGATCGAGTCGTTCTTGGATTTCGTCGACCGCGTCGACACCTGGGCCCTGAACAAGAGGACCGTCGAGTCGCTCATCAAGGCGGGGGCTTTCGACTCATCGGGGGACAGCCGCAAGGGCCTGGTGTTGGGGCACGAGCGAATCCTCGACGAGACGCTGGAGAGGAGGCGCAACGAGGAGCTGGGCCAGTACTCGCTGTTCGCTGGGGACGAGGAGGCCTCAGCCGAGACCCGCTTCGACATCGAGAGGGACGAGTGGCCGCAGAAGAGAAGGCTCGCGTTCGAGAAGGAGATGCTGGGCCTGTACGTGTCCGACCACCCGCTTCTCTCGGCGGGCGCGGCTCTGGCCGCGGCGACGACCTCGACTATCGCCGAGCTTTCGGACCTGAGCGACCGGTCGCCTGTGGCGGTGGGAGGCATCGTCGGCTCGATCACCAGGCGTTGGACGAGAGGCGGCGACCCGATGATCTTCTTCCAGCTTGAGGACTTGGAGGGCTCGGTTGAGTGCATCGCGTTCCCCAAGACCGTGCACGAGCACGGGCCGTTGATCGTCGAAGACGCGGTGCTTGTCGTCTCGGGCTCCCTCGACCACCGCGGCGACGACGTGAAGGTGGTGACCCGGGAGGTCAAAGAGCTGGAGATCAGGGACGACTCGACGGTCCGGCTCACCGTCGCCGCCGCCAGGCTCACCCCCGAGCTGGTCGCCGGCCTCAAGGGAATCCTCACCAACCACCCCGGCTCGGCCTCCGTGCACCTTCACATGACCGACAACGGCGACACCAAGGTGCTCAGGCTGAGCGACGCCCACAAGGTCGAGCCCCGCTCGGCGCTGTTCGCCGAGCTGAAGGAGCTGCTCGGCCCGAAGTCGGTGATCTAGCTAGCGCTTGAGCTGCGCCAGCGCCTTGGACCGGCCGTGTCTCCGGCCGACGAGGTAGGCGAGGGCGGCCGTCGCGGCGCCGCCCGCCCCGATCCCGCTGAAGACGATGGCCATCTTGGTCTTCCGGGCGAAGACGACGACCGGCCAGCCCCTTTCGCGGGCCCTGGCGCTCAGCTCCGAGTCGGGGTTGACGGCGACCGGGTGGCCGACGGCCTCAAGCATCGGGAGGTCGGAGATCGAGTCCGAGTAGGCGAAACACAGGTTCAGGTCGTAGCCGCGCTCGGAGGCGAGTTTGCCGATCGCCTCCACCTTGCCCGGCCCGTAGACGAAGGGCCCGTCCAACCGGCCCGTGTATCGGCCGTCGACGATCTCGCCTCTTGAGCCGACGGCGCCGGTCATGCCCAGCGACAGGGCCAGCGGCGCCACCAGCCTCTGCGGGCTGGCCGAGACGATCCAAGTGTCCCGGTCCTGCTCGTGGTGCATGGCGATCAGCTTCCGAGACTCGGGCCTTACCCGGTCGACAAGGCGGGGGAGGACCGCCTTGGCCAGAGCGTGCACCGACTCGATGGTGGCTCCTTCGATCCCGCTCAGGAAGTCGCCCCTGATCTCGTCGGACGAGCTGCTGTCCTTGTCGCCCCGCATCTTGAAGCTCAAGGCGGCGGCCCCCCACTTCAGGATGTCCGAGGTCGAGGCGAAACCCTGCCGCCATGCCTCAATCCCGAAGGGGTAGGTGGAGGCGCCCGAGATGAGGGTCCTGTCCAAGTCGAAGAAGGCGGCGGCGCTACGCATCATCGGAGATTACCTCGTCGCCGTCGACGCCCAGGTTCCGCCACGGGATTGCATCGGCGGCTTCGACCAACCCGGCGAGGCCGTCGAGGTCCGTCGGCGGGGTCATAGACCAGGGGATGGTGGCCACGGTCGCCCCGTACCGGGCGGAGAAACCCTCCCGCATGTCCCGCTGGCGGAGAGTCTCGGCCCCCCACGACTCGGCGATTCGCCTCAACTCGGCCGACTCGTCGCCTGGGGGGATCGGGTCGAGCCAGGCCAGGGGCAGCGCCCTGTTGAAGACGACGGCCTCCGGCGCGGCCGCCAACCGGGGAAGCTCGCGGAAGAACCTGACCGCCTCGCGCACCGGCGCCGGGTCGGCCGTGGTCACCACGAGGATCGAGGCGGCCCGCATGATCGCCTCGATCTCACGCCCTCGGCGCGCCACGCCGTCGTAGGTGGTGCGCAGGTCCACGAGGAACTCGGCGATCCGCTCGAGGAGATCCGACCCGAGAATCGAGTCCGCCACCCTCAGCATCGGCCGCGCCGCCCGGTCGTAGAAGAAGCGCCGTCCGGGGAGGGGCCCGCCGGTGATCCATCGAAGCAGCCTGCCGCCGACCAGGTCGGCCATCTGGGCGGGGGCCGCGAAGAAGTCGATGCCCCCTCCCGACGGGGGGGTGTCCACCACCACGAGATCCCACGCTCGGGCTTGGGCGAACGTCGCGGCCTGATCGGCCGCCGCGTAGGACTGCGAGGCGGGGAAGTGCTCGGAGGCGGCTTTGAAGAACTCGTTGTCGGCGAGGCGGGAGGCGACGGCGGGGTCGGCGTGAGCAATGGCGACCGCCCTCCACGACGCCGACGAGTCGAGCATGGCGGCCCAGAGGCCGGCCTCCTCGGGGTGCGGCTGAGGCTCGTCCCCCAGGTCGGCGATGTTGAGAGCGTCGGCGAGGCGGCGGGCCGGGTCGACCGTCACCACCAAGGCCCGCATCCCGGCGCGGGCCGCCCTGACGCCGACCGCGGCCGCGATCGTCGTCTTGCCCACTCCGCCGGCCCCGGTGACCAGGAGCGTCCGGGTCATGTCAGCGCCTCCAGCCGGTCGCTCATGTGCGCCGCCACCTCGCCGGGCGTGAATAGCCCGAACATGTAGGGCACGACCAGGTCCGGGGGAAGGGCCTCCAGCCACGCGCCCTGCTCGCTGCGCAACGCCCGGTGCAGTGCGGCGATCTCTCCGACTACGCCCTCCGGGGCCGACTCGTCCATCAGCTCCGGGAGGACGCGGTTGGCGACGACCGTCGGCGGAGGCACGAGGCGCTCGGCGTCGAGCCACGACATGGTCTCCATGGTCTCAGTCGCCGGCAGCTCCTCGGGGAGCGTGACCAGCAGCAGTCGCGTCGCCTCAGGGTCGGCGAGTGAGTCGCCCATCCACGCCGACTGGCGGCGGATTCGCCCGCTGGGCACCAATTCTGCGACGCTGGCGGGGGCGCGGAGATAGGAGCCGATCTGCCCGGTGGGAGGGGCGTCGGCGACGACCAGGTCCCAACGGTCCTCCTTCACCTCCCACAGGATCTTCCCGATTGTGATGATCTCCCGGATGGCCGGCGCCGCGGTTGCGAGGGCGTCGAAGGCGCGGGCGACGGCGCCGAACCGCCCCATGCCCGGAAGCCTCAGCTGCAGGCTCAGGTACTCGAGCAGGGCCTGGGAGCGGACGATGCGCATGGCGTGCAGCCCCGGCCGCACCTCCCGCGGCTTGAAGTCGAGCGGGCCCGTCGAGAAGTGGGTGGAGAGGCCGCCCGGCGAGCCCATCTCCACGGCGAGCACCCTGAGGCCGCCCCGTTGGGCGAGAAGCGCCAACCCGGCGGAGACGGCCGACTTGCCTGTGCCCCCCTTGCCCGAGACGATGACCAACCGCTTGTCGAGCATCGCCTACGGCTTGAGCGGGATGCGGAGGATGAGGTCCTCGTCTTCCACTTCCCAGGCGGCCCTCGCCACCAGCGCGTAGTCCGTGTAGTCGGTCTGCGCCTGGTCGATGAAGGCCTGCCGCTCGGCGCCCGCCACCGGCGGCAGGGACCGGTCCTTGACCGCCCGGGCGCGGTCCGCGAAGCGCTCGAGCATCGCGTCGACATCGAAACGAGCCATGCCGTGACGTTACCCGGAGCCCGGCCCTAGGCCGAGGCCGATCCGCTACAGCCCGGCCGCCTCGCGTTTGACCTGGGCGCGTCGCTCGCCTTCGAGCCGCGCCAGGTCGACTTCGCTGTGGTCGATGTGGCTCATCGAGCCAGCGATGAGCCGGTGGCCCGCCTCGTCGCGGATCGCAGCGTGCATCTGATGGGCGACCGAGCGGTATGCGGCATGGCCGGAAGTGCGGCTCCGCAACTCGATCAGATGCATCGCCTGGCGGGGACTCATCTCCATGACGAATCGGACGTTGTAGGCGAAGGGCACGACGTATTGGGCGACATCGGCCCCCAAGGAGGCCCTGACGCTCTCGTAGAGCTCGCCGGCGCCGTCCATCACGGAGCGCCACTCGTCTTCGAGCCCCTGGTCGGTCACCGCGCTCGGCACGTCGTAGCCGAGGCGGGTTGTGAACCGTTGCCACTCAATGGTCATCATCCGATGACGTTGCAGGTCCCTGAAGGCGCCTATGTCGCACTTGACGTCGAAGCGATAGGCCGAACGCTCCATCGCCCGCCCCGGCTTGTGACGGCGGTTCGACCGGTCGCCCACCAGCGCGGCGAAGACCTCGGCGCGCCGGGCCGGGGTCATCTCCGAGACGACTCGGCGAAGGCCTGTGTCGGGCGCCTCGGAGACGGCGTACAGGGCGGCGGCCGCGATCTTCGCTTCCGCGTCGGGGTCCCAGTCGGTGAGGACGACGCTCGGCCCCGGGTCGCTCGGCGGCGGCAGGTCGGCGGCTTGGCGCTCGAGGTCGCTGCGGGCGCCTTCGAGGTAACGCGACCAGGCGACCCCGCGGTCCTCCAGGTCGACGCGGGTGAGGAACGAGGGGATGATCTTGCGCAGCTCGGTCAACATCATCCGCGCGTAGGCGCGCACCTCGGCGACCGGGTGGGCCCACATCCGGGCGAGCGCCGCCTCGTAGGACTGCCCGGTGGCGTAGACGCCGACGTTGGAGAGCGTCGAGACGGGGAGCATGCCCCGCACCGCGTCGCACGCCTCGGCCCGGACGGCGGCGCTCCTGACCCGCTTCGGGTCGGCGCCGTCGGCGGGGCGCCGCTTCTCGAGCATGGCCGTCGTCTCGGCGAGCATGCGGCTGTATGCGTCGAACACCCTCTCCATGTGGCTGACATAGGGGGCCGCCAGGGCGGAGTCGGCGATCTCGTCGGGCAGCAGGTAGCGGCGGCGGCCGCCGAGCTCGATGTCGTACCGGACGTAGCGGGTGGACTGTTCCAGGTAGGCGGCGAGACGGCCCCGCTCCAAGACCTTGGTGAGCAGGTTCGAGGCCTGCTCACACGCCAGGTGGGCCCCGCCCAACTGGGCCACCGAGTCGTCGCCGAAGTCGAAGAACACCCTCTTGTAGAGATCCTCCGCCCTCTTGGTTCCGACCGGGGGGTCGTCGCCCGGGCCGAGGGCCCCGGCGGTTGGGGCCTCGGGCCCTGCCGCGGTCGCAGGGTCGGACGCGAACTCGTCGAGGAAGAGGCGGCGGAGCGACTTCGGCGACCGGGAGTATCGGGCGAAGAGCGCTCCCTTGACGACCTCGGGCAGGTTGACGAGGCCGAAGACGGGAAGGTCGGTGTTGGTGAAGAACCGGTTGAGGACGGCCGTCTCGCTCGGGGTGAACGGCTCGGCGTGGTACGAGGGCACGGCAGGCGACTATATGCGCGGGCGCGGCTACCGTCCCGCTCGACATGGCCGTGTTCCTGATTCGCCTGGCCGCCGTGCTGCTCACCGTCGCCGCTGTGGCGATCGCCGTGACCCCGATCCTCGTGCTCATCGACCTCGTGGGCGGCGGCGCCGGGTACGGGTTGTGCCCCAACGGCATCGAGACGTGCGACAAGCCCTACTCGACGGGCGCCGAGCTGGCCGTGCTCCTGACGATCGGGCTGGGTATGGCGGTCTTCGGGATACGGCTGTTGACCCGTCTCGCCAAACGGTTGCAGGAGGGCTCGTCCCCGCGCCGGTAGCGATGCGTGTGCAGAAATGCGGCTCCTGTCGGCAATATCGCACACGCTGGGAGAAGCGTGTGCAGAATTGCGGCTCCTGTCGGCAATATTGCACACGCTCAGGCGGCGAACCGCTCAGTGCGCTTCGGTCACCGACTCGGCTTCTCGGGAGGCGCCTTCGGGCTGCATGGTGACCGCCATGTAGATGGCGATCACGATCAGCAGCGCCCCGGCCCAACCCCGGGCCTCAAGACGCTCGCCGAGCGCGACCCACGCCGCCGCCACGCCGAAGGCGGGCTCGGCGGCGAGGACCACGGCGGCCGTGCCCGGCCCGATCACCGTCTGCGCCCACACCTGAAGCAGGAAGGCGCCGACACAGACGCCCAACCCCGTCAGCGCGAGGGCGCCGACGACCGAGCTCGATGGGAGCGAAGGACCTTCGAGAAGCCACGCCGCCGGGAAGGCGACGGCGGCGACGACGGTCAGTTGGGCCGTCGTGAACGGCACGACCGGATGGCGCCTGGCGTACCTCGAGAGGGCGACGATGTGGAAGGCGAAGGCGAGGGCGCAACCCAAGGTGAGCAGGTCGCCGGCGTTCAGCGTCACGTCGTCGGCGGCGGTGAGTAGGAACAGGCCGACAAAAGAGACCACAGCCGCCGAGACAACCCACGCCGACGGCGGCCTTCTCTTGAACAGCGCGGCCAGCAGGGGCGTGAGCACGACGTAGAGGCCCGTGATCAGCGCCGAGGCGCTGACGCTCGTCAGCGCCAACCCCGCCGTCTGCAGGATGAACCCGGCGGCGAGCCCCAGCCCGGCGATCAGGCCGTGGCGCCAGATTTCCCTTCCCCGGGGCATGGCGAACAGGGCAAGCGCCGTCGCCCCGATCAGGAACCGCCAGGCGACGAACGTGAGGGGCCCGATGTCGTCGAGGGCCCATTTGATGACCACAAACGTGACCCCGAACAGGAATGAGGCGGCCAGGAGGGCGGCCACGGCGCGAGGTCTGTCGCTCAGCGGCATGGGGCCGGGCAGGGTAGGAGGGCGCCGATACGATGGCCGACTCATGCCCGGGCCGAGAGCCGACGGAACAACACCGAGCGCCGCCGACAGGGGGGCGGCGAGGGCGGTCCTGAACCGCCTCCGCAAGCGCTACCCGAAGATCGGCACCGCCCTCGATCACCAGGGCCCGTGGCAACTCCTGGTCGCCACCGTCCTCTCGGCGCAGACCACCGACGAGAACGTCAACAAGGCGGCGCCCGCCCTGTTCGCCCGGTACCCGGCGCCCGGCGACCTCGCCGAGGCCGACCCCCGGGAGGTTGAGGAGATCGTCTTCTCCACCGGCTTCTACAGGCGGAAGACCGAGGCGATCATCAAGCTCTCCCGCGATTTGGAGGAGATGCACGGCGGCGAGGTCCCGGCCGACATCGACGAGCTGGTCAAGCTGCACGGGGTCGGCCGGAAGACGGCGTCGGTGGTCTTGGCCGAGATCTGGGACATCCCCGCCGTCGCCGTGGACACACACGTCGCACGCATCGCAGGCCGCCTCGGCCTGACGTCGCAGACCGACCCGACCGCGATCGAGTCGGACTTGAAGTCGCTGTTCCCGAAGGGGGACTGGTCCGCCCTGTCGATGCGCCTCATCCAGTTCGGCAGGGATGTCTGCGACGCCCGGCGGCCGTTGTGCGGCTCGTGTGAGCTGCTCGCCTTCTGCGAGTGGCCGGGGAGGTGGGAGCAGGCCGGGGCGTCACGGGAGTGAGGTCCCGGGTCGACTCGACCGACAGGGCGATCCTCCGCCTGGCAGTCCCCGCGCTCGGCGCGTTGGCCGTCGACCCGCTCCTGACCCTGGCCGACACTGCGTTTGTCGCTCGCCTCGGAGTCGTCGACCTGGCTGCCTTGGGCGTGGACACCGCGATCTTCGGGTTCGCCTTCTTCGGCTTCAACTTCCTCGCATACGTCACAACCCCTCTCGTCGCCAGAGCGCTGGGGCGGGGGAACGACGACGAGGCGCGCCGATGGGTGGGCGACGCACTCCTCCTCGCCGTCGGCTTGGGCGCCCTGGCGACCCTGACGCTCGAGGTGGCGGCCCCTCCGCTCGTCGACCTGATGGGCGCAAGCGCAGAGGTCGCCGACCCGGCGGTGGCCTACCTTCGCATCCGCGCCTTGGCCACCCCTGCGGTCTTGGTCGTGATGACGGGTCACGGCGCCTTCCGAGGCCACAAGGACACCAAGACCCCGCTGGCGGTGGCCGCCGGAGTCAACGGCCTGAACCTGGCCCTCGACCCGATCCTCATCTTCGCCCTGGGCCTCGGGCTGGAGGGAGCGGCTTGGGCGACCGTCGTCGCCCAGTATGCGGGGGCGGCTTGGTTCCTCCGGTTGATACGGCGCAGGCGCATGGCGAAGCGCACGGCGCGGCTCATCGACGCACTTCCCTCCCTCTTGGCCCTGGGGAGGAGCGGGGCCCTTCTCACCGCCAGGACGGGATTCCTCCTCGCGGCGCTCACCGTCGCCGCCTCGAAGGCGACGCGGATCGGCTCGGAGGAGATCGCCGCCCACCAGTTGGTCGCTCAGCTCTTCCTGCTGACGGCGATGCTGGCGGACTCCTTCGCCATCGCGGCTCAGGCGTTGGTGGGCGAGTCCGCCGGCCAGGGCGACATCGAGCCTCTGCGCTCCCTGGTGAGGAGACTCTGTTGGTGGGGCGCATGGGCCGGGATCGTCCTCGCCGTCTTCGTCTACGTCGGCAGGCACGGGTTGGCCGTGCTCGCCGCCGACGAAGCCGTGGCCGACCTGACGGTCGGGGCGGGAGGGGCGGCGGCCGCCATGCAACCCGTCGGCGCTCTCGTCTTCGTCGCCGACGGGATCTTCCTCGGCCTGCTGGCGTTGGGGACGATGGTGGCGTCGACCGGCGCAGGCGCCGCGGCGGCCGTCGGGCTGATGCTCCTCACCGACATAGGCGACAGCCTCACCGGGATCTGGTGGGCGATCGCCGTGATGATGGTCATGCGCGGGGTGGTCTTCGTCGCCGGCTACCGACGGTCGGTTGAGATCGCGGTGAGGTCCTGACCCCGGGTCTCGGGGAGTCGGAGCAGCAACCCGGCGGCGATCACGACGCCCGCGGCGAGGATCAGCACGGTCTCGGTGAGGCCGAAGGCGTCGATGGTGTACGTCCCGAGGATCAGCCCCAAGGCGGAGCCGGCCAGGCCGAAGTTCGAGGCGGCGGTGCCTGCGCTCGATCGCAACGCTGTTGGGAACAGTTCAGCTCGAAGCGACCCGAAGGAGGGCACGACGGCGAACGTGCCGAACGCAGAGACCAAGGCGCCGACGACGATGAGCGGGATCGACTCGACGGTGTAGAAGGCGACGCCGCCGGCCAGGGCGAGGAGCAGGCTCATGATGGAGGTCGCCTTCCGGCCCCAGGAGTCGGCCAAACGGCCTCCGGCGAAGAACCCGACGGCGCCCAGCGTGCCCGCCGCCAAGATGATGAGAACCGTGGCGCCGCCGCCGATCCCGACTTGGTTGATGAGGCGCTCAGTCGTGAACGCCGCGCCGACCGCGCCGAAAGCGGAGGGGAACAGGGAGACGGCCGCCGTCACCCAGAACCGACCGGCCCACTCGCCGACCGCCAGCTCGCGCCAACGACCGCCTTTGCGCCTGCCGCCCTCGGCGTGCCCCTCTTCGGGCCGGTCTGCGTAGATCCTGGGCTCGGGGACGTTGCGGAACAGGAAGGGGAGCGCCAAGAAGCCGATCGCCGTCAGCAAGTGGGGGATGCGCCACGCGTCGCCGCCGCCCTCGGCGAGGGGCAGGGTCGTCAGCGCCAACCCGCTACCGAGGGAGACGGCCGCGCCGAGGAAGGAGATGGCATACGCCCGGACCGGGGCGCTGACGCTCTCGGCGAGGATGACGACCGCCAAGCCGGATACCGCGGCGGTCCCGGTCCTGAGGACCGAGTTGGACAACCCGAACCACCAGGCGCCCGCCGCCAGCCCGCTGACGCAACCCCCGACCACGATCAGGGTCATCGCCGCCAGGAAGGGTTTGCGTCTTCCCGTGTGATCTCCGAGCCATCCGATCGGGAGGGCGGCGAAGGCGACGAGGCGGGCCGCCCCGAGCACCAGGCTCATCTCCCCCTCGCTCAACCCCAGCCCCGCTCGGGTGAAGGGCAGGGAGACGCTTGCCTGGGACTGAGCGAACCCTTGGATGACGCCCGCCACCCATATCACGAACACAACCTTGCGATCTGAGGCGGTGAAGCGCTCGACGGGGAGGAGGGGGTCGAGAACCCGACGAGTCGCCCGGCGCATTAGTGGAGGCTAGCGGTGTGGCGCCGGCTGGCGAGCATGGCCAGGGGCGTTGGCCTGTGGGTCAGACATTTCCGACGCGGAATCTGTCATTGGGTCCCGATACGTTGGCGGCATGGCGAAATCGCAGTCACATCAGTGTGGAGAGCTGTCCGCCGACGGCATGGCAAGCGATGGAGCGGGGGCCTACGCGAATCTGGGGTCTACGCGATCAACGGCGCCTGGGCCGGTCGGTGGGTTGTCAGGTGTTGGACCTTGTGACGATACCTGTCGGCGCGTCGGTGGCCGTAGCCGCGTCGCTTCATGACTTTGATCTTGTTGGTGAGGGCTTCAGCGAAGGCGTTTGTCTGGCGGTCGTCGAAGTAGTTGAGGATCTGCTCCCGAGTCGACGACGCGGGCTGTGGCCGCGAGCTCGCAGGAGCCCGGACCCTTCCACGCGGCGCATCCAGTCGTCGAACCGGCGGCCCGCTTCGGCCCGGTCGGCCGAGTCGTAGATGTCGGCGAAGGCCTCCTTGAGCCGCCAGGCCGCACCCACCTCGCAGTTGACGGGCCAGGAGCTCGTCGAGGGTGGCCCGTTGAGATGGGGAGAGGCTGTGCCGTCTACCCATGAAGCCCACAAGGGCCCGCCACACCCCCGGGGTCGAACCCTGGGGTTGTGTTGACGGGCGAGGCCCCCGTCCCGGCCGACGACCGTGACCTTTGCGGCCAGCCCTGATCCTGACTCTCTGAGCGGCGGCGCCGACGGAAGCGATGACGAGGGGGCTTGTCGGCCACGACCTGTGCGTGGGGCAGGAAAAGCATCGGCGGCTTCTGCGGAACGGCCAGTACATGTCGCGACCACCGTCTCGATTTCCTCCCGCCAGGGCCTACGGCACCAGGCTCAGGACCTGTTGAGCCGAGTCCCGGCCGCACCCTCCGGCCGGCGCCAAGACCCGACGCTGCTCAAGAGCCGACGGTGCGACATGCGGCTCCGCGACCGGAAAGGGCGACTCGTCGATCGACAACACCTTGGGCGGATCCCCTGTGAACGGGTCGTGAAGACGGGCCCGAGCATCACAAAGCCTCCGGCCGCCCGCTGCCAGGACACCCTCTCCTCAGCCGCCACATCAGAGAAAGGCCGGTTGCGGGCATCCTCGGCGAGCCGGTCACGGAACCGGGCCGTCACCCGTTTCCGGCCCAAGATCTCGGGGTGCCGCTCCCGGCTGTCCGACCCCAGGTCCCGGGCGCTTGTGACGACGCTGATCGGAGACCAGAACCACCGGATACCCGAACCGCAGGTGCCGGAGCCGGCGCCGGCACCGGCCGTGGCCGATCACGTCGACCGACCCGCAGTGGACGCACGCCCGAGGGGGTGTGGAGACGACCTCCGCCTCTCTCGGCCGTCCTCCCAGGGACGGGTTCGCTGGTCCTGGGAAGAGCTGTGTTCTTCCAGTTGACGAAGCCGCCCGGCGGGATGCGCGCCGGGCTGGCCGCCGTGGTCTTGCTCGCGGCGGCGGGTCACGCCGTCAAGGCGCGCCGGCGTCGCCGCCTCCGACAGCGTGTCGAAGCGGGCTGCTGTGTGGGCGGCGTTCATCAAGTCTTGGCTCGGGTCGTGTGTCTGGTGGGTGGTCGGGGGAAGTGAGGCG
>Ga0209788_1000135_pt1 | contig 20436 bp, 11 predicted proteins | sample WorMetLIZISLAND1_2_FD_187415 | JGI IMG/M metagenome (GOLD analysis project Ga0209788, IMG submission 187415) | Marine gutless worms symbiont microbial communities from Max Planck institute for Marine Microbiology, Germany - Olavius clavatus LIZARD... ...
CTTGTGCAGATAAGTCCAGCTAATACAGCATACATGACATGAATGTAACGTTGTACGGTTGAACATTTAAATTTCACAAGGTAGTGCGGCAACAGAATTCAGGTGCGGTGGAAGATTTTATTTTACCATATTCCGCAGTTTATCTACGAATCCAAAAGTGAAAAAAATTATTGAAATCGGTCCACATTTGCCAAAGTTATCGTAAAAATAAAAGTGGCACCTTTTTTAACGGCCCACGGTGTATATTCGGCACAATGCAAATGGTGCAATGCAAATGGCGCAATGGCTGGTTACGGTTTACGGTTAGCTTTAGGGTTAGGTTTAGGGTGAGGAATAGGGTTAGGGTCAGGGTTCGATTATTTTCGCCATTGTGCCGTTTGCATTGCGCCGAATACAGAAAGCCTGACAGGAAGGGCATCCGGCCTGTAAAAGTAGTGCCACAATTCACAAAATGGAATTGTTGTGGCGATACTTTTTACACAGTACTCAAAATGGGCCAAGAAAAAGGACCAACAAAACTAAAACTGAGTGTATGATGACAGTGCTTGTATTTGTGGCTAGCCAATGTGTCCTAAGAATAACCCTTCCCTGAAAATTGTCTGCATGAGTTTGATGTGGTAAGACAAAGCGTTATTGCTGTACCGTGCACACCGGTGTCAACTAGGGCAGTTTGTTACTGATTTATGTGTTTTTTGGTATTTGTGTTATCGGTTGTCAGTGCCAGTGAAATTAGCTGACTAGAAGGTCTTGTCTCCAAAATGACCAGTTTGTGTGTATCACATGGAAGGTTAAAACACTGTTCTTTCTCTCTCTGAGGAAATCCGAACCTTGATTACATTTCAGTTCACTTGCTCTGAATTGCATGTTGTGAAGCTTCCTAATTTACATTCTGCATATCTCCCTTATTAATTTTGATCACAGTGAAAACTTTGTTTTGCTTATTTGTATGCTAATAGTTTGAGGTCTGCTATTTTGTTGACAGTTGTCAAACTTTTGTCTACTTGACTGTATTATACTGTAGACAAAGCTGTGCTTATGAAGTTTTTCTTTTCTTTTCAACATATTCTTAGTTGCTTCACATTGTCTGCTGTTGCTGCAACTAATAGCTGCTTGCTTGTTACTGTAGAGCAGATGTGAACATATGCACCATGCATGCGTGTGCAGTAGACAAGTCTTCCTGTAGTCCAGCCTATTTTAGACAGTGCAGCTGTGTGATGCCCTATTAAACTGTACACTGAGGCCTCGAGAGTGGTGTACACCTGTGAATAACAGTGATATACAGGGTGGGCCAGAAAAAGTAAGCAATATCTTTGTCTAGTGCCAATCCATTTTAATAATTTGTGGCACATATGCACTATAGGAAATCAGCAACTGGAGGATACATAGTTGGCCCACCTAGCAGTTTGTGCAACTACACTACCTTGTAAAATCTTGATCACAACTTTTATTCATGTTCACTTGCATCAGTCGACCTATTACTTTGATAGCATAATTGTCAGTTTTTGTCGAAATTTCATAAAAATAATTGTTAAAGGATTGTACCTGACGAATATTACTTACATGTATTTATAAGTAACAGGTAGCCCTAGTTGTGGTCAGGAGATCATCGCTACAGCAGCAGCAGTTGAAGCAACTGACACAGACGGTTGTTTCAAGCAATTTGTCATAGCTGTGGACAGTTATGCAGCAACAAATCCTTTGCGACCGTGGACAGCATTTCAATAAGGTGCTGTAATAGTGTTCACTTACTGACATGAATCTAATCTAAAGTAAAGATTTTTTTGTACAGATGTGGCTAAAGTCAAGGTCAATATTTTACAAGGTAGTGCAATTACACAAACCATGTTAGGTGGGCTAACTGTATTTTCTCCAGTTGCAAGTTTTGTATAGTATAGTGTTAAAACACTGTTCTTTCTCTCTCTGAGGAAATGATTACGTTTCAGTTCACAGTTCATGTGCCAAAAACTATGAAAGTCGGTTGGCAGTTGACAAAGATATTGCAATAATAATCAGGCTTACTTTTTTCTGGCACACCCTGTACATGTATATGTTATTAAACACTGGCATGTTTAGTGTTCATTTGCTGTGAGTGCAAGTCAGTGCACTGTGCAACAAGGTGCTGTTTTTTGAATGACAGTTAAGAGATATTAAGTTTTGTTTTTTGATGTACAGGTTAATTACTGTCAGTTGCAACTTTTCATGTATATATTGTGATGATCTAGTCAACTTGCTAACGGAACGTCCCTACTTCAAGGGTTGATTGGTTTGTCTTTGTGGAGATTAAATACGATATATATCACGAGCGTCTTTCTGTTGGTTATGTCTCAACACGTATGCGCATGCAGAAGAAAAGCAGAGTCGTAAAATTAAAATGGACAACAAAATGTCTTAAACATCATCCTAAGATACTGAGGTAGCTGCTTGACTAACGTCATGTGCATAAAATATACCCACTCGTCTAATTATTAACAGCGTGCATACGGGCATTGGAGCTGGTAGTGTTATTGACAGCCAACTGTCAATTGACACCCTTTCCCACATCTGCCCCCCAAAAATTTCAGTCATTGGTACTTGCTGTACCACTGACATGCTATTCGTAGCATTGGCGAGTGGCAACTGAGCATTTCCTGTCGTAGCAGCAAGAATGTGGAATGGTATACCGACCTCAAGCTCAAACATTACTCCCCCCTAGAACTGCCCCCGAATAAGCCAAACAGAATACTTCATGTGATTTAAGTTCACTTCTCCCTGTAAAGTGTAAACGTCTGACTGAAAGGGTGAACCACTATGTTTGCAAGATTATTCGACATGGTCAATGCCCAAAATATTCTTGGTTCTGTTAGGATATTTGGCTTTATCATTTGTTGTAACTTTTATTCCTCTAATCCATTTCTCCTCTATTGCTGTTGTTTTAAAACAGTTAAATTCTTTCTTTAATTTTAATAGTATGGCACTGCAACTGCATAGCCTATTGTGCTGATGTGCCGTTAAGAAACTGCTCACTCACTGACTCGGGGTGAAATGAACTGCAACACAGAAGACAATTACAGTGGTTACTGGTCGATTTATTCAGTGTCACATACTTTTCTTATCTGTACAACCACTTGTGCAACACATTCTTTCAAATCACAGTCAGACGATCAAACACTTAAAAACAACTTGAATATAGTGGGTACGGGCGTGGTTTACTGCATGACAATGACTATACACTTGGCAAAGTCAGGTTTCGCTAAGACTTTAGCGGAGACTCTGGTCATGGACTAAAGTCTTAACGAAACTTGACCTCGCCCACTGCTAACATCATCCTCGTTAGCTTGACAGGCTGCTGCAACATTCACATCTTAGCAATGTATTTCAAAGATACTTTTCCAAACAGTATGCGTATATACTGTCAACAGTTTCATTCACTGGTCACACCAGCTGTCTACAGGGTGGGCTCCAAATTAAGTAAGCACAATCAGTGTAGACTAATATTATATGTGTTATGTGCAGATTTTGCAGTATCAAACAATTAACAATGCACCTTAACTATTGTACAGTGTTTATGCAGCACTGTGTAGTAAACCTGTGTTAGACAGTATTGGGTACATTCCATATCAAAGTCCTTCTGTACCACAGATAAATTCAATTTAATAATACATTTATGCCAATATATATTTGCATGCTAGAAATTTGTGGCCGCAGTTTGTGTGTAATTCGGGTTCACTCAGTGGTAAAAGTCTACTGGGACGCAAAGGAACAGTTACCTCACCGCTGCACTTGGCAAAGAAAGCATTCTCTCCTGACATGAAATAAAGATGCCACAGAAAGCCAGTACTTGGAGCCAATATGCAGCTGTTTATACAGATGTTCTATGGTCGCTTCACCTCAAATTTCACGCCTTTAAACATCGGCTTAGCTGTAGTTATCGTTTATCGATGGTACAAAAGGTCTATGACATGAGCACTCATGCTGACAAGTGATACTGAAGCTAATGGCATGACCCCTAACAGTGTAAGCACAACACACAGGCTGCAGCAGACAGACATTCACAGCCACACAGCACATCACAAAAGCATCAACACACAACGTGGCAACTAAATCTCACTGTACAATTCATCAAACTACAACACAATATTCTTCCAGATATCACGTCAATGCCTTACTCTGTTGTGATAAATTAACAGCTTCTGTACACACCTTACAGCTAGTCAGGGGCATATTAAGACAAGTGGGCCTGGGGGCTCAGAATGGAGGCGCCACGGTGCCCCTCGCTAGAAATGTTTTTAAAAAAATAATTTTTGGGTCTCGAAATGCATATTTTGGTGCATTCTCCAGACGAAAAACATGTTAAGTAAAAATTCAGTAAATTTTTTGTCCCGCTGTAGTTAATACACCCCTGCAGCCAGTAATTACATACGGATTAAGAGAATGCAAGTTGATGCAACGGGAAGCAGCACGCACGGAGGTCAATGTAATGCAGTAGACTTAATCACACACTGCTCAGTCAAAACACAATCATATCTAATGCTCAGTCTTTCATCTCAATAGCAGCAATGCAAAACACCAACCTTATCTAATTCAACCATACACTGCTCATTACGTACTGTCTAGAATCTAAAACTGATCAATTTGTGTAGACATTTTACACACAGATGTTCAACCAAACTCTGTACAAACTCTCACACACACAAACCACAGCGCAGCACAGTAAGTTAATGACATTAAGTTATTTATGTACACTGTACAGTCACATCGTACATCATTCACGTCATTACCTCACTACTCCTGTCAACTGTACACGCTTCAACATAAATTATCTCAAGCAGTGTCTTACCTTAATAACTGGTATTCATTATTGCTATTGCTCTTTAACATATGGTTTAATTTACAACTGTTACAGCTTGTGAACCTGTGAATGAAGATGGATAAATGACTTGCATTTAAACATTTTTCACAGATTTAAAGAACACTGCCACTGATTGAATGATTTTGACACTATCAAAACACACAAGCACAAATCAATCATGTGGATTTAAAAGCAATCATTCACATGCGCTGAAATTGACAGACGAAGACTGTACTGATGTAATCACAGTAGAGTATCAACAGCTGTCACCGCTGGTCAGGAAGGCTCGTCTGTAGTGATGGAACACTTGTAGTGGTCACTAATGAGCTGGTCATGGCCGGTATTTGAGCACCGGACCTCACCGCTGCTCCAGTATCGGCTGTCGATGGCAACGTGCCGGGGGTGACAACAGGTGGTCGAGCGGCTGGCACACCTAGCCGGGCAGGTACCTGCTGTGATGACATCATTGCAGGTAGACTGGGCTGAGGTGTGGCTCTTCGTACAGCACTAGCAGCACAGTGTGCTGGCATCATCATCACTGGCCACGGCTGCTGCTGCTGTGGAACACGTACAGCTCTAGCTGGTCCTTGCTGCATCATCGCAGCATTCTGACTCAGTAACTGCTGCATCAACAACTGCTGCTGTTGCTGTTGGTATGGAGCTGACTGCATCATTTCTAACAGAAGCTGCTGCTGCTGCTGCATCAGTAACGCAGCACTAGTGGACGGATACTGTGGCTGACCAAGTGCACACAACGGAGATGGCTGCAAACTGCGAGGCTCTGGTGCCAGTCCTGGAACAGTGCTGGACATAGGAGCAGCAGGTGGCATCGCAGCTGTGGCTGAAAGTTGGACAGATGACACGGCAGCTGTAGGTAAGCGGACTGCAGTAGGTATTGCTGCGGCAGCACCTGCTGCAACTGATGTCACACTGCTTGCTGGCGGTGGCACCGACGCAGCAGCTGATGATGTACTCACTTCACCTGCCTGCAGTTCAGCTGACAGCATCTGTAACTGACTGGTCTTCAGTGCCACAGCAAGGCTGCCGATCGCCTCCTGCAGACTACGTAGATGTTGTAGATTCTGAATGGCGCTGGCAATGGCCGCCAGTTGTTGTTGTTGCTGCTGCTGGATGATTGCCTGTGACTGCTGCAGCTGCTGAGCTGGTTCACTGGTCGCTGACGACAACGACTGACCAGGCGTCACTGCCATGGGATCAGAATTCCCGGCAGTGAACTGGCCAAGCAATAACTGTAATGTATCTAACAGTTCTGCAGGACGTGGACTGCTGGTCACAGTTGTCACCGGCTGCACCAGTGTGTTACTGACTGTTGGCTGAGATAACACTGACTTTGTTGCAGACTCTGCAACTGACATCTCTTTGACAGAAACTGTCTGAGACTGGTGGGCGAGATCAGAATACTCAGCAGACTGCTGCATTGAAGATCCTGCAAGAGATGACGCCATGCTGTCCATACTGTCCGACCTAGAAGAAATAGGCTGGTCTTGTATTGGAACAAAGCCCAAGCTGGATATTTCTGGCAAAGGGGATGGGACATTCTCCACGGGGTCGGATGTCAGCTGCACAGCATGGAGTTCGGTGTCTAGAGGAAATGCAGCGGACTCTGCCGACTGTTTGCGACGCAGCGCTAGGTGAACAGACTGGTCGCTGGTTGTGACTTCACAGTCTGAAGACATTGTTGGTCGCACTTGTTCCTTGAGGCTGTTTGTACGACGTAATGACACACTCGGAGAACAGCTCCTGTCAGCACTCTGTGGCATGTCGACTGCCAAATCAAGCGAATCTGGAATGGCCACAGTGTCTGTATGCAAAGACGATGTACCAGTCATTGGCCAGCTGTCAGACGCACTGAACCCATCAAGAACAGGTGGGCCAACTGCTGCAGCATCAGTACAAGGTTCAGTGAGCATGCTGTCAACCGTAGTCACTGGTGGTATTATAGCAGATGAGAACGGCTGATGCTGGTTCAGCATTGTATCTGACGCGGTAATATCACCCAGTGTCTGTGGCGGCACAAACGTCGCTGGCACTGATGACTGATGAACACCGGCTGTTGAGTAGATCACTCCTGTAGATGGTGGCATCCACTGAACTACACTTGACCATGCAGTTCCTGTACTGACACCATGTGCAATTGACTGCTGGTCAAAATATGTTTGCTGAGCCATCAGTGCCTGCAACAGTTCTGACATGGACATTGAAGTTATGTTCTGTTGAATCTGCTCCAGATATCTCTGCAACTCTTGCTGTTGTTTCATCTGCATTATTTCAAGCTCTTGTTGGTGCCTAAAATCCACATATCCACAACCAATCTTCACTACCAACAACAATGCCATAGCAACACAATGATCCATCTAACACAACAGCCATGACATATCCAACATACATCTAATCATTTTAGCATAATGATACAAGAAAGCCTAGCTAACTCAAAAGGTTAACTCATCAGCCTTTGTTGCCTACCAAAAATGCAAATTAGTGCAAAATTCTGAAAAACTTTGAACTTATAGCAGTTCAAGGTCATCCAACGTCATCGACCTTGGTGCCAATCAAAAGCGCATATGCAACTTCCTATTAGTCATTAGTAGTAACTTTGGTCATATCTCATACCATTTTTGAGATATCGATGCATAAAACTAGAAAATAGCTCGTTTTTCCCACCCCATCCTTGCTTGATGCCCCACTCATGGGGAAACCGTCAGAATTTCTGGAAGAAACTTACACCACAAAAACTAGAGGCATTGGTGAAAGTTGCATAATCATCACTTCAACTGTTTTTGAGTGATCCACCTGTGTGACGGACAAACGGACGGGTGATAGTATATATCGCGCTCTGCATATATGCTGTCCAATCCAATATGAGCATGCACCACTACAAGTGCTTTGCGCTATGCTTCGTGAACATCCTCCAGTAGACCCGGTCCTGAGCTGCCTCTCTTGCTTCCGGAAGCCCAGTGTAGGAGTTTGCCAGGTCGTTAGTAACAGTCCGGACTCAGGAATTGCGTGGCCGTACGGCGTCCGCGAGGTTTCCTCCAGACCTCTGACGGTGGTTTGAAGAGGATACGGCTAGCATCCGTCGACTCATTCATTCAGACTATATGGCCAAACAGAGAGAGGCGACAGGTCTTGACAATAGAGGAAAGTGGAGGCTGCTGAGTGACATGACGGTCGTCTTCATTCCTCACGAAATCCGACCATTTGAAGCCAAGAATTCTTCGCAGGCACCACTGGTTCAGCGCGTAAATTCGAAGTACGTCTGCTTTGCCGACTGTTCAGCATTCCGATGCGTACAACATGATGGGGAGGATATATGTGTTGTATAAGTGAGTTTGGCTATACGCGAGCGCCATAGGCGGTGATCACCGCTGACGTATCTCCGGTTCACTACAGCAGGAAGAGTGGATCAGAACCCCAAGATAGGTAAACTCATCCACACACTGAACGTCCTGCCCACACACCCGGAGGGAGGGTGGGACATCCTCAGCCGGGCCCAGTGCCTGGACCATCATTTGTCGCTCGCCAAAAATAGCAGAGGAGATATTTCTGTTTCAAAGATTCATATTTAGCACACTTATTATTTCTGAGGGCAGCTGAAGTCATCTGTCTTGACTGTGATATTTGGTAACAGTAGTGCAGGCTAACTAGTCTGGCAGCAATGAACACTGTGCCATAACCACAGCCATACAGGCCAGTACTCGATTTACCTACCCCAGAGAGATGGAAGGCTGAATTAAACCAGGTTTACCTGCCTACAGATGGTCACTCATCCATGTACTAACCTGCATGGTTAAGACTCGAACTTGCAACCCATTGATCACAAGTCTGACATTTTGGTCTATATGTTTAGTCTCCGGTTAGGGAGAGATTTTCGGATGCTTTCCTCTCACTCTGTACCGAGGCACTGAACATTATTACTCACATAATGAATACATATAATAATTAGTTAACAGAAAAAGAACAAACAAAATGTGCATAACAGGACCTATATAAAATTCATACATGATGTTTATGTATCAAAAAATCTCAGTACAACAAAAGACAACTCATTTCTAAACTTGGGATACCTGATACTTTAGTGACAAATGACAATCTGCTATATACCGGTACTTAAGGACTTGTTACTCTGGTGAAAGTGTTGTTGATTCAACAAAAACAGTTGATAATGGAAACTTAGTTGCACATAACAGCTACACACTACACACAGTTACTTGGCTGACAACGCGAATATGATCAATATTCCTTACTTTAACTTCAACGAATTGTAAACTTGCTCTTCCAATTTCTGACTCATACTAGAAACAGAATCCTGGACTGTTGCACTCAGCGGCTGTGCAGCCAACTACAAACAAAATTGTGACTACCACTGCAACACAACATAAAATACACTATAAAGTATAATGCATAATTCTTAGCAGATTTCACCAGATCTTCAAGTGTGTGCTAGCGGCACAACCATGAGCTTAGTACAGTGTGCATAACTGATCACAAGTCTAATTAATGTCATCCTCCATTAAGAAGCAGAAGTAAGGTAATCAGGAAGGTGTTACTGTAACCATGTTATTTTCGTGTGCATGAAATTTTCGTGGGTTTTGCAAATAGGATAAAAATGTTACATTAAGTACATCTGAAAATTCTGTATGCCCTTCGAAGGCCTGGTAAATACCAGTAGAACACTGGGAAAAGACGAAAACCCAAAATTAAAATAAGCGAACTTTCTACATTCCAAAATCGCAAAATTAAGATGCAGGGAAATGTTTTACTGTACTACTTCAGAGGAAATGATCGACGATAATTGCCTTGATATACATGCCAAAATAGGCACAATGATTGGCCGAAAAAATGTTAACATAGTTATTAAGTATTAAGTTAACACATGCGATGTAAATATTATATAGATGATCTTGTCCGTGTTCCTAGTCAAGACATTTAAGCATAAAAAAATATCAGTGATGAAAACAAGACCAAAATGTTAAGACCAAGATCAAGACCGAGGCCGGTCTGAGACCAATCTTGTCATAAGACCGCAGTCTCAGACCCCAAGACTGAAAAATATTGAGGCCTAGCTTACAAACTAGTATGCTGACCTAGTGACCTACTGGGCTAATGGTCTAATGGAGTAAGGTTAAGATTAGGGTTAGAGACAGTAATCCGTTAGCCCAATAGTCCGATGCATTATTCAGTGTGACCCATATGTTGACCACAGCAGAGCTGAAGATAAAAGCATTTATATACTGTACACACCTGCTGATCTAGAGCCGTCAGCACTGCAGTTGATACACACTGGTTGGACTGATCAGTCACTGACGAAGACGCTAGTGAAGTCTCATGAGTCAAACTACTGCCTTCCAACTGACTGCTACTGACACCTCCATCAACATCTTCCTTAACGTCACTGATTCTGAATCGACCTTTCTTCACAGGCGCTTTGCCGGTCGACCCTGCAACAGGTTCCTGCAAGCCAGACGGCACAGAAACATGATTCTGTGTAGATGTCACGTTCTGAGGTGGATTCCGGGATGCTGGTTCGCTGTTGACAGTCGATGCTTCACACACAGTCGCGGACTCTTGCAAGTTACTCGCTGTCAGAGGATCGTCCTTGACAGCCGACACTGTGAACTGCAGCTTGCGTTTTGAAGGCATCTGTTCAGCTGATGATGTTGAGGCTAGCGCTACTTTCTCAGCTGCTGATGCTGTTGCATGCACTGTTTCAGCCGGTTCACTTCTCACATTTGCACTGGATACAGTTACTGCAGTCACTGACTTTCCCGTCACTGGCAGAGATTCTGCAGTAGTAGCCACAGATGGTGTACTTCTTCCAGAATACGTGGACGTCACAGCCAGTGATGTGCCGGGAACAGCAGTGCTGGCACCAAGAGATGTTGTCATGTCTGCCGCTAGGTTAAACGTAGTAGTTCCAGGTTGCTGGAGGTCAGTGCTCAATAGTGGTGGGGAGACAACTGGAGACTGAACAGCAGCCAAAGCATATGTCGGTTGAGTCTGTTGACCATATGGCATTGGAAACCACGCCATTGAACCGGGCAATGAATGCACTGCTGGAGAATGCACAGGAATGATAGGAGCTGCAGGCTTCCGTGGACCATGAAGCCTACTCAGCGCCTGCTCTAGGTTGGCTAGATGTGGCGGACGATCTGGTCTCTTTCTTGGCACAGTGGTAGCATGCATCGCAGGCTGCTGATCATGTGCTGCAGGAAGTCTTGGAACAACTGGTCTTGTAGGCTGCATCACAGAAGTCATGCCACCTGATGCTATTGGTGCTAGACCAGTCATAGGTCGCACTGCTTGATCTCTCTGAGCTTGATCAAGACCAAGACCAAGACCAGACGGCATAACTGGCTGCTGGAGTTCCTGTCCAGCTACTGGATAGCTCTGCATGCCAAGGTGAGGATCTGCTGCAGGCATCTGACCCACCGGCTCTGACACCGGTGGCATTACTGGAGCTCCATACATCAACTGAGCAGCCAGCAAAGGATTGGCAGCTACAAGATATGGATTGAGGCCAAGTGCCGGCCATGCAGGAGCCATCAATGGTAACGGCATCATCATCTGATTGTACAGTGAAAGAAGAGACACTGGCGAGTAATCAGCTGCAGCTGGCTGCTGAGGTCCTATCACCTGGTTGATGCCATCAGGTGATGCTGGACAGCTGGTGGTAACCATGTCTCCAGGCTGCACTGGAGCAAATCCAGAAGTACCGTCTACAACAGCAGGCATTGCTGATGACATCTGGTACTGCTGAAGTAACATGGCTGACTGGATGTCAGGGGCAAGCATGCTGGCTGGTATATGTTGAAATGCATTACTGCCGTTCGTCTGACCACCTGCCAACTTCTGCCCCTGTGGTAATGACTGATCCACTGACACAGGATAGACAGGTACTGGCTTGATAGGCTGTACCGGTGCTGCAGCATGCTCCCCATTTGATGGCACTGCTTTAGTCTGACCAACAGCTGGAGATGGAACTACTGGTTGAACACTGCCATCTCGTTGCATTGTCGACGTTGCTGGTAGTTCAGGCATGCTGGCCTGTTGGCTAGCAGCCTGGGTTGGTGCAGTGCCGGGCTCTGGTGACAGCGACGGCCCTCGATGTGCTACTGGCTGTAAGTCCACTGCTTGGTTCCCAGAAACCACCTGCGGGCCGACCGCTGGACGTCCAGCACCCAGCTGTGATGTACTGTTTGTTGCAGCTACTTCGACTGATGTATCTTTCATTTCCTCTGCATCTGGTTTCGTCTTGGCTGCTGCAGTGCTTGGACCAGCTGCATCCTTGCTCGGCCCAGTCAGCTGAACTAGCTTCATCTTGAGATGTGCAAAGTCCATGACATCACGAGAGCGAGTCCTAGTCACCGTACTTTCTTGTGATGACAGACCACTTGCACCGGACTCAACGGTTGACTGATTCACGGCTGACTGTTCCGGTGGTTTTGGTGACAATACGTTGCTCCGATCTGCATCGCCAATTGTCGGCCGTGTTGCTGACATCTCGCTGGTGACAGTCAACTCATTCTGACCGCCGCTGTCACTGCTCACATCAAGCAACTGAGCAACTGATGGAACTTTCATTCCATCGTCAGCATTGACTATAGGAGCTTCCACAGCTGAGCCCGGCACGAGACCCACTGACGTTTTGTCATTCTGAAACATTACAATGGTTACAGAAACATCATCAATAGACCCCCAAGCCGAATTTTTTTTTACATTTATGGCTGGCTTATCAAGATTTATGGCTGCTTTTTGGCTAAGCCAGAAAACTGCGGAAAAGGTATTTTTCGGCTAAAAACTTCAGCGGTTTACCAAACTTATGGCTAACTTTCAGCAATAATAAAAATTGCAATATTATATTCCAGTAGTTGGCTAAAATCTGTTGTTCAAACTTCTTGCAATAACGTAGAACAGTCATGTCAAAAATCATGTCGATACAAAGACCACAATTACAGGACAAACTTAATATTGTCATGCAAAAATGAGACCGAAATGATCGGAATGTCTTGTTTACACTTGAAAATTATGGCGACTATAACAACTTGTTTTTTCTGGCCTTTTTTGGCTAGCTGAATTTTTTTCCGGCGGCTTTTTGGTTAATGCTGAAAATATTCAGCTGGGCGGCTTGGGGGTCTATTTGTCAATAATCAGGACAATCATGATTATCATCATCACTATCAGCATCATTGCTATCTGCATCATCATCATCATCGGCATTGTCATTATCAGTATCTTCATCATCATCATCATCACTGACGTATATGTAAATACTGTAACTTTTTTCTGTTTCTCTCTGAATAACATTCTGTTAGTTTCCAACTGGTTGCACCAAGACAAACAGTTTTAATAGCTGACAGTTCTTAGCTGTCTGTGTTACACATCTATCTCTTGAATACATGTGGTAATGAAATGTAACTAACTGTAACTGACATTTACATTGTGCCATTAGACTGTAAATCTACAAGACCGACGGCACATTTCAGGTCTTGTAGACTCACATTAGAAAAAAACTGTTTTTACATTTACACAAAAAAGGACGACCAATAATGAAGCAGTTTAGTATTCTGTCAAGTCTGTTCTAACATCTGACAAAACGTAACACTAACTGTCTATATATAATATTCCAGAATGAAATTAAATATGCTTGGATAAATAAGAATACAGGTCCAAGTTATTATGACATTATTTAAATACTAAAGGTAAAGGTCGGGAACTTGGTATAGCACAGAAGTGCTTTACAATCTCTGAAGTGACAGCTGACTGGCCAGAGCTAATGATACCACAGTGCATTATTCAGCTATCGATCATCCATGCTAGCGAACAATTGGGCCCACAGTGCAGCAAGCAGACACACCTTGCCGCAATCAGTCACACAAGGCGTTCACCCCATAGCTACTACTACTCATTGCGCCTACCCACAGACGGATGGTCAGGCTGAGCTGACCTGAGTGGATGGTGGAATTTGTTCAAAACAGCCTGTGAATCACTAAGTGAGTTTTGGTAAATATCCTCTGACTGCATGAAGACTAAACTGTGGAATATCAGCATAATAGAACACGTTAATTACCTTGCCAACAAGTGCAGCTGTCAGTGCCGCGGCTGCACTCACTTCATCCACAAGGATAACAGTATTTCCAGCCGACAACTGGCTAGATTCATCTGGACTTCCAACTGGTGTGTAGTACTCTGCATCACTGGACATTTCAGCACTCCAAGAGCCTCCAGGCTGGCGGACGTCAGCTGATGGAGTCAGTGCAGACAACTGCGTACCACCAGCTGTCTGTGACAGGTTGTCAAGTTGATACGTCATGCCGTCGTTTGCTGCTGCAACTGACAGTGTAATTGGTATTGGTTGTGTGCCGCCGACACGTGTCACGTCAACACTGATACTTGCATGTGTCGTGCCATCAACGTCTACTACATCGGACAGACTGCTTGCTATTAACCCAGCATCGTCGTCGTCGTTCCCAGCCAGCTGGTTTATACTGCCCGGATGTTCCTTTGCGTATCGAATTACTTCCACCATCTGCTGTTTGAATGACTCGACGTGTTCCTTGGTCAGACACTGCTGCTGTACCTAACACATCAAATACATCAGTCGAGGGTCATTCTTAGTCTTGCATTGAATGTGTAGGGTGTGGGGTGGAATTTTTTGTGCAATTCTTGCAATGCCAGACAAGTAATGCTGTAGGTTACATGACAGGAAGTCATGCTCCAACAATTACCATAATGTTCTTTTGGAGGACCAGCCTAACCTGGAAAATGGCAGCATATATACAAAAGTTGACATAGTTTGCTCAGTGTTAAGTGCAAGTTGTGCACATGTGTGCCTACATGCATATGTACGTTGTTCAGATTTCTGTCACAGAGAGTGACAAAGTGTCGATTATTCTACTACACTGTTAATTTGTTCTGCAGTTCAGTATTAACTGCAATAAACAAGCAAGCTGACATACATGTGCCAAGACTTACCAGACTGTCTGCAATGTCGTCCGTCCTGTCAACATCAGGACTAAACTTGAACACAACGGTAGAGTGTTTGCCTGACTCCAGCAAGCATTCCACCACTTCTCCGCCGTTCTCCGTGCCCAAGATCTTCAACCTCGGCAACTTCTCTGACTTCTTGCGACGCTGCTTTGACCTGTCAACTGTCGCACGTTTTGACTTGTCTGCCTCATCCCTGCAAACAACATTTTACCATCAGCAAATTTCACGGCAAAGTGTCAGCAATCACACAATATCAAAGATTCAGACAGTGCAGACGCCTACAGCAATGCACTGTTGTAAAAAAATGTGCACGAGAAGGACTACGTGGGTTAGTGCCACATTTATATGGGTCGGCAGTGCACGGCATGTGGAGTGGGGGCCAAACCACTTCCCTGCCACCTTTACTCCCAGCATTAGTCAGGTACACATTTACTGCTGGGTGAACAGACGGGTGGCATACAGTTGCCAAACCTCAGTTCAAACCTGGGACCTTCTGCACCGATGGCCAGCATGCTAACCACTGAGCCATCTGCCCATTAATGTAATTAATGTCCATTAAACATGGCTGGTAAGTTTACAATGACTACGTTATAAAGGTGTGCATGCATGTGTTTGTGTAATAAGTCACTTATGGCAGGTCACAAAAGATAAGTACTAGCTGTGAACCTCCTCCTAGCATTAAGACATTGTTATGCATACAAACTTACACATTACCTAGTGCTAAATTAATTATAATATGGAATCAGTAGTTATGACAGATCTGCATACAGATCCATAAACTCTTGTCATGTCTGGCATAACTTCAAATTTTACAAATAATAAAAAATGCGGAGTGTGACGGAGTGTTACAAACCCATCACGCGGGGCAGCTGGAGACAGTTCAGTCTGTGAAGCCGTGTTTCCTGCGGCTAGATCAGCTGTGATATTTGTCTCAATGGCAGAGCTCGTAACAGCTGCTGCAGCTGTAACCACAGTCTTCGTCTACAGTGTTAACAACAATTCATGTGTTATTATTATTATTATTATTATTATTATTATTATTATTATTATTAGAAAAGACAAATTTAACCTGCTGTATGCAAGCTTCAAGGACAGTTTACAAAGTCAATAGATACAGTACAATAAAATACAGAGGGGAATGTACTTATAGATTATATGCTTGGTTAAACAGCTGAGTTTTTAAATGTTTCTTAAAAGATGACAGTGTTTTCGCTCAGGTGACGCATGCTGGCAGACTGTTCCAAAGGCGGGGTGCAACGACAAAGGCCGAAGGCGCGGTCTCCAGCTGTTGATAGTCGCGACCTGCGCATGACCAGTTTGTTGAACGAAGCTGACTGCAGTTGCGTTCTTGAGCCGTCGTCTGCGGCCCACTGTAAATCGTCTGCTAGATACTGAGGTGCCGTCTTGTTGCGACACTTGAACACAAGAACGGCCAATCGAAACTTGATTCGTTCCGGGATGCACAGCCAGTGAAGTTCCTTAAGCAGCGGAGTAACACGGTCGTACTTGCGACGGCTGTAAATCAGTCTCGCTGCGGCGTTGAGCACTGACTGTAGACGGTCCATGAGCTGTCTTGAGATTCCAGGGTTTAACCAGAGTTCAAAAACTGGGCATTACAGGAGCATGAGTTAACAACAAAAATAACAAATGTTGTACAGTCTTAACACTGACAACAACACTGCAACTGTAAAACTGATTCAAGTACAAACATTTGTACTATGCTGACAATGTAGTACAGACAAATGGTTTCTGTCAGCAATGTGTACATTTCTCAAGTTGTCATGCCGTGAATACACACACACACACATACATTATACACACTGAAAACACGAATAAAGAAGCCTTAAGTGCTGCATCTATTACAAGTTGCTGGCAATGACTCGTTAATGGTTACCGGTAGTATTTAATTACCAAGAGAGAGTGAATTCATTGGCAAACATACCGGAGGATTTGCAACAGATGTACGAGATGCATCAACAACAGCAGCAGCAGCAACCGCAGCAGGAGCTGTTGGAGCTGGCTGACTGGCAGTAACAGTCGGTGTGGGCTGAACATTGGATGCCTAAACACAACACTGATCCTCACTTACAACAGTCAACAACTCTTGTCTGTACGCAAGTTGAAATAGCTAACAAGAAAGCTGTGCTATTGCAAAGATGACCGCACGATGCGCCCAATATATGAAAACCTTGAAAAATTTTGAGAGTCCCTGAGTACGCCGACGGCTACTTTTCCCAAAATTTTTAATGGGCTTTTGTTCGGATGGACCCTGTTAATGTACAGGCCAAATTTGATGTCCATAGCCTTACCCATTCCTGAGATAATAGTGATTGAAATTTTGGGTGGGGTTTGCGAACCTCCAATCTTGGGGAAGAGGAGGCCATAGGCCCTAGGGGGTCAGGGATGGTACCATTCCAAACATCGTTTCTGATTTCCTATGGGCTCCCCATGGTAACTTTTCCTCTATCTTTATGCGTTTCAGAGATATTGCTGCTTTAGAGCTCCAGCACGCCACTTTTCCCACCCCCAACTCTAGTCTCCACAAAATGTCTTCCCAAAATTTCCCTTGAACATGGAGAAATTTTGGGGATGGTTTTTGGGCTACGAAGAGTGAAGATGTTGGGCTAATTGCCCGTGCAGTTAGTTTCCAAGATTTCCATTTTCCAACCTATGTGATCCTGATCCATCAATGTCACAGACAGACTGACTGACAGACGGACAGATGGATGGATAACATGCAATCGCAATACAAGTGCAAGTGCATCGCGCAGTAAAAATAAAGAGTTCGCCTTTGAAAGCAACATCTCTTTAATACTGCATTTAATACCATTTTAGCCTAACCTGTTTCTTAATGAATATTCAACAGGCTCGAGTCTCCCTTATTTACTAAGTGCCTGACTAATATCAGAATTTTCCTCTGTGCTTTGACACTGTTGGTTAAGAACAGAAGGTCAGTCAGCTTATCAACCCAAATAAGTCAGTTAAACTAAAAATAACAACAGTGGTGGTAGCAGCAGTAACTTTCATGACAAGAAAGCAGTGCATCTCAAAGATGACTGCAGGATGGGCCCTATATAAACAGGCTTGAAAAAATTAGCTGGGGTATAATTTTTCTTGCCGAAAACTTTGACGACCATACTATAATTATACCCAAGCTAATTTTTTTTCATGTATGCTAAGTGAAAGTTTGGACGCAGTCACAGGTATAACATTTGTTGTATCTGACAGTTTTCTGACACCCTCTTAATGAGGAACCCTGTGAATATCCACACATACCTTATATTTCTAGAAATTAAAATCATAGGCCTACATCATGCCGTGATAGTATGGGTCTATCTTCTTGAAGTTTTTCTGGTGGGCTCCGGAAAACTGTTTTATTTCTGCAAGAGTGACATTTCGGCCGTTCAAGGTCATCCAAGGTCATTGATTTTGGTACCAGTCGAAAGCTCGTATGTGACTTCCTATTAGTATGTCACAGTAACCATTGTCCATCTTGCACAGTTTTGGAGATATTGCAGGCTTTTTGCGCTCCTGACCCCACTCCTATTCCACCTTATTTTTGGGGGCATTCCCGTTAGACCAGATCGCCTAAGTTGGGGTCAGCCCGAGCATAAGCCTTAAGGTAATCAGCCGTGAGATTATTTTTGAAGTATTCCAACCTATGTGATCCTGATCCACCAAAATCACAGTATCATAGACAGTCAGACACATAGACAGATGGATGACATGCAATCGGAAAACCAGCTTTGCACTGTAGTGCATCGTGCGGTAAAAATCAAACATTATATCCTCAAATTAACTACACAGCATATCTTGGTCAGACAATCACACCTCTTGTGCTGGTGGTATCTTGTCTGCAGCAGGTGGCGGTACTGAAGCAGTGTTCGCCGGCTGAACTGCTGGTTGAGCCACATCAACTGCAGCTACATACATACATACAGATCATCAGCATTCACCACAGATATATCAAACGCTGCTCATTTACTCATCAGCACACACAACAGTTATTGCAGCAAAAAGAAAGCAATTTTTTACAACTGACAGTGTACACATATCATAAGATACTAAGTAAGTAAAATTACACAATGTTATTCCATGTTCAAATGTCTGAAGCTCACAGTCCATAATTATGCACACTGGCTCATTAGAGTGAAATTCAGCAGTGAAATTATGAAGACAACTTTCAGCACACCAGATTTCAAACACATTGTAAACCATAAAAATGTGGTGGACAGATGACAACATAAACCAGCTCACTTAGCCCACAGACTCATTCTCGCTGCAGAGTAATATTGTGACGACTGACTTGAAAATGTCTGTTTTATGCCATTTTAATGCAGAGACACAGTTAGGGTATTAGAGTAGAGCCTTCACTCCTGTTTTCACTGGTAGAAGAAGTGTACAAATCCACCAAGAAACATGGGAGTTTTGGCCCAAAATAAAGTCTCATGTTTTTATGGCTCAAAATGCAGTAAGTTACATGCTGTACTGTCACCAGTTCAGCAGCAGACAAGCTACAATTCAATGCCACATTTTCAATTGGTTTCAATGATGTTGGTTTCAATAAACCAACATCACAGCAGACTCAGTGAACAATCAACATGTATCAAGTGCCTATACAGATACAGATCAAGTTTCAGCAGACATACAAACCTGAAGGAGATTTAGTCTGCATTGGCTGCAGTGGCTGTGTAGCACCTACATTCACTGACGCTGTGACAGTGTTCACAGTCGATGTCTGTCCAGCGACTGTCACTACTGACGGCAAAGTGACAGCAACTGGAGCTGCTACTGCTGACGATGACACCGGCAAACCATTTGTCTGTGCCGACGATGTGTTCTCAACCGCTGTCAATGGGGCTGGCGCTGCAGCTGGTGCTGGTACTGGTGGGAAAACTGCTGTAGGGCTAGTGACAGCAGCTGAGACAGCTGGCTGTTGTGGAGCTGCTACACGAGTCTGTTGAGTCGCTGGTGCTGGTGCGGCTGCTGCTGCTGATGGCAGAGACGTTGCTGATGACGTGACACCACCAATAGGTACAGACTGTGCTGCTGGAACTGTACCACTACGTGTTGCCGTGTCTTTCACTGCATCAGCCTGCTGCTTCAACTCTCGGTCACGTCTCACCTGTGTCACTATGCTAATGATCTGACGAGATATCGTCCTGATATCCGCCTCCTGCACAAACCCTGACTTCACCTGCCACACATCAGTCATACATAGCTGTTAAAAAAGACAGCATACAAACATCATCACACATCTCACTATTACTACCTATACTGTAGGGCTGTGCTATCCGAGTAATTTGCTACTCGAGTACTCGCTGAATATCTTACTAAGTCGAGTACTGGAATGCTTGCCAAGAGGATTTGAAGTTTTCAGTGAAATAATTCCACACCACTGAGGTATGCTGCCATTTCTACTAGTGTCCGACATTTTTACTAGAATAGGCCTATGTCCCCTATTACATCAGTATGTCACCTTTGGTGCGACTTTTGTGACTAGTTAACTTTTTTATAAGTTCAAAAAGTCAGGTAAATATTTATTTATATTTAGTTTTAGTCATTTTTTTTTACAAATTTATGTATGTATGTATAATGTT
>Ga0209788_1000136_pt1 | contig 20413 bp, 22 predicted proteins | sample WorMetLIZISLAND1_2_FD_187415 | JGI IMG/M metagenome (GOLD analysis project Ga0209788, IMG submission 187415) | Marine gutless worms symbiont microbial communities from Max Planck institute for Marine Microbiology, Germany - Olavius clavatus LIZARD... ...
GCCGACCGACGGCTCGGCTCCCTTCGGACTCCCCTCGACACCCTCCTCGGCAAGCTGGCGTAAAACCTCTCTCGCCTGCAACAAAGGATAGCTCTTTCTTGGAATATAATCACACGGGACCTGACAAGTGTCTTGGGTCCTGGGTCTTTGGAGTCCGTGTACGAGAAGGCTTTGTGCGTCGGGCTGGCCAAGTGCGGACCTTAGGCGGTTTCTGTCAAATGAAATACCATCTTGGTGGTCTTTTCGTCCGTCTTCTGTGTTGCGTCAACCGTTACAATAGTCCACTAGGCGCCGGTTGCCGCGCCTTGAATACGAACGAAAATCCAGCCCAATCCGGTACACCATTTTCCGACAATCGCCTAGCCGAGCATTTTTCGGCTCATTCGCGTTCATTTGCGGCAAAAAAAGAAGATGTCGAGTAAGCCCAATGGTGGGTACAGCTCCCCTATGGTTGGCTGAGAGCCTGTCTAAAAAATCAGGCGGCGCGCTTGAAGAGGCTGTCGTCGTCCAGGTCTACCTCGGCGCGGGTGGTGTCATTGAGCCAATCGATCAGCTCCGGGTCCTCCGGGTCGATGCGTCCGTCCCTTGCGATCCGGTTGCGGAGATAGGCGTCTTTTGCGTCTCGGGTATCCTGCGCATCAGGTGGGTAAAGTCGATCAAGCCCCGACGCTCCGGAAACGCCTCGTATAGCTGCTCCCAATGGTCGACGGCTATCTCCGGTCGCCCCCGGCTAGGTACGGGGCCAGGGCACCGAGGGCCTCCCGGTAGCGATTGGCAAGCCCCGTGCGGCGTTCGGGCACATGCAGGCCCGAACGACCTGGAGATAGAGGTCCCCCGGGTCCTTCTCGATCAGCCCGTCGAGGGTGTGTCCGGCAGCCGCGGCGTCTGCTCGAAACTGCCCGTCGGCCCGGCTGGCAAGGGCGGCGCGTTTCAGGAACCGGGCGCTTGCACTTCTCACCTCGAAGCACTGCCTCGCGCTTGGCGGCCTCGGTATCCGAGACCATGGGGGTGTCTCCCCCCCCGGTGTGGGATGCTGGATTTCCCTCGCTCTTGCGCCGCCTCCTGTCCATCGGCTCCGGCGTCCAGTAGGTTGTCGGCCAAGCGTCGCCGTGCCTCTTTGACACCGGCGCTGCCGGCATCCAGCAGGCGCCCAGGGTGGCGCTCCGTGTGTTGTTACCGAATACCTGCACATACCGAGCGTGCACTGGGACGGCAGCCTCCGGGGAGCGGGGAGCGGGGAGGAGCATAGGAAAGCGAGGGAGCGTAAGCGACGAGCGGAGTGCGACGACCCCCGCGAAGGCGTAGGGTCGTGCGTTTCGTCGGAGTGCGGCGCGTGAGCGCCGGCGAAGACGAAAGGCCAGGCCATGCGACACGGCATCCAGTTATTGTGGAAGTCCTGGCACCGCGCGGAGTGCGCGCCGGGACGGACGCAGGACGAACGCGGGCCGCCGAAGGCCATGGCCGTCGCCTCATTTTTCGCACCCGAAATCGGACGGACCCCATTTCGGGTTTCGCGAACAATGGCGACGCTCCGGTCGGCCTCCGGCGGTCCGGACCAGGGCTAGGCTGTAGAGGACGACCGGATTATGATGGGGGAGGTCCTCGAAGACCCGGCCCAGTAATTTCTCCGCCTCGTCTTCACGACCGGTATGGACTAACAGCTGGGCCAGCTCGTTGGCGGCGACCGTATTGCTAGGATTCCGGTCCAGGGTCTGGCGGAATAGATCCTCCGCCTCGTCCCCATGACTGGTGCGGGCCAACAGCCGGGCCAGCTCGTTGGCGACGACCGTATCGCTGGGATCCCGGTCCAGGGTCTGGCGGAATAGGTCCTCCGCCTCCTGCTCCCGCCCTAGCCCTGTAGCAGCCGGGCGAGCTGATTGTGGAGCACTGGATCGTCCGGCAGGAGACGAATTGCCTCCCAGTAAACGGCCTGGGCGGTGTCCGGGTGGCCAAGGCCTTGCAATGCGCGGCCGTGCAGGTCCCAAGCATGTCCATTGTTGGGGGACCAGCGCAGGGCGTCCCGGGCCCAAACGAGGGTATGGCCCCCGGCGCCCAGGGCAGCACCTCATTGCCCAGGTTGCTGGCGGAACGGACCAGAAAGTCGGTATCGCCGATGGCCTCGGCGTAGTCCTCCAATCTGGTGAGCAGCCTCTCGCCTTCGTCGGAGGAGCCCAGGAAAGCGAGGGAGCGTAAGCGACGAGCGGAGAGCGACGCCCCCCGCGAAGGCGTAGGGTCGTGCGTTTCGTCGGAGTGCGGCGCGTGAGCGCCGGCGAAGACGAAAGGCCAGGCCATGCGACACGGCGTCCAGTCATTGCGGGAGTTCTGGTGCCGCGCGGAGTGCGCGCCGGGACGGACACAGGACGAACGCGGGCCGCCGAAGGCCATGGCCGTCGCCTCATTTTGGCACCCGAAATCGGACCGACCCCATTTCGGGTTTCGCGAACAATGGCGACGCTCCGGATTCAAGGCCTTGAAGAGCCAAGGATTCGATTTTAAAGCAACCCATCTGACCGGGTTGGATCGTATTGAGACGCTTCTGGCCTTGTTAGCGATCGCCTTCTGCTGGGCGCGTCTCCTCGGGGAATGGTTACACGAGCAAAAACCAATCCCAATCAAGAGTCATCACCGTCCGGCCATCAGTATTTTCAGGTATGGTTTGGACTGGCTGAGAGAGATTTTATTCAATATAACGGAAAAACTTGAGGTGTTTTACCAGGCCGTCGCTTTATTCGAAGAACCACGAAGATCAACCTAGCCATCTGATTTTAATGGGAAATTTATGTCCTGTACTGTGAGAGCGGTTTACAACAAAAAGGTGTTCCCTCCACTTGGGGTGAAGCTATACAGCTAAGGATAGGAAACCAATCTGCTAGTTTTAAAAATAGGTATCCGAATGGTTCACTCTTTATTGGTTCAATGGAGTAATTAGTATGAAACAGTTACTGACGAAATCTGAATTGCCAGAGTGGTTCAACTACCCGCAAGAATTTCTGCGGATAGTAGATACAAGATCTTCTAGATTTTGATCCATGGATCATTTTGCAAGGTGAGCGGTTGCGTACTCGATTTCATGGAATGAAAGAAAGATTCCCAAAAAGGGAATTAGTGCCATTTGCAAGAAGGGAAGATAATGATGATGTAGCATGTTGGGAAAAGGGTTATTCTGGAGGAATAGTCGTCATCCATGATTTTGCTAGTTCCAGATATGAGTAAAAGGAGTTCTTCAGCAACTTTTGGGATTGGTTTAGAAGTGTTGTGGAAACAATGATCGAATATGAGCCTTGATGTAATTACCAATAATATAGATTAAGAGGTTAGGAGGAACTGACTCCGTAAGCCACACACCATTTTTAGATAAAGAAACTTGAATCCCAGCTGATACATTTCGCCGGAGGCAATTTTTAGAACAACCGGTTTTCCATAACGCTTTCCAACGGTTATTGCGGTTTTCGTACCCGTTGAAAGATGAATATGATGGCGTTGTCCAGGACGCAGACCCTCTTTCAAGATCGAAGATAGAAACCGCGTTGCGGTTCCATGATTAAAGAATTGACGGAGGTTCTTTTGGGATAAGGTCAAGATCGATCTTAATCGAGTGTCCTTGATTAACACGTATTTTCTGCTCATCCGCGGAAAGTGAAAACCGATGCTTATCGTTGGTGACAACAGTCTGTTTTATCAGGTCTGCTGTAAGTGACACTTCAGAAGATGCTTTCTCAATCAGCTCCGATACTGACGCCCAACCTTGCGCATCCAAGGTCAAACCAATAGCATCCGGTTTATGTCGTAGTACAAAGCTCAAGAATTTGCTGATTTTTCCAAACTGACTTCGTGGGATTTTTCCCGTGCTTGCCATCAAGAATCAACCTCACTCAATTTTTCAGGTCTACGTGTCGTAGTCGTTATATGATTGCGTGGATGTTTTCTGAGAAGCCGGGGCTGCTGTGAAGACTATTTCCAGATTGTTTGGAAAAGCGTTTTGTGATGAAGCCTCTCTGAGGGATATGGTGATTGTATGAGGTATATACAGTTGATACCACCATTTTCGGTTTTTTATTAACCGCCGATTGCAAAATTCTCCGTTACTGTTGGATCCCGGACAATTGCATAGGAACAAAAATCGGATCCTTGCGGCGTGCCCGAGAGGTCATGGAGCGGCTTGTAGAATTGAGCACCAAATGAATTTTGCGAGTCGCAAAGCGAAAATGTGATTTCCGCTTTGTCTCTCATTGTTCAATCATTGATATGCTTGAAGGCTGGCGGGGGGCTCCTTGCCCTGCATAGGCGCCTTGAATTTATCGAGGCGCCCTTAACTGGCCCGTTCAAGGGGGGCGGTATGTTTAAGAATGTGCGCCTTTATCGCTTGGAAGATCCCTCGGCTATCAATGCGGAAGACTTGGAGCAGCGGCTCTCGGAGCGCCGGTTTCGCCCCTGTGGCCCGCTGCAAACCGCTAGTCTCGGTTGGCATCCTCCCCTGGGGGAGCAGACCCGGGTGCTGACCCACGCGGGCAATGGCTGCATCGCCCTCTGCGCCCGATGCCAGGAACGGCTATTGCCGGCCACTGTCGTCGGCGAGGCCCTGGACGAACGGGTCGCGGACATCGAGGACCGCGAGGCGCGCACGGTCGGGCGTCGGGAGCGGCGGCGGCTGCGTGAAGAGGTCATGATCGAGATGCTGCCTCGGGCCTTCACCCGGTCACGTCGGATCCACACCTATCTGGACCTGATCGGTGGCTGGATGCTGGTGGATGCCGCTAGTGAGAAAGGCGCCGAGGAGCTGGTGGCTTTGCTGCGGGAAACGCTGGGCTCGTTTCGGGTCCACCCGCCGCGGCCGAGGAACGACCCGATAGCCATCATGACCCGATGGGTCGCCACCGGGGATCTGCCCGCCGGCTTGGAGCTGGGGGACATGTGCGAGCTGCGCGATGCTCGCGACAAGCGGGCCTTGGTGCGTTGCAGCGGACAGGACTTGGAGGCGGAGGAGATCGCTACCCACTTGCGGGTCGGTAAGCAGGTGATCCGGCTCGCCGTCCGGTGGCGGGAGCACTTGGAGCTAGTGGTGCAGGAGGACCTGTCCCTGAAGCATCTGAAATTTGCCGATGCGCTGCTCGAGACCGCCCAGGAGCCGGATATTGAGGACCCGAGGGTCCGCTTCGATGCCGAGTTCGTCCTCATGGTGCTCCAGCTCCGCGCGCTCATCGAGCACCTGGAGGCGGTATTCGGAATGGTCGGTGCCTGATGCCGCGGCATGAGGGTGCCTCAAGGAGAGCTTGGAAGAATCCGGTGGTGCTCGATTCGTAGATGAAGCGCGAGCAAGCCCGCGCCTACCACCTAGTGCCGGATATGGACCCCGGCAGACAGCCGTTACGGGCGTAACCCTTGTAGAGACTGGTAAACATGTGGAACGAAAAGCTCACCGAAAAGCTGACAGGCCGCCAAGTCGTCAACGACTCGAAGACCCCATCCGGCCGGGTCCATGTGGGCTCCCTGCGCGGTGTCCTGATCCATGACGCGATCTACCGGGCGTTGTTATCCCAAGGTTGCGACGCGACCTATTCCTATGGTATTGACGATTTCGATCCGTTGGACGGACTGCCCGCGGATGCGGAGCCCTGGGTCGAGGGCTATATGGGACATCCTCTATGCAATGTTCCACCGCCGGCCGGCTCTTCCGCCACCGACCTTGCCGATCACTATATCTCCGAGTTTCTGGAGATCCTCCGCGAGCTCGGGGTCGAAGCCGAGATCTACCGCACCCGCGACCTTTATCGAGCCGGCCGATTCGACGAGGCCATCGATACCATCTTGCGGCACGCCGACACCGTCCGCACGGTCTACGCGCAGATCAGCAACTCCGTCCGGCCCGCCCATTGGCGGCCCTTCCAGGTGATCTGTGAGCAATGCGGCAAGATCGGCGTGACCGAGGTCACGGACTATGACAACAAAGAGGTGACCTACCATTGTCTGCCAGATCTGGTCACTTGGGCGACCGGCTGCGGCCACCGCGGCAAGGTCTCCCCCTTCGGCGGCAACGGCAAGCTGCCTTGGAAGCTCGAATGGGTCGCCAAATGGCACACCCTCGGCGTCACCATCGAGGGTGCCGGCAAGGACCACTCCACCAAGGGAGGCTCTCGGGAGGTGGCCAGTGCCTGCTATCGAGCCATCTTCGGCACGCCCCCGCCGCTGGATGTCCCCTACGAGTTCTTTCTGGTGGGCGGTGCCAAAATGAGCTCATCCAAGGCCGTGGGCACTGCCGCGCGGGTCATGGCAGACTTATTGCCGCCGGAGATCCTGCGCTTCCTGATGATCCGCACCCCACCGAAAAAGACCGTGAACTTTTCCACCGACCAAGACTACCTAGTCAAGCTCTATAATGAGCACGACCGACTCATGGCCTCCTGCCTGTCCGGGCAGGCCACGGCCGAGCAGGAAAAGACGCGGCAGATGATCGCGATCGATCCCCGATCCACGGCCTATCATCCGGTGGGTTTCCAGCTGCTCACCGCACTGCTCCAACTCCCCCACATCAATATCGAGCCGGAGATCGAACGCCGGTCGGCCCAGCAGTCGAGTGCGGCCGACAAGGAGGCCCTGCACAAACGATTGCGTTCCGCGCGCTATTGGCTGGAGCACTTCGCGGCCGAGCAGGACCGCTTGCAGCTCCAAACCAAGATCCCGGACTCCGTGGCCCGGTTAAGCGCCTCCCAGCGCGCCTTTCTCCGCCTGCTGGGGACCCGGTTTCCGACTGAACGGGGCACGGAAGACGACTACCAACGCTTCCTCTTCGATATGGCACGATTTACGCCGACCGACCACAAATCGGCCTTCCAGGCCCTGTATCGAGCGCTCTTCGACAAGGACCAGGGCCCTAAGGGCGGGGCGCTGCTCTCCTATCTCGATGCCGACTTCCTGCGCGAACGCTTCGCGGCCATCACCTATTCGGTAAATGAGTTCTGGAAGGAGACCAGCGTGACACCTGAGACCTGCGAGGCCTGGATCGCCGAGCACGCAGATTCCCTCTCCCGAATGGAGTTCGCCCTGGGCCTGAATACCCTGGTACCCGGCGGTCAGGCACCCGACCGGAGTCGGCCCTTGCAGGGAAAGGGTGTCGTGGAGGTCCATGCCAAGCTCGACAACGACCGGGAGTATACATTGCGTGTGCTTGCCACCGACTTTGCAGGAGAAGACATCGACCTTGCGCGGGAGACCAAACGCCTGGAGACTTACGGAGAAAGCTTCATCCGGGGCCTAACCGAAAAATTCCGCTTGCCGGGTATGGCTAGGGTGCCGATACGAATCATCCAAGAGGATACATAGGCCCCTATTCTGACACCTTAAAGAATTCCAAGGACGGAATTTTTCAAGATTCCCGTAAGCCCTCCGAATCCGTCTTGCCTTCCTGAATTACCACATAGCCGCTCCGGATCCGCTCATGAAAGCTCTCAGGTAGACGTGCCCAATCCAGCACATCCACCAGTATCGGGATATCGCTCTCCCTCGTCGCCTCCCTGAGGTGAAAGAGTCAAGCCTGTGGCTGGGTCAGGTCAGCGGGATCGCACAGCACCAAGTCCAAATCACTCCTGGCATGGGACCCGCCATTGACCCGACTGCCGTAGGCCCAGACTTCGGCTCCGGGGGTGTGTTCCTTCAGCAATAACCGCAACAGCCTTAAATGGCGTCCTGGCAGGTCAAGCATCGCCATCATCGATACGCGCCTTCAACCGCTTGCCGTCGGCGATGAAGCTAAGCATGAGCCACAAGGTCTCCTCCGCGAATCGTTCGCCGTAGTCATGGGCTGTGGTGTTGCGGTTGTCACGATGGAGAAACTAGCGTTCTATCTCTTCCACCGTGAGTAATCCATGTTTGGCGGCGTGCCGGAAGAGGTCCTTGAGTAAAGCTCATCGCCGGAGCGTCGCCATTGTTCGCGAAACCCGAAATGGGGTCCGTCCGATTTCGGGTGCGAAAAATTAGGCGACGGCCATGGCCTTCGGCGGCCCGCGTTCGTCCTGCGTCCGTCCCGGCACCCGCGGGCGCGTCACACAATCTCCCCGGCCGGCAACCTCATTCGGCGGCTACGCGAGCGCCGCAACGAGGTCCTGCGCTTCCTCACCGACCTGCGCGTTCCGGGCGACAACAACCACGCCGAACGCGACCTTCGCATGCCCAAACTCAAGCAGAAAGTCCCCGGTTATTTCCGCTCCAATACCGGCGCCGAGGACTTTGCCATCATCCGCTCCTGCCTTTCGACCCGCCGCAAACAGTCCGACGATGTTTTCAACTCGCTCGTCCTGACCTTCCAGGGCCGCCCCCCAATGCCCCAATTGGAGTAGCTGAGTTACCCAGGAACGGAATTTTCCCGTTCTAAAGCCAAGTCCGTGAGGCAACGGCCTCGGTGCCCTCGTTCACATCCTTCACCCCAGGTAGACCCGTTCCAAGGAGCTGCATGAACGGTTTCCTTTCTCGTCCTTGGCCTCGATGTAGTAGCTCACCTCACCGAGACCTACCGGCAGCTCTGCGGTGAAGAATCGCGCCGTAATCCGGGGGCCCGTTTGTGACGAATAGGGGCCCCGGTCGGTCATGGTGAGGGTCTGCTCACCCTTGGGGGTACGCAGCACCAGAGTTACCTGCACCAAGCCCGACAGATCGGAAACGAAGCTGTGGACGACGCCCTGGCGCGGGGCGTCTTCCAGACAACCTTGCCCCCACTTCTTGCCGCCCGGATTCTCCGGGATGATCCAGGGCGGAAAAATGGTTGGTCCGGTCCTATCCTTACCCGCGGAAAGGACGCGGTCGATGTCGCCCTTGGCCATGGCATAAGCGGCATTGGCCGCCTTGGTCACCTGGGCGTCCCACTCGGTCTGCCCGGTCCAATACCAGTAGCAGCTGGTCTCCGCGGTTAGCATCAGGCGAGAGATCTCGTCCAGGTCCGGCGTATCGGCCGCCGCATCCTGCAAGGTATGGACGGCGTTGTGCAGGGCTGTCAGCACGGCCCAGGAATTCAGGTCCGGCGAGTAGGGCTGGTCGTAACGGCTGAACCACTTCATGAATTGGGGATCCCCATTGTCCGCACCGCTCCAAGACCCGGATTCGAGATGTACGGTCCGCTCGGGATCGGGCGGAAACAGGGTCAGGTAATCTTGGATCGTGATCAGATCGAAGCGCGGATCGCGCCGGATCCAGTCCACCAGGGCCCTGGTGTTGTGCTTGTAGTAGCTTTCTGCGCCGCCGCCGTGGTTGTCGCCGTCGGAGTGCAATACGAAGAAGGGTGGATGCCGGGGATCATAGGTCCCGGTGGCCAGGATCCGATCATAGACCTGCCCCAGCACATCCGGATATTGAAGGGCGCCGAATCCGCCGCGGGCGTCTTCGTTGCCGATGTAACGCTCGGCGGGTACGGCAATGATCTTGTGGATTTGCCCCTCGGGGTCCTCGTACCCAACGTACTCGGGCCGTAGCAGGCTGGGGGCGACTTGCGAGCCGGCCCAGATGTTGTGCAGCTGTAGCCAATCGTGGGCCGGGGGATTGCGTTGATCCGCCGGGTTGGGGGGCAGCATTCCCTCGTTGGTACCGGCATAGGGGTAAGCTTGGCAGGTCCGGTAACGGTGGATCGAGTCGTAAATGACCACCTGGATGCCGGCTTGGCTCAGGGCCGGGATCATCCGTACATGGAAAGCGGTTTCCGGTGGGAACAGCACGTTCGAGGCCGCGACCCCGAAGGATTCGCGCACGATCTCCCGGTGCTGGGCGATCTGCTCGACGATGTTGCGCCCTGGGATGAGCGCCATGAGCGGATGGAAAAACCCGAAGGCGGTAAAATCCGTCCGCGGGTTCCCCAAGCCGGTCTTCGCGGTAGCGATCTCACGCAGCTCCCGGGTCCAAGACCCGAAACGACCGCCGCACAGACCCTCGCGGGCGCAGCGGTTCAGTTGCTCGATGAGGGTACCGCTCCAGCTGGTGGACAGACCTGCGTGGGGTAATCCGCTGGCTATGTATTGCCGGACCGCCGCCGGGATGAACTCCGTGTAAGGACCGCCGCGGGAGCCGAAGATTTCCTCCTTCTCGCCGTCCCAATAGTTGCGGTCGGCTGCCTGATAGTAAGGCTGGTGCATGTGCTTGTGGATACCGAAGTAGACCTTCGGCTCGGCGTCGAAAGTACCCGGTTGTAGCGTCGCCCTCGGCACGGGCGGGGGCGCAGCCGGGGTGGTTGTCGGTGCCCTATCCGCCGTCGCACCCGATTGCACGGGGAGCTGCCGGTACTCCTTGATCCAATCCTCCCCGGCGGCCGTTCGCCAGTCCGCGCTCCGGCAGCCTTCCACCTGCACCCCGACCTCCCCCGGACCCATCAGCCCCCTGGGCACGGAGGCGACGTAGGTCACCCGGCCCTGCGCGTCTGGGTCGGAAGCCGAGATCATCGCCCCCTTGACCAGATGTTGCCGACCCTGGGCATGCAGGATGATCTGCGGGAAGGGAATCCGACCATTGGCCAGGAAGGTGATTGCGAAAGGGGCATTCTTGCCGGATGGCTCGCAGGCGACGGATTCCGGCAGAGTGATGCGGAGAAGGCGAGAGAAGCACTGAGTCATATCGAATCTTTCCCGACCGGGTTGAAGAACACAGCCAAGCTGGCGTGAAACAGGCCCCGAATGTTAGTCACGCTGCCGGTGGTGAGCAAGCCGAGCCTCCGGTACCGGGATAGATGGAAACCCCGAGGGGCCATCGAAAAATGGCAGGACATCCCGGTTCCCCACCTGTAAGCCCCTCTCCCTCGGAGCTGGCCTTGGCATATACCTGACTTCGCCAAGCCAATCCGTCGGCTGCTGCTATAAGCCCCTTTCCTCTGGCGGGAGAGGGATTGGGGAGAGGGGGAGAAAAAAACAGAGCCTCGGCACTTGCTTTCTCTATCCAACCGGTTACCAGCACCGAACCCTGTGGGAGTCCTACCCCAACGGCTACTTGCCGCCACCCCAGGGCCCATGATCGTCCGGCGGACTCGAATGTGAGTAAAGACCAGCTCCTGGTAGAGGCGAGCCGTGGAGCTGTCCGCCGAGTCCGCATCGGCCGGATCGGCGGGGAACGCATAGCCCCGATGGGCGGATTCGGCTAGACTTGCGGGCGGCTCGGGGGGGACCTCGAATACTTCGGGGTACCCACAAAACGTGCCTTGAAGCATTCTATAAGGTACCCGAAAATCGTCAAGACAAGCGGTCAGCCCAGATGCCCTATTTCGTCTACAAGATCGTCCCACCCTCGTCGCTGACACCCGTGGAAACCCACGACCAGTATCGGGAAGCCCGCGCCCTGGTACGCCGGCTCCGCCGCGAACATCCCACCGAAGGAACACTGAGCTATCGAATGGCCTTTGCCAATACTCGCGCCGAGGCCGAAAAGCTCCTCTCCACACCCAGGGACGAGCGGGTCGTCGGGGAGGATTGACGGCGACGGGAGAGGACCCCGAAAGATCGGTGATGCCCGATTCCCGGGGGGGCCTTGAGCGCTCACCGGTATAAAAGCAAATGCCGAGGATCCGCCTTTGCTCCCTTTCTCCCCAACCCCTCTCCCGCCAGGGGAGAGGGGCTTTATAGGAGCCAATGGATCGGCTTGGTGGACTCGAGTGTGTGGGTAGGGTAGTGATCTTATTTTGTTGTTTCCGAGTAAAGCGCGTCGCAAACGGATTGACCGATTAGCTGAGAAGAACAGCCAGAATTTGCCTAAAAACTAACTAACCTGCTAGAGTGGATTGTTCCCATCATATACTACGTCCGATCGGTGGGAACAGCCCACCCTACGGGTAATGTTCTATGAAAATCGATAAGGTAGTTCTTAGACAGACTCTCACGCAACGGCGCCACGTAAAGGCCGTACCTTAATAACCCGTTGCGTCGTGGCGTGAGCTAGGAAAACCATCGCTTCTTCCGGCTTTGTTGTTCCCAGGATTCGATAGAGAGATTCCCTCACGTTACCTATACCCGGAAACAACAGAGTTATAACGCCACGGACTTGAGTATGTGCCAAAACTAGCCCCAGGGGAGAGGGGCTTACAGCCGCCGACGGATAGGTTGGTGAAGTCGAGTGTGTGCTAAAACCAAGCCTTGCACGGACCCCATGGGCTCGTGTGCTCGGATACTGCTCGGAGGTGGAATTGCCGGTCGTCCTGCTGACCGATGCCTTGATCTATCTGCTGCTTCTGCTGGCGGTAGGCTTCGGTCTCCATGCCTCCCGCCACGAGCACCTGCGTGCACCCTGGCGGCGGGTCGGGCGCAGCCGGCTCGGGATGTCGACACTGGTCATCCTCGGTGCCTATGTCGGCATCGGTCTGCTGGACAGTGTGCATTTCCATCCGCGGGAAGAGGACCGGGCCGGATCGGACACGGCGGTCTATGCCCCGGAAGTCCTGAGCCTCCTCGACTGGTGGCTGACACCTCTGCGGGAGCACCAGGAGAAGACCTACTCCGCACCCTTCGCGACCCATCTCTTCGCCAAGGAATGTCGGGAGCTACCCGACGGCCGTGTGACCCGGGACTATCCCCGTCTGGAGTGGGGCGGGCGTCACTTGGCCGACCCGGATCGGGACCGACTCCCCGACATCACCCACAACGCCCTGCTCGGACTAGTCCAGGGCCTGATCGGCTGGGTGCTGGTGGTTACGGGGCTGCTGTGGCTCAAGGCCCGACGCCGGGGCATGGGTCTGCGCCGGGCCTGGACCCTGGCCCGCACGGACCCGACCGAGGCCCCTTGGTGGGCGGCCATGCTGACCCTGGGTGTCCTGCTGGTGCTGGTCGGCATCGCGGGAGAGTTGGCGGGCAAGTACCACCTCCTGGGGACTGACAAGGTGGGGGAAGATGTCCTTTACCAGAGCCTCAAGGGTATCCGCACCGGCCTAGTCATCGGCGCCCTCACCACCCTGGTCATGCTGCCCGCGGCCGTCCTGCTCGGCATCATGGCCGGCTACTTCCGGGGCTTGGTGGACGACATCATCCAATACCTCTACACCACCCTGAACTCGATCCCCGGCGTGCTCCTGATCGCCGCCGCCATCCTCATGCTCCAGATCCACATGAGCAATCACGAGCAGGACTTCGCCAGCTTGGCGGAGCGGGCGGACCTGCGGCTCCTGTTCCTGTGTCTCATCCTCGGTGTCACCAGTTGGACCGGCCTGTGCCGGCTGCTGCGGGGGGAGTCCCTCAGGCTGCGGGAGGTCGACCATGTGCAGGCGGCGATCGCCCTCGGCGTGAGCCACGCCGCGGTCATCGGCCGCCACATCCTGCCCAATGTCCTCCACATAGTGCTCATCACCCTGGTGCTGGATTTCAGCGGCCTAGTCCTGGCCGAGGCGGTGTTGTCCTACATCAACATCGGCGTCGATCCCACCATGGACAGTTGGGGCAACATGATCAACAGCGCACGCCTGGAGCTAGCCCGGGAGCCGGTGGTCTGGTGGTCTCTGACGGCGGCCTTCCTGTTCATGTTCATCCTGGTCCTGTGCGCCAACCTGTTCGCGGACCTAGTGCGGGACGCCTTCGACCCGCGGCTGCGGGATGCCGGATAGCACAGAAGCTCTCAACAACCGATAATAAAGAGCGAGCAGGAATTTCAGGGAAGATATAGCCGCAAATCAACTGCTATGGACTGAAAGTCCATAGCCTGGAGTGCGACTAAAAGTCGCTGTTTCGGCTAAAGTCGACTGAAAGCCTCAGACTGAAGTCAGCTCGAAATCAACAATAAACGCCAATGGATCAAGAACGGACGATCATGGCCGGGTGAGCGCGTATAAATCAGAAGACATAGCCTTGTAACCACCACGTCGATCATGGCGAGCCGGCTGCAACCGATTTGTGTTGATTGGCGGCAAAAAAGAGCTTCAGAGTCGGGTAGATAACCTGACCTTCCCGGCTTGCTTACCTGACAACAGTTTGTTTCAGCAGATTATCATTCAGTAGTCCTGCTCCCCGATACCGGACGCTCGGGGCCAAATGTAGGCACCGGCTTGCCGGCGCTAAGGCAGAGTCCCCGTGGATAGGGAGCAAGTGAGGGCGACCGACCGGTCGCCCCGACTCCCCCTCTCCCCAACCCTTTCCCGCTGAGGAACCTACCCCAGGGTCATCCGTACCGACGCAGCCAGCGCTGCATCAGGGGTACCCGCAGGCGCCAGTCGTCGTCCGTTTCCTCTCCAGCAGGTGCCGGCGCAGGGCCCGACGCACGGCCTCGTCGGCTGGGGGCGGCTGTCGGTCCTGCTCTTGAAAGCCGCTCAGGTAGGCCCACTCGGCCGGGGGGCCTCGTCCGGGTCCATGAGCTGGCGCAACGCCGTATCGCCGAATTCGACCGCCTCGTCGGTGGCACGCTCCAAACAGGTCCGGGTCGATGTGTTCCGAGGCCTCGGCGTCGTTGAAGAGGTCCACCGCCGTCTCGGCCAGGAGCTGCACCAGATGGGACCAACCCCTGGCCTCGGCATGGATGCGCTCGATCCCCCCGGACCCCAGAAGCCCGGCTCGAAGCACGGCCGGTCCGGGTCGTCTTGTTCCCACAGGGGCGAATAACGCAGGGGCTCGGTCAGCAGGCGCCGGGGCTCCTCCAGGGTGAAGGGCGGCACCTCGAGGGTGCGGGTGCTGACCAAGTAGGAGGTCCATTCAGCATGGGTCAGCTCGGCGATGTGGTGACTGCCGGCGAAGACCCAGGTCAGGTAGCGGTGGGATTGGATGGATTCCCGGATCAGGGTCAAGAGGTCCTCGTCGAACACGCTTTCCCCGAGCTTGCGGTCGATGTACTCGTATTCGTCCAGCGTCAGCAGCAGGCGTCTGTCCGCAGCTTGTAGCTGCCGGTCACAGGCATCCAGGTAGGCCGGCAAGGCCACGGGTATCCGGTGGGACTGGAGATCAGTCGGGGCCCAGGTCGCCGAGGGTATCGGCGATGGTGTCGGTGATCAGGCCGAACAGGGAGGCCTGGGAGCTGAAGGCAGCGGCCAGCGTTATATTCAGGGTTAGCTATCCGAACCGAGGGCGGCAGAAACCCCGTCAGGTTGCCCAACAGGGTAGATTTCCCCATCCGCCGGCGGCCGTAGAGGATGGCGCCGGGCAGCCGGTGGCGAGCATGAGCTGGCATTCGAGCTGACCCACCACCCGCTCGCGGGGTACGAAGGCCTCGCCGCCGCGTTGCACCGGGTCTCCGGCACGGAAGACCTGAGGGTCAGAATCTGCTCCAGCTTGCTACGGAGCGCGGCGTGCTGGGCCCGTGCCTGCGTCAGCCAGTCTTGTGCCGCGGCTCGGAACTCGCTGGCCAGAGGCTCGGAGAAGCTGCCGATACGGTAGCCGAAGCCCTCGATCTCCTTGGCCAGCAGGGCGGCTTATGGGCTCGTGCAAGAATAGGCGGCCTTACCCGTCCAGGCGCTGCTGTAGGTAGGTGATCTCGCCGATCATCCGCCGCAGCTCGGGGACATCGCGGAGGAATCCGGTGCGGCTCTCCGGCAGGTCGGCGACGGCCGCATCCAGGCGCCCCAGGGGCATGCCGGCGGCTTGGCGCGCCCGAAGGGGTCCGGGACTGGGCCAGCAGCACCAGCTTGCGGTCCTCTATCATCAGGTGGCGCAGGGCGGCGAACAGGTCGACGCCGTATTGGGGACGGCCCGTGACCAAGTCGAAGTGCCGCAGGGCGACCCCTACTCGGGGATCGGCTCCGATCAGACGGTCGAGCTCGGCCAAGTCGTCGGGGGCGATCGGCAGGTCCACCCGATGCCCGAGCCGGGTCAGAATCTCTTGGAGCAGGCCACGCCGACCGACCGTAGAGCCCTGTTGCAGGTCGACCTGGACGAGCGGCGGGAAATGCTCGGCCTGCAGGTGATCCAACAAGGCGCGCCAGGGGGGATTGCCCCTGACCAGCAGGTTGACCGATTAGCCCCCGCTCCAGGAAACGCCAGGGCCGGTTCCGCACTTCGATCCGGTGGGGTACCTCCGTGCCCAGCTCAGCCCCGCAGGCCGTGAGCAGCTTTGCCCAGGGCTCCGGTCGGGTATCATCCCGCAGGTCCAGCTACATGGGGTTCGGCCCGGTGATACTCCGCGGGAGTGTGCCGTTCTGGCGTACGACGGGGATAGTGATCTCCTGGGAGAAGTCCGGATCCTTGGCGATGGCCCGCTCTTGCTCGTAGCGGCAGTTTTCACTCTTCTGGTACGGGTCGCACAGGACCAGCAATTGCCGGTCCGCCTAGTCCTGAAGCGCGTCCATCTGGCCCACCAGCCTCTTTTCCCCCTTGGAAATGCTGGTAGTCGATCAGGACTTCGACACCACCGGCTTGCAACACGGGACCAGCCGATCCCGGCCCCAGTCGCTTTGGTGGTAGTTGTAGCTGACGAAGACCTTCGGCATGTTGCTATCTTCTTGTAGGTACGGCTCTTTTGAAACGACACGGAGAAACCTGGAAACAAAGGCTTAGCCGACCATGGGTGGACTGTGCCTACCCTTAGGCTGACTCGATATTTTCTTTTTTACCGCAAATGAACGCGAATGGTAACTATTCAGGACCTTTTGCCAAGCAGCAGGCTACGTGCATACCCCTGGAACCATGCCTGAACAGCACGCCCTAACCCATTCTCCGGAAAGCCTTGACGACGAGCTTAAGCGGCTGCGTGAACGGGTGGCGGAGCAGGCTGCGATCATTGAGGGGCAAACTGCGACCATTGAGCAGATACATGAGCGCATTCAGGAACTCGAAGCACGCCTAGCTTTAAGAGGCTGTCTAGAACCCCCCTTGCAACAGATGACTTAGAGACTGTCTAAAAAAGCAGTCTCTAAGGATAGCCACAACTCCAGCCGGCCACCATCCTCAGACTCACTGCTCAAGAAGCTGCCACCACGTTCGCGGCGCCAACCCAGCGGGCGCAAGCCCGGTGGATAACCGGGTCGGCGCGGCGTCACCCGCTCCCTGGCCGAGGCCCCCGATCAGTACGTGATCATCCCGCTGCCGGGGACCTGTGCGGGCGCGCGCAACGCAGCACGTTTCCCGCGGGGATCGAGGCCCCGGTGCAATACGGACCGGGCGTATCAGCTTTTGTGGTCTACATGACCCAATATCAGTTGTTGCCCTACCAGCGTACCGCCGAGGTGCTCAATGAGCGGGCCGGCCTGACGATCTCACCGGGGCCCTCCAGCGCGCCGTACGGGTGGCCGCCGCCCGCCTGGAGGCACCAGTCACCGCGATTCGCGACGCACTCGTCGCCGCGCCGGTGGCCCATGCCGATGAAACCGGCCGGCGTGTGAACGGCAACCTGTACCGGCTACACGTACTCAGCACCAACCGGCTTACGGCCTGCTGCCCTCATCCCAAACGTGGGGCCGAGGCCCTGGATGCGTTCGGCCTTTTGTCCCAATTCGTGGGCATACTGGGGCATCACCACCGGTCAGCCTACGAGCGCTACCAATGTCTGCATGCCTTCTGCAAGGCCCATCATCTGCGCCAGCTGATCGCCATCGCTGAGAGGTCCCCGAGCCAGCCGTGGGCAACCGATATGATCGCGCTGTTAGGCCAAGCCAATGTCCTGTCGGCGAGGTCCAGGACCAGGACCTTGAGACGCTGCCCGCCGGTAACGGCGAGCACTTGCGGACCCGCTACGACACCATCCTCAGCACAGCCGAAGCCGGCAATCTTCCCCGTCCCCGCCGTCCCGGCACCCGCGGGCGCGTCACACAATCCCCGGCCGGCAACCTCATGCGGCGGCTACGCGAGCGCCGCAACGAGGTCCTGCGCTTCCTCACCGACCTGCGCGTTCCCGGCGACAACAACCACGCCAAACGTGACCTTTCGCATGCCCAAGCTCCAGCAGAAAGCCTCTGGCTGCTTCCGCTCCAATACCGGCGCCGAGGACTTTGCCATCATCCGCTCCTACCTCTCAACTCTCCGCAAACACCGACGATATTTTCAGGCTCTCTTGCGTTTGGTGTGGGTAGCGCCATTTTACCCATCGCGTAGGGTAGCCCGCTCCAAGCTTACTCTGTACCCTTCTTTTCGCCTGTAGGCTCGGCCCCGTCGCCAGGCCAAACGTCGGCGGTTTTCATCATGGCCTCGTTGTCGTTGTTTACCCTTGCGCTCGGCCTTCCAGCGCCTTGGGAGGTCGTTGACGTGGCCTTCGATCCTCAATCGGGCCGGATCGATTTCCACCGCGCCTTCGCCCCGGGGACACGATGTTCTTGTCCCCAGTGTGGGGCGGAACACCCGCCGGTCCACGACACGCTCGAGCGCGACTGGCGTCACCTGAACTGCTTTCAATTCCAAGCCTCCATCCACGCCAAAGTGCCCCGTGTGCGCTGCGGGACCTGCGCCAAGACTACCCCCCAGGTCGTGGCGCCCTGGGCGCGCCCCAACAGCGGCTTCAGCCTACGGATGGAGGCCTTACTGGTCACCCTCTGTAAGACGATGGCGGTCTCTCAGGTCGCTCAATTGCCTGGCGTCAGCGACGGGCGTATCTGGCGCACCCTCGATCATTACGTCGATCAGGCACACGCTCAGGAGGACTTCTCGACCGTCACCTCGGCTGGTCTCGACGAGACCGCCTCACGGCGCGGACACAATGACATCAGCCTATTTCACGACCTCGACGCCCAGCGTGTGCTCTATGCCTGCGAAGGGCGAAAAGCCCGGGGCGTGGCCCAATTTGCCGATGCGCTCGAGGCTCATGGTGCCTGTGCCGGGAACAGCTGCGCGGTCTGTGTGGGTATGTCGGCAAGCTACCAGGCTGGCGTGTGTGAGCATCTGCCCTGGGCCGCAATCACCTTCGATGAGTTTCACGTCATTCAGCTCGTCAACAGGGCGGTTGACGCAGTGCGTCGCCAAGAAGTCAAAAGGGCCCCGGAGCGGCGGCGCACCCGCTATATCTGGCTCCAGGACAAGCACGCTCGGGACTTCCCATCACGACTTGAGTCAGATCGCTATGGCCCGCTACCCACACCAAACGCAAGAGAGCCTACAATTCTACAGGTCTTAAGTCTCACCCTGTTCATGGGCCGGAGGTACCGGGAGGAACTCATCCCGGAGTCGAGAGGGAGCTACGATGGGCATGGATGCCGGATATATTAGCGACGAAGAACCCCGCGGGCTCCGCCGACGGATAGCTCCGAAGGTAGCTGAAACCTGAGGATTATCCGCCCATGCCACCTAGGGTCAGAGTCTGCTTGGCGATGGGGATCCGGTCTATGTCATGGTAGACGTGGATCTGATAGGCCAAGGTTACGGACATCCCCAATGTGACCGCTATCAAGAGCACGGCAAACAGGTCGGGCTTGCGCCGTTTAAACGGATACATCATGAGACACACCCTAAAATATGCCGATCATTATGGACACCTTGAAAAATTCAAGGTCCCCCTACCATAGAGTATATTGAAAACTCCATCTCCGGGATTTTCCATGGCACTTTCGATTTCCCAAGATATATATTTTACAATACTTACCAGCTTAAAAACACCATCCCGAATCGGGTATTCACCGGGCTTCGGGACCCCCTGCCCTCGCTCGGCCTAGCAATCCGCAGCCGCCAACCCGGTCCGGATGCAGTGGGATATGGCGATCGAATTCTGCCAGTAAGGGCCGGTTACGCACCATCGGAGCACAGCTCGGTAAACGGCCACGGCGGCCGTCATGCCACAGCCGACCCCATAGGATAACGAGCGAAGTGATCAATCATGTCGACGACACCGTGGGAAGAGTTCTCTGGAAAATGATGTCCGACCATTGCTCGAGCCCGTATCTGTTCGGAACAGGGTGCGGCTCTGTTGAAACGACACCGGGCGTCCAAACTCCGAAAGTTGAGAGTTGAGACCGGTTGTTCGGATACCTTGTGGAGCTTGCACACCGTCCATATCAGGCCAACTCACCCCGAGAGGGTATAGGTAAACACGAGCTGGAGATCGACCGGCATTTCTAACTATCGCCGGTGGTTGAAAATGCCGGGAACAGGGAATTGCCATTTTCCATTCCCGCCTATGTGAAAGCGCTAAGAAGCGGTCTAAAAACTGGCTCTCTTGCGTTTGGTGTGGGTAGCGGGCCATAGCGATCTGACTCAAGTCGTGATGGGAAGCCCCGACTGGACGACGAACGGAGAAGTCGGCAGCCGGGTCAACTTACCCGCCACAAGGTAGAGGATGGTAATCAGGTGCCTGGTGGTCCCGTAGCCGCGGGCCTTGACTTTGGCGGCCTGGATGAGGGAATTGACCGCCTCGACACGGCCGTTGGTGAGCCTGAAATCGAACGCATCGGGAGGCTTGGCCAGTGCTTCTTAAGCGTCTTGGCCACCGCTTTGATCGGTTCCAGGCGGCAACGGCGCGCCCAGCTGTACCATCTGTCGAGGAGCGGCTCGGCCTGCACCGCGCTCTGAGCGCTGTGGAAGAGCTCGCGTAACGTCTCCTGGATCCGGAAGCCACGGTGTGTCTTGAGGTT
>Ga0209788_1000137_pt1 | contig 20139 bp, 19 predicted proteins | sample WorMetLIZISLAND1_2_FD_187415 | JGI IMG/M metagenome (GOLD analysis project Ga0209788, IMG submission 187415) | Marine gutless worms symbiont microbial communities from Max Planck institute for Marine Microbiology, Germany - Olavius clavatus LIZARD... ...
CTATAGCATAGGCCTAGGTCCGGTGGACGCCGCGTATTATGACGTCACAACGGTAACGATAACGGTAACCGGTTTCCAACAAACGATTACCGGTTTTGATATACTACCATTTTAACAACCTTACCTCCCAGTACACTTGCGCGACGAAGACATCAGTTATAACAGTTTTCAGCGTGAACTCAATACGTTTTGGTTTTAATGTTGCAATGCGACATCCCGATTAATTGCGCTATAGAAATACTCTTACTAACTAACTAACTAACTAGCAGTTGGTTCCGATGGTCACAAAAGACATTTTTGTTCAGACAGTGGAGTCAGAGAGCAGTCTGAACTAGTTCAGCTGTTGCATATGGAAATACTCTTACTTGCTGATAATTAATGTGGCACATTTTGTTAATGGCAGAAGTAACTACGTGTTCGATTAATCTACTATGTATTACTTTATTTTGGTTCTATCCAGCTGATGTTCTTGCTTATCTGTCCTTCTTGTGTAGTTACAGTGAATGTATTTTGTATGCAGTGATGGAGTAATTGTTAGCTTGCAGCTGTAGTGTCAGAGTTTGGTTATGTGACTGCAGGGCACCTCATGTCAGTTGTGTTCAACAGTGCTGGATGTCATATCAAGTCTCTATCATCAAGACAGTGCCAACTATTTCATTCTTGAACCACAGAACACCATGTCACAGTTTGCTGAAAAGATCTACATGAAACCAGCCGACTTACAGGTCTGTATAAACTGTTGAATTAATGCAAATACACTACAGACCTACAGATGAAGATTGATACAGAGAAGAGATATTGCAACCAACAGTCTATGTCTATTAGCAATGACCATCCGTCTCGAGTCTGAGGCTAGACATTTTAAAACAATGTCAAAAGATGCATTTTGATACTTTATAGACACTGACTGTGATAAGGTGAAGGACTCTGTAGGCTCAGTGCCAATTAAAGCACGAAACGTTATTGACTTCACGTTAAAAATCCACAGATTTATACCCAGTCAATTCATCATGCCAACAGCTAGATGTTCCTCAAGTCGCATGCTCAACTTATGGAGGACTTGCGTTCTCTTGTGCCAGACCTTCACCTTGGAGTGATCTTCCTGACATAAACAAATGATACACTTTCTGTGTCTACTTTTAGTTGCCAGCTTAAACATTTCTACTTCTCATATATGTAGATCACCGAGCACGTTTGAGGTTATTTTACAGTTAACATGCTATATAAATTACTTGCTTACTTACTTACACAGCCAAGTTTGCTGGGAGCCCATGACCTGGAATCAAGCCAGTGTCTCTAGAGTGGCAGCTCAGCATACTAACCACTAGATCACGGCTGCAGCCACTGACTGTGATAATCGTGTGACAAGTGTTACAGTTCTTAATGTTGTTAATATTGAAGTATTCTGTGATTTCTTGTATCTTGACATCACTAGCGGCACATTTACTTGTGTGTGCAGTGCATATACAGTAGAGTTTGTGACTAGTAAGCATTGGACATGTGAGATGTCGTATGATGTGTCTGCAGATAAAGTTTCTAGAGATGATCGAGTTTCTGGTGTTTAGCCTTAACTTCATTCCATGTAAAGAACTGATAACAATCAGCATTATCATAAAGACTAACCAGTGAGTCAGCTTGACTGTCAGTCTGTGTCTTACCTTACATTGCATCATGGATTTTTAACATGGCGTAGGTAAAAACCACAAGGACCGTGAAGAAAAAACTAAAGCAAAAGAGAGAGATAAGGCTGCCTAAATAGAAAAGTTTTAACTTCTCGACAGAAATTGTGTTCTTTTGCCTTTGTGTATATTGCTGTGTCAGTAGATTGACTACGTGCTGGCAGTCATAACTCACAAGATCAGAACTAGCTGCATTCCAGTGTGCATGTCTGACTTGATCCATGAATATCAACCTGGCCCCTCTGTACGATTGGCTGATAAGTGTTCGTTACTAAGCCACAGATGTACTGAGCTTTGTGGTGAAAGCTTTTAGTGTTATCACCCCTTCAATGTGGAACTATCTTGTCATTTAACTATAGATCCTCTAAACCACTCAGCACTTTTACGTGTACATTAAAAACTGAACTGTTTGACATTGCTTACAGCGAGCACTCAACCTAATCTCAGTCATCACATGTCTTTGATAATCTTGCAACACATGGCACTATAAAAATTAGTTTTGATTGATTGATTGATTGATTGATTGATTGATTGATTGATTGATTGATTGATTGATTGATTGATTGATTGATTGATTGATTGATTGATTGATTGATTGATGACCTTCAGAACTACCTTTTCTGTGTATAAGGTATTCTCTATGTTTTTGTGGAGGCTGGATATTGCACAAGTTGTTTTTTTTAGTTTTTGTGGGTTTTCTGTGTTGTGATGGGTAGCCACAAAATGATTTCTTCAAAGATTTCTGCACAGTGAATATAGTAAGAGACTCTCAGTGTAGTCTTTGTGTTTCTATGTGTCCATATGTCTTTAGTTCAGTGGACCATCAATATAGTGTATAGGTTTGTGTGTGTGTATAGTTCATTGGACTGCAGTGTTCTGTGTATGCGAACGCTGCTCAAGCTGCTTCATTATCACGTCATTTATAAAGACGTGTTTCGTGAAATCGGTTTGATTGAAGTGATGGTGACATGTCTGCAGAGATATGCTGCACTGCTCAAAGATGTCGACACTGGCTCAGGTACAGATGGCTGCTATTACTGGTTTTGTTTTTATGTTTAGCTTTCCTTTCTATCTTTTCACAGTTATTCCAGGTTAGACCAACAAGGAAGGGTTGTATTTTATTGAATATAGTCGTGTGTGTAGTTGATTTAATGAAAAAATGCTGTTATCAACATTTCATAAATGTTAAGTCTTTACTTTGTGTCCTGTGCTATGTCAGAAATCAGCCTGTAGAACTAGTGGCATTTTGCACAGTGTCTGTTGTGGTTTAGTACAGTTAGTGAGGATTCTTGTGAGAACATTAGTAGTACACATAATCATTCTACATTCAGCCATTTCTGCTTACAACTGTTCGTTGTGACCAGCTATACAGAGCTTGTGTTTTCACATATTTTTCTGCATTTTGCTGTGTTGTGTTCGTATCCTTTACTGAGAATTTGTGTTGTCAGTGTATGTATTTTTGCATTGTGGACTATACTGCCCTTGTGATGCAGTGGTCAACAAATGAACAAATGAATAAATGTATGTATGTTTGCATGAGAATGTGTGATCTTGTTTTAGTGTCTGTGTGGCTTTATCCCTGTGCGTTTATGCCTGTGTGTAGAGACTGAAGTATGTGCGGTGGAACAAACACTTGGCTCACTGTCAATGGAAGCCGTCACTGTGCTGCTGACAGCTAACAGCAATAATGCTGGTATGTAGATGTCTCATCTCTCGACTACACTCATTAATACTCACTAATACTATCTTCTCTTGCTCTCTGTTGTATCATCAGGAACTGATCCCATATCACTGTTCATCTTGTTGTTGTTGTTCTTCTTCTTGTTGCAGGCAATGCTTTTAAAAAATAGCCTAAGGCTCCGTTGCTTCATGTTGGATCGGTGTGAAATTTGGCAGGATTATTCTTCAATTATGCATCAGTTGAAATAGTCATTTTTTGGTATGATGTCGTACCTTCAAGGTGGCGGCTGTGATGTGTGCCCACCACTCTTTGCTGCATATGCATCAGTGTCTGCCAGCTGTCCGCTAGCCTGCCAAACTCATGTGACATCATTGGCTCATTGAGTGTGCTACAGTTCCTGTTCCATAGTAGATTCGCACTTCTTCACAGTAATAGACAATGCTGATTAGGTCAATTAGAGTTCTGATTATGTTGTGTAATGGTGAGTTCTGAAATTTTGTAACAGTGAAAAAGTGACTTTTGCAGTTTAGTATCTCTAACCAACATGACACACTAACAGAGGTTGTTTTATAAAGTGAACAGTTTTTACATAAATATTTCATGTGTGATATACGTCTGTATGTAGGTGTGTTCCGTGAGTGTGGTGGAGCTCGCTGTGTTCTGTCTATGGTGCCGTACCATGTTTGTCGAGGTCAGTCTCTCGGCATTGTACAACAGCTGATACAAAGTACTGGCGGAGATGAAGACTTGGCTGCATTGCTTGGTCTGATGCACACTTCATCTCCTGATGCCATTCAGCTCAAAATGGACATTGTCAAGGTTTTTCACACTCACCAATGTCATTTAATGTAAGGTTTTTAGCTGATGGCTAGCTATTGTCATCGGACTGTTGTCTATCCATCTGTCTGACTGTGATGCTGTGCATTGTAGCTAAATGATACATCCTCCAGCAAATGTGTCAGAAATATTGAATAGTAAGTGTCCCCTGAGAACAAAATTTTTCACCTTTCAACTCCCTACACTGACCCCATCCCCTCAAACTCTTTACCTTTGGAACCATAGACATTGGTGCCATTTAACAGATAAATTATAACCATACTGCAAAGAGGCAAACCACCAAATTTTCCACATCTGGAGTAGCCATTGTCAGCATGCACTGCAGCATGGCTATTCCAGACAACTTCATACAGTCGATTCCTTTACAGCAGTAGGTGATTTTCTTGTTTTCTTTGGACATTGTTAAACCTCAGTGTGGAAGGAGATTGTTACTAAAGATTTGCAAAGTTTGCATGTATATAAGTAAGATGCAGTGGTTTCTAGTAAATCACTTTTAACATTGCTTTCTCTCACAATTGATTCTTGGATGTGCCATTCTGCACATTTGATATGTTTTTGTTACAGCTGGTACTGTCACTGTTGAGAGAAAGTCATCGGAGTCGTATGATATTCCGTAAAGTCGGCGGCTTTGTGTACGTCATGTCAGTACTTGTATCAATGGAAGGTGCACTAGCTGATCCGCCAGTATCACAGTGGCATGCAGGTTGTTAGTTCTACTCATTACCTTTGACTTAATGCTAGTGTCATGTGTTGAAGAAACAAGTTGGTGTTGTATCATTAAGTTTTGTGATTGTTTGTACTCAAACTTTAAAATGTTCACTTTTTACACATGCTTGTCATAATTGCCAAATTACTACCACTGTTCTAACATTGTCCAAAGCCCAACTTGTTCAAGCGATCCTTTTGTCCAAGACACTCACTGTGACTCTTATTTCCTAACTGTAACTTGACCTTGTTATTTTACTACTAGAAGTTTGGAATTTGTCTTGTTGTTGTTAACGTTGCTGTTGTGGTTGTTGTTGTTGCTGTGGCAGCTACTGCTGGTTTCAAGTTTGGGTTAGGATTAGAATTTTGGTGTATGAGTCGCCGTAACTCTAATCCTAATCCTAACTTGTTTTCGTTGCTTGACTGGTGAATGTAATGTGTCTGTCTGTCTATTATGTGTTGAGTATGTCTGCCATGTATAAATGCTGTGTTATGTTTGTAGTATGCTGTGCCGATGTGATTGATCTTGTGCGTCTTCTCTTCACAACCCTGACTGTAGCAATGCGCTTTGAGCCGGCCAATGCTCGATTCTTTGTCACTGAGGTATTATTCTCGTACTTGTTCTCAGGTGGAACTTTGCTTCAGTGCTTTGACAGTATGGGTTGGATTACAGATAGGGCATCCGCCCTGGAAAAAACTTCTGCTTCAAGACCCCTTGAAATGGCAGTTAATGTAAGTGGGTGGAGTATAGTATAGCTCAAAGTACTCTGTGCCAACCCTTCTGCCTGTGGCTCTGTGCTTGCGGGCTTTAAAAAATTAGTAAGAATCATTATCTAATTTATAAAACACCTTGTGGTCAGCGATTGGTCGTAACTTCAGAGTAAATGTACTGCTAAAGAAATTTCCAGACGTTTACTTTTGGCGAGTGACCTATCCTGTAGTAAGTCTAGAAAATCGCCTGGTTTAACAAAAAGCAGCATGTGTGGATGTGTATAGATCCGTCTTGAGATCTGGTAACCTTGTGTCATACTTCATATGTTACTTATCTACTTGTGTTATCAGTAAGTGGCAGTGTGAATGGTGTGTTAGGTTCGTTATGCCAGTCTGACTGAAGCTGTGCGTCTCCTCGGCTGTTTTGACACAGTCACTGACATACAACCAACGTCAGCTGTGCTCACTGATCTGCCTGAAGACAATGTATTCAGCCGACTCTTTCACCAACTTGCTACGTACGTTAGTTGCTTACTTTTATAATAATCTTTGTTCACCACGGACTGGTAGCAAAGTTAAGAAACAGGGAAAAAATAAAGAAAATCATTACTTTACTTACTTTCTTCTTGGCTAGGTTTAGAAGACTGACTATAACAAGACACAGATGCCATGAGCTGATAATCTACTCCTTGAACACACATTTGACGTGCAGTGTACACACTTGTACACGCTGTTGTATTAAATGTTTATGGCACAAAATGGCCTTTGTTGTGCTGATGTGCTATTAAGAAACTATTTACTGACAAAGACATCTGGGGCGGGGCCGTATGCATAATGCTGTCGTAACTACTACTTCCAAACTAAAATTGAGTTATGACGACATAGTGTCTACATCCATATGCATAATGGCATCTTAATGCTAGTCAGAGGCTTATTTCCAAACTAGCGCTAGTTGCTAATGTAATGCACCGCTGTCCTTTTTTTCAATTTGTAAACGGCGCACTATAAATTACTAATGATGATGATGATGATGATGACAGCAGCAGACTGGTAAACGGCGGTTTGATGAATGAAACTATGCAACTATGTCACGACTAGCTAGCCGAAGTTCTACGAAAGTGAAGTGCATACGGTCAGACATAAGTGGCTAGTTTCAAAGTAGTTACTTGTGACGTAGGCCTTACTTCCATACTAGACAGTAGACAGTATTATGCATACAGCCCCCAGTTTGCAATGTAATGTCACAGTGCAGTTGTGGAAATGTTGCATGATGTGTTTCCTTTGCAGTTTCTATTTGGCATTCTAATGAACCTGTCAGTGTCTGTCTATATGTATGTTCAGTGATGGTGTTGTTACATTGCTACTGCAATGACTTCATGTTTGCCCCAGTGTATGTCTGTATGTCTGTGTGTGTGTCTGTATATATGTTCAGTGATGGTGGTCTACTGTCTGCCAGTACTACTGCTGGTCTGCCCCAGTGTCTGCTGTCTGCAACATGCATCTATCGCTGTTTGTATGACATGGCACTCGACATGTCTGACAGGTAGTAATACAGCTGTAATTTCAAAAAGTGACATATTGCATTGAAAGCCAGTACAAGGGTGGCGTGCAGTGTTAAGAGTATATTCCACCTTACAGACACCGACATCTTTGTACTAATGACATAAGGTGACAGCCTGCTGTAGTGGTTAACATGTTGGTCTCGATCAACGAAGTTGTTCCACATTGGACCTGGTTGCTACTTAAATGGGTGAGTATTTGTAGCCAGGTAAAACATCTAGCTATGTAACTATCCACCTAGTTCAACTCGGCCTTCCATCCCTCCGGGATGGGAAATTGAGTACTGGCCTGTCTAGCTGGGGTTAAGGCTGGATGTGTTCACTTCTGTCAGCTAGCAGATAATGCTGTGTGCGCTGCCGTTGCCTGGTACTTCAGATGACAAAGGTCATAGTGGCTGGCTAGTGGGATTGAGTTTATGAAGAGCAGTATCATTTAACCTTTAAATAATGTTAACTTTAGTTATACCTGTTCAGTTGTTCAGTTCCATTGGGCATTGTGATGGACGCCCAGTCCATAAACCCATGGAAAGACCTGCTCCAGTTGTATGGAATTTCAGTTTTGAGGCCTGCTGTGTGCTGGAGAAGTGGCTGTAGTAAACCAGGAAGTGTAAGTAGTATTACTAGATACAGGATCGTATTGTACTGATGAGTTTATAATGTGATATTGTGCATGCTTTAAATGCATTGACACTTGGTTGGGTGGCAGGTCGGACATCCTGTCGCCAGTAATAACTTATGTCCATTAATTGTTCAGTACTTTTATGCTATTGATTGGGTGAGAGGAAGGGCACATTGCCTGTAATATAGTGGTGATGACTGGTGTACAGTCGCCTGTTTCTCAGTGATAGCTGCACTTCTTGTTATCAAGACCGCCTCCGAAATGACCTATACTGTGTCGGGTGGGACGTTAAACTCTACTCAGTCCAATCAAGGGGGCAACCAGCTCACCAAAGTTCATCTGGAACATGGCTGTTAAAGCCTTGTGGATGGGTCTGTGAGTTGATGATGTGATGTTGATTGGTTGTTGTATTGACAGATCAGATTCTTCAAGGTTACCGCAACAACGACCTTTGTCATCTGAAGTACCTGGCAGTGGCAGCAACTTGACAGTGACCGATCTATCAGTGTGTAATAATGTCCAGTTGACCGGTGATCGCGTGTCATTTAATGTTGACACGTCAGCCAGTGCTGATCAGAAACCTGGCGTCGGTCTTCCATTTAACCACGGCGCTGCCATAGAGCCATTGATTGTTCATGCTGGAGCCTTTGTCTCAATGATACATCTATTGCCATCCATTGCATGCCAGCAACAGCCACAGGTCAGTAGCATGCACTGAATGAGCCGATTGATTCTGCTTAACTGTCATTGTGATCATTGTCATTTAATTTGCAAACCGCATACAAATAAGTTTGTACACGAATGTGGCAGGGATAACAGGAACAGTCAAGCAGAAAACTGTACTTGCAGTTGCCCGAGCCACAATAATGTGCAAATATTAAGCACTGGACAGTGAACAAAGTGTCTATGATGAATGCTGTACATTAGTTCCATGTGCTTAATTAATGAAATAACTAACATGTGTTCTTTTAGTGTTTGCTTTGCTTCAGTCTTGAATGTAATGTGTCTATCTCAGCACATCAGATGTTGATGTCAGTTTGCCGTCTGTGTGATGAGTGACAAATGAGTGTGATGTTGTATACAGTTAGAAAGCAATTATTGCATGTATGCTTTTGAAAACATGCAGTGCAGACTTCTCAATTTGGTGTGTTTGTATGCCAGTGTATGTCATTCTGTGTGCCTGTGTGTGTGTGTGTGTGTAGATGGCTGGTGATCTACAGCTGTACGTGTGTGGTCTAGTCAAGTCTCTGGTGCGTTCTGAAAGGAATCAGCAGATCATGTGTGAAGCGTGTCTTCCTCAGGAGTTACTGACTCGTGCTACAGTCTCACTTGAGACTGAAACTCACTTCCTTCATCGGCTGATGCAGTACATCTTTGAGCGCCTCGCTGCTCAGTCACTCACACCAAAAGATCTACGGTGTGTCTTGACTGTTTCATGTAGGACGCTGAGGCTGTGTCTACATTGTCATGAGTACTAGTATGAATTATTCGTACAACTGATGCTCATATGAGTGGATCATTTGCAGTCACTTATATAAGCACAAACACTTGTAATTTAGTCGCCATTAAAAAAAATTGGTGAAAATTGTGAATGTTCTGCACAAGTTTAGTCCACTATCACCGGTAATGTTGTATGTAGCTGTTGATGTCAAAATTGCATTATGTCTTTACTGTGTGCTGTATAAGTAACTAATGCTATATGCTTACTCGTACAGGTTACAAAGCCACGGCATATATGAGAGTGGTGTTCAGTCTTTAACCCTCACTGCCTTACCTTTAACCAAGCTTATGTCCAATCTACTTTGAAGGACTCAACGGACTTATTGTCCATTGGAATGTAAAGTGTTAGTGACATTACATTACAGAGCCACAGCATATATGTGACCAGTCTTCTTCCCGGCTGAGTTTATACCCAGTCCACTCATCACAGCTAAGTGAGCTGGAAGCACCTGGGACGGAAACTTCTCCCATGGCCCAGAATGTAAGTGGAGCCTCCAGAGTGGTAGTCCACCAGACCACCAGCACAGCATGTGTTTAAGTTGAGCTATACAAATGCAATGTGTGGATGGGTGGATTGATTGACCGACTGATAGCGTACTGTATTGTTCAGTTGTTATTGTTCTAAATTGTTTACAACTGTGTTGATGAATCGATTGATCAATCTTATTTTTTAACGTGGTCTAAACAACAAACAGCTACTTGACTAGTTTGCACAGTGTGCACAGTTAAAAGGTAAGAGCATATGACTGTATGTTTGTTGGTAGTGACTTCATGCGACTTGGTGTACCGTTGTTCTGTGCCTCTGAGAGTGAGGAGCAGCAGGACGCCAAGAGACTTACCGATACTTTGACTGAGAGGACATTTGCTGCAACTATTGACAAGTTGCGGCCAGTGTCGTCGTCATCGTCATTGTCAAACACAGATGCTGCATCAGCGTCATCAGTTGATATGATCACTGGATCCACTTCAAAGCCGATGTCTACTGACACAGTTATTGGTAACTTGTCAAAGCCAAGTGGTTCTTCTTCTTCTCCATCGTCGTTCAATGGTGGACCGGTCCTACTAACCCGTGTCAAGTGTCTTGTCTCCATGACAACACCGCGTGATGTTCGGCTCCACGGTGCCGCTATCACGCCGTCGTTTGTCGAGTTTGACATGAGCGGTGAAGGTTTCGGCTGCATGTATCTGCCGAGTATAGCACCTCAAGGACCAATCACACCGTCCGTTGTGTCAGCAGGCATGATTGGTGGCACAGACCAAACTGTGGTGACTGGCATCGGCACTGGTATGTCATTATTACACAATGTACTTGATAGCTTCTCTGCTGTATTAAAGTGTGCTTACATGGTAATCAGGTTACTGCTTGCATCTGACCAGGGCGACCACTTATCTGGAAAATCCGGAAAAGCTTTACCAGGAAAGTGACTGTTAAGATGGTGTGTGTGTTTGTTTATCTGGGTAACTGGCACTAACTGCAACATGGGATGGAATTGCTGGGAAAATGCCTGCGAATTTCTAATGCCTAGAAAGTGGTTACTTGTCTAGTTAGTTAGTCAGAAACATCAGATTTAACATGCCATAGGCAGCAGCTTCAAGGACACATAACATGTGCAGTTAATTAAAAACTGTCTGCTATATGGAAAAGCTATGAATTGATAAGTGAAAACATCTTCCAGTGTTTAGTGTGTTGTGTGCACGATGTCTTTCACCATTGCTGTCCAACATACCTGAGGAACCTCGTTACGTTTATTGAGTCTGAGCCGGCTCAGATCATCTACCACCAGATCTGCTGACACAGTCAGGACAAAGACAAAGCTTGGAGGATGCACTTTTTCCGTATCTGGGCCGACCATATGGAACAGCCTACCAGCGGAACTCTGACTCATTGATTGCTGATGTATATTTCACCAACAGCTGAAGTTGTGTCTGTTCCGGCTTTCTTTTAACTAACCATTATAATGCACCGCTATTCTTATCTTGTATATGTATCTTGTAGATGGCATGCTATAAATAGTCATTATTATTATTGTTATTATAGGTGAACGGGCATTTCCACCAGCGTCTGGTCTGACATACTGTACATGGTTCTGTGTGGACAAGTTCAGTAATGCCGACATGGACTCTCATCCAGTCCGTCTACTAACCATCTGTCGACATCTACAACACAGAGATGATAATCTTGTCTGCTTCACTATCTTCTTGTCTGCCCGAGACCGATCTCTACTGATCTCAACCCACGAACAGCCGCTACTTACATCAGTGCAAGGTATCTCATGTCACCGTCATTTATTGACAGTTTTTAGAGGCCAGATGGCATGCAATACTCTGGATTATTGGCATTATGCAATACGCCACTCATGCCAAACGCGAACACTCAGCATGTTGGCAGCAGCGACAGTGGGGGAGATAGGGGCTTTGTACTGAGCAAACAGTAAGGTGCACGCCGCCGCCAGCCACCTCCTCATCTCTGACGTTATAGTGGCCAACAAGTCTGCAAAATTAAGCTTGACTTATGCGCGGGCCGCGTCAGTCATAATAACCAGATAGCAACTCATTTTTAGGGGGTTGACTTACACACATAGTGACTTATACGAGAGTATATAAGGTAGTAGTTGTTGTAGTTTCAGAGGGTGGTGATGGTGAACAGTCAGTGGTCGGTGATCATACAGTACGTTTCTGTTGCTCGGAGCTAGGCCATGAGGGTCAATGGCATCACTTGGCTGCTGTTGTACACAAGGCCAGTATTATGAAGAACAGCAGCATCAGCTTGTTTATTGATGGCAACTACATTGCTACACAGAAGGTACTATCTTAGCATTGCATCTTATTTCCTTAGCTAAGTAAGTAAGTACGTAATAGAAACTGGAGACAATGACTAAATTAATTTTTTTTATTTCTGAAAGTGTCTTCTATGTCCTATAGTATTTCATTTTTTTCAGTAGAAATGCCAGTTTGCTTTATTTAAGTTAATTAATTTAATGGTTTTTATTTTTATTGTTTTTCATTGTTCACCAGAGACGTTACATTTTTGTTTGGTTTAAAAAGAGTGGCTATATTTTTAGCAGGTGTGTAGTGTATAAAAACTGCTTGCATTCAGACTCCAGTTTGTAACTGTTAATATGTTGATGATGATGATGATGGTTTCAGCTGCACTACATATCTCCCTATGTCAACAGTGGTACAGCATCGCCTGCTAGTGGTCCAATGTCAGTGTTTGCGTACATTGGCACCCCTCCGTCATTACGCCGGCTGTCCAGGCTGCTCTGGAGACAAGGTCCGTGTTATCTCATTGAAGATGTGGTAGCTATGCCAGTCATTCAGACATTACATCGACTTGGTCCTAACTACGTCGGCAGCCTTCAGGCTCCAGGTATACATTGTGTAATGTACTGAGTTAAATGTTGTGGATATGATGTAATAGTAGTAATGCACTACTGGTCTTGTGTTAAATCCACACATTTTGTTACAAAGGCTATTGAAACTGTTGACACTTTGCCGTCTGGTCTTGCCTTCCCTCCCCTCCTGTAAGTGTCATCTGTGAGCTTTGGCACCTGACGATATGAGATGAGCTGCTGGGCTGCCACAACACCAGCTGTGATGATTGTCTGGAGGATAAGAGGGAAGATTATCAGAACTGTTCAGTGCTGTACTGTGTACCACAATTGTACAGTCATAAGCACATACACAGGAGCAGTATATACAGGAGTACTAGGGACTGCTGGTTTATGTTTTGTTTAGGGATTTTGTGCATTTTTTACCTAGGTCCAGTTGTTTATTTGTGTTTTTGGTGTGTTTTCTCGTTTGTTTTGAGTTGTCAGTACAGGCACAAGTGATTGCCTGGAAAGACTCATCTTTGAAATGACAAATTATGTGTCGAGCTAGCAGGACGTAAAACTCTACTCTAGCACTTACTCACTCTCAAACCTATAACCACCACCTGTTTCATTGGAGAAATGTAAACATTGTGTCATGTGTCAGCCGGTCGCCAATAACGCTGGCCATCGTCACCTGCGCTTGGCTGTGTGTGGTTATCTCACTGTTCCAGCCACAAGAACAGTCTGCTTTGCTGTTGCAGGACCATCCAGTACTGCTATGCAGCTGCCACCTTCCATCCTCATTCCATCGCAGTCTGAAAACTGTTCATCAGAGCATATCATCAGCACGCTCGTGACTGTTTGTAGGCGTAAGAGCGGGCGAACATAACTAATTGACTCATCGTGATCATCATCATTGTTATTAAAATGTTATTGAATTGTGTGAATAGACGAGATGCTAGACTCGTCAACCAGTCTGAATGTTGCGGAGGAGAGGTTGGTGTTTGGCGTCCACGCCCACGCCATGTCACTGATGACCATTGCCAAGATACGTAAGATCTACAACAAGATCGATGCGAAGCTTGTAGCGAAGCAACTGAGTATGTCTGATCACGAGAATGCCACGCCGATACGCATACTACACAACTCATCAGCACATCTCAATGGACCTGCACGCTGTCTGGGAGCAATACTTATTGGCTACCTCAGTTAGTTGGCCGTCATTTGTTCTTTTCTGTTGCTTACTAAAGGCACTTGTGTGATTCTCTTGACATGATGAATGTGCTGTATAGATGATGCTGATTGGGTCATGCAATGTATGGCAATTGAGATTGAGGGAACTAGACATAGGGGACACATAAAAAAGTCCTGGTGGGATTGTGTCAGGGAAGATATGAGGAGCTTTGGCCTGTCATGTGCCATGCCACTTGAGGGTGCTCAGGATAAGGATAAATAGAGATTGAGAATCAAGGGGCAACCACTTAATCCACATTTATCTGAAATGACCATTAAAATGATGTGTGTGTGTGTGTTTTCTTTCTTTGCAGTTGCTTATTTAAATCCGTAGATACTTTAGTAGTGTAGTTGTTAGATTGGCCAGTAAAAATCCCAACTTCAGCAGTCTGCAGAGATTTACGAAAGAATGCTTTGATACTGTTGATTGGGCAGCAGGAAGGGCATTCTACTGGTACTGATACCAGCTGCTGTTTGGGACACATTGTGGATGAACTGTAATATCTGTGTTGGTATTTGCTATCTATGTTATGATATTGCACGAACTGTGACATATGTGTCGGTATTCATTATCTGTGTTATGACGGTGGAGATGAGTCGTTACTCTGTGACTGGTGCTCAGGTGTGCGTACGTTCTGTCCAAAACCAGTTGCTAAGGTGATCATGAACGTTGGTGGAACAGCATCATTACTCGGTCTCGTTGCAATGGCTTCAGACATTGAGGGTCTGTATGCGTCTGTTAAAGCACTTGTCTGTGTCGTTCGGAGCAACAAACTTGCCGCTAAAGAAATGGATCGCATCAAAGGATATCAGGTGCAGAGAAGAACTGACATTTTGCATTTAGGTTTAGTGAATGTGATTTTTACTGAGAGTTGCCTGTTAGTAGTATCAGTGTAGCAGGAGTTGTAGCAGAGCGTCAGCAACGTTACATTCGGTTGACGGTCCTGTCTCTCGGGCCATCATGGTACGACAACGTTCTACAGTGCTACATTATGTCTAGTCCTCATTACATACAGCCCTCTTCAATCTTGTTTATTTCTTTATCTACCAAACACGTCGTCTTTTTTGTGTGTGTTACATGTCCTTGCAGTTTTTGGACTAAATGCCACATTAATCTTTTCGTTAATAATAATCTAGTATATTAGTGTCTCCGACTACTAACTGAGCCACTGGCCACTCCTAATCTTGTCTATTTTGAACCCTGCCCGCTAGATCTGTCAGCTGTCTTGCTGAAAGTTCAGAGGGCTGATTTACAAAGATACCTGGGAATTTTGCTAAGATTTCCAAAGTTCATATGTAAGTTCTTTGTAAGTCAGCAACTTAAGATTTCTTAAGTTGAAGTTAGGAATTTCCCAAGTTAATTTTTGAATGCTAACTTACAACTTCTTAAGTTTGTGCAGTTGACAGCCAATTGTGATACAGATTTAAAATAGTAACAGGATCCTCTCATTGTCATTCACCGTCATCAATTCTAGTCTGCTTCACTGCAACGCTTGGCTGAATGTGCTCCGTTGGTGCTGTGATTTTTCTTGTCGTTATTGCCGTGTTTGCCAGTGTAATCACTGTGATTTCACTTCCTAAATTTTAGCTGAAAATAAAAATTTATATTTATTCTGGCACTGAATGCAAATTGTGTAGAAATGAAAAATTGACATAACGAATGCATGAGTCTTCAGTGTTTTCCTAAGTCACATTATATCCTTTCCTAAGTTTTTCTAGTTCAGCTTAAGATGTTTTTTTTTTTAAATTAGCCCATAGGTCAAAATACTGGGCTTTGAATGTTTGTTTCATGCAACAGTTATGTTATTTGTAAGGTCACCAAGACTCACTAGCTACTTCAACAGAGTGGATAACAGAAGTAATGTAGCTATTGTGATGTGGTAGTGAGTGATAGTTTCAATGATGTTGATTGGTACAGATGCTGGCAATGCTGTTCAAGAAGAAACGTCATCTACTAAACAGCCACATTCTACACCTGACATTCTCTCTGGTCGGCACTCTAGACAGCGGACGTGAGACATCATCCATTCCACATAAAGCAGCTTTTGAAAACTTGCTGTGTGATCTCGAGGTAACACTGGCCATTTGCTTGTGTACTGATGTATATTTATGTATTTAGTTATATATCTCATCTTCACACACGGCAAAAACATAATCACGAAGGGCAAGTATGCAAATAGCAGGTGACAATAGTTCCCAGTCAGTACAGTGCACTGCTTAAAAATGACACAACTAGAACATGAACTTTATACCCTGTCAAAGTACAAGTTAATAACAGCGTACTGTTTTTTAAAAATATTGTGTGAAGTTTAGTGCTCTCTGGCTCAGTTCTGTACAAATCTATAGTAAAAAATGGTATGCAGCTAAATGGTGACTGATTGGTTGGTTTCCATTTACCCTAAAAGCTTCTAAAGGTGCAACAGCTGTGTGTAGTGCCGCAGAGTAGCATGTTCATATGAGCCATTTACATGTAAATCATCATCACACGACTCAGTTACTTCTCTACTTAGATACGTATGGCTATGGCTCGTTCAGGTCATTTTCATCTTGTTGTTTTCTATGTGAGTGTATGCCTGTGTGAGAACATCTATAAGTCCCATGTGTGAATTTCACTGTCTATTTTTGTGAGTCTGCTCGTAAGTAAAATTATGCTATCCACTCTTTTGAAGTCTTTTCATATACTGAGACAGTAAATTAATCTGGCCTTGATCGTTTAGATCACTGTCGTAATTTGATCTCACAAAACGTGGTTGCATCTAAGTAAATATCTCGGTTTGTTATCTAATGTGTGTATGTATATGTAGATCTGGCACGGTGCTCCATTCGACCTGCACAAGTCTCTGTATGAACACCTGTACGAGCTGCTGGCTGAGTCACAGTGAGTGATTATGCCTCTTCTGATATTTCTCTCATTCACCTTCACCAGCTGTTAGTCCACTGTAGTGCAGCATGTTAAAAGCTAACTCACGCTTAGCAGTATTGTCAGTGAAATTACAGCCGTTTGGTCACATGAGTCAAATGAATGATAAAACAAGTGCTTTGTGGGACTACTGGAAGGCACAAACGGACAAATAAACTAGAAGTGGTGCATCTGGTATAGTGTGCAGTGAATAACAATGGACACTGAACATCACAATGGACTCTATGATGATGGTGTAGCACTGCTGAAAGCTTGTGTGCCAAATTAAGTCCTTCTAAATGGTGTCTGCAGTAGTGGGACAGATGATGAATGGAGCAATCATGTATTGCTTCACGTCATGATGTGTTGGCTTAGATGGTGTTGCATCCTATCCTGAATGTCGGCACTGCCAGTTTGTATGTGCTCAAATGGCAACCATTGCAGCTGCTCCAGTAGTGGATTGGCATGTGATCATCCTGGTGCTTGGAGCATGATTCTAGCTGCATTGTTCTGCACTCGATGTGATGTTTGTAATGTAAAAAAATTTGGTAACGCACCAAAGTTAAAAAAAATTAAATTAAATCAGGGGTGTGGTGTGTAGAATCTGTATGGTGCCAGATGGAGTGCCATAGAGCACATTGCTACAGTAGATGATGATGATGCTGATGTATCTGATGTTATATATGTGTATACAGTGAGAGACGAAGTAACCTACGACTGATGCAGGAACTCGGCCTTGTTAGTCGTTTACTTCATGTTCTAAATGACCCGAGTGTTTCCATTCCTACACTGAGGGCAGTTGCTGCACTGTTGTCAATCTTACTCAGCTCTCCAGTTCACTCACAGTCACTCGTCAGGTATTGTCACTGATGATTTCACTCAGTTTATGCTGAATTGGTTTATTAGGTCGTCAGTGCTATGTTGCTATTGATTTTGTGTTATTTTATATCTGTATCTTTCGTGGCTTTTGCAATAGTGCTAATAATAGTCTAACTTATAGAGTGCCATATAGTTGTAACTTTGGAGGTGATAATAATAATAATAATAAGTTGCTAAGATTATAGTGTCACTATCGAAAAACTGCAGGGCCACTTTACAATGTCAAGCGAGGTTCAGTTGTCTGGAAATGAAATGTTAAACAAGAAAGTCTTAAGTTCACGATGAAAAGTTGGGAATGATGAAGCTGTACGCAGGGACACCAGCAGAGTGTTCCATGCTCGCGCTGCGGCCACAGGAAATGCCCGGTCACCAAGACTGGATCACCTGGTCGCCAGCACAAACAAAGTCGACGTAGAGCCAGATGGTCCAGACCTCAGACGACATGCTTTGATATCGGACGTCAAGTGTAGTGTCTCACCGAGGTATGATGGGGCACTACCATGCAGACAGCGGTAGGCCAGGACTGGATACGCTCTGTGGTCTTCAGCCAATGAAGTTCCAGCAGCAGTGGCGTTATGTGGTCCAATCTCCTTGCCGAGAACACCAATCGTGCCGCAGCGTTGAGAACCGACTGTAGCCGGCATAATAGTGTTCCTGACATGCCAACTATCACCAAGTAGCAATAATCCAGCTTAGTGATGGGGGCGTGGCTGACAGGTTTAGCTGCATGTAGCTCTAAATGTCTTGATTTAGCAGTTTAAAAGATGTTAGCAAGTCATCAGCTGTCATAATATTCTGCAGAGAGTTCCAGGTGTTAGGAGCACATCGTATGAATAGTATTTTGTGTTGTCATTGATAATTGCCCCTCAGATGTTCACTAAGAAATGTTTCTTTGTCTGTTTGCGTGTGCATTTATGTGTATGTCTATATTCGACTGTATCTGTATGTACTGATGCTATATGTGTGTGTCCTTTAACACATTCATCTCTGTGTCTGTGTGCATACTGCATATATCTGTCTGTGTCTGTCTGTGTGTCTGTAGTGTCTCACAGTTTCTGGTGTCACTGTTACCGCCGACATCACCATCTGTCAGTAGTGAGAAGTCTGTTACTGTCAGTGCCGACACATCATTTGATGTTTCCCGTGCATCACCAGTCAGCAGCGGCAGTGGCAGCACTGATCTGTTTGATGTGAGTGGCTCACCAGTCGTGTTTCGTATCCGACTACGCAATGTTCTGCTGCACGTCATACTGCGACTCATTGCCAGTTCAACATCTGCATCAAACTCACCACTTGGTGGCGCCACCATTAACACACAGTCAGTACTATGTTCTATTACCATATAACAATAGCTTTGATATCACTGGTTATCAGAGGTCTCACAGTGTAGTAGTAGTATCTTACCTTGTATGGGCTCACAGGAGAGCCGATCATCCTGTGGGGCTGGGTCTTAGCACATTAATCGATAAAAATCCCTTCCTTGTTTGCCTTAGTTTATCTAATCTACCCTTGAAGGCATTGATACTAGATGCATCCACATGTGTGTTGGTCCAGAGCATTCCAACACCTTACTTCTGTGTGTGAGAAAAAGTACTTTCTTATATCTCTCACACGTCTCATTTTCTCCAGCTTTAGTGGGTGACTGACCCCTAGTGCCCAGTAGTAATAACAGTAGTATTAGTAGTAATAGTACTATTAGTAATACATGGTGATTCAAAAAACACCCAGACGGACTTTTGTCCATGTCTTCACTAAATACTTTGAAAATATCTTCAGTGCTACATTGAACAGTGAATTTGCTGTAGGTTCTGTGAAGACCTGCAGCGTGTGATCGGCTTTGACTGGCTACTGGTATTCCTACAGAGCCACATCCATCAGTCGACTGTTATCTTGGCAATGTCCATCTTACTGAGACTGCTGCAGCAGCCAACATTGCTCCAGTGTTTCCGTGATGGCAGCAGTGCTAGTGGCTGGCTCACAGATGCCGAGTGTGTTATACAAAACAGGGTCGGAGTACTGCTGGGTAAGACATCAGTCACTCGTTTATGTACTGAGAACATTTTTGTATTGATGAAGAGGTTTGCTAAGAAACTGCTCATTCACTCACTGCTGTCAGTCTATCTGTAACTGCCTGTCAGATAGTGAATAGGTGAATGTATGTGATAATACAGAGTGTTGTGTTGCTTTCTGTTTTGGCTAATGCTGCTGGTTGAACAAGTATGAATGATCAGAAACTGGTGGACGCTGCTGCATATGCGCCTGGCAGATGCTGCATTTGCACTCTGCAGATAGCAGTGCTTTTCTGTGTGAAGTGATGAATGTATGACATTATGTCAAAATTTAAACTCCATCATATTTACACATCTCTAGGACCGTGGGGCGCAGGTACAACAAACAAGAATTCAGACCTCTTCCTCTCTTTCTGCAGGGGGCGGCGGCTCAGTATAGCAGGCTCATGGTTCCGGAGAAAAGACATACACCGCTTCTCCTGGATCTCTGGCGACCATCACACCAGGAAGGAGA
>Ga0209788_1000138_pt1 | contig 20106 bp, 24 predicted proteins | sample WorMetLIZISLAND1_2_FD_187415 | JGI IMG/M metagenome (GOLD analysis project Ga0209788, IMG submission 187415) | Marine gutless worms symbiont microbial communities from Max Planck institute for Marine Microbiology, Germany - Olavius clavatus LIZARD... ...
GCCTACATCCCGAATGTAGCCAAGATCAAGGCAGTGGTCCAGGAGGTTGTGGGGTACACTCGATGAATGATCGGGTCCAGGCAATCGTCATGCCAAAATGGGGTCTCACCATGGAAGAGGGTGTGGTGGTTGCCTGGCTGACCGAGGAGAGTAGCTCGATCGAGTCCGGACAGGATCTCTTGGAGATTGAGACTTCTAAGATCATCAACGTTTACGAGGGTCCCTTGCGCAGGATGCGCGGAGACGCAAGCTGTTGCACCCCCCGGAGCGAGACAATGGCGGTCTTCTTCCGGCGGCAATGGTCGGTCAGCCAGCGTTCCAGGTACGCCTTGTTGGCCAGCTCTTCCGGCAACGCCAATTCGCCGAAGAAGCGGCGGGCTTCGTGTAAGTGCCAGGCTGCGATCCTGGCCGCGCCCTCGAACAACGATGACAGGCCAGTGCCTTGCGCTTGTTGTACGCCGCAAAGAGCCGCCCTACATCAAGACCGGACGTCGGATTTTCTACCGAGCTAAGGATGTCCGCGTGGGGAGGCCAGGAGGTGGCGCAAACAGTACACCAGAAGCCCCACACAGGCCTTTTAAGCCCGGCGTAAGCACTTAACAAGGAAAGATAGGTGTTACCGGTAAAGTGGCTAGAAACGCCGTCAGGACAGTCAGCCCCCAGGGGCTTCAGGCGGGGGGTCGCAAGGATGGAGCTTGAAAATAACCCACATTGGGTTATTTTGAGCGCTAGCTTCACTTCACAAGGAAGACTATCAATTTGAAACCTATCGCAAAAGCCCCCACCCCAACGAGCACCGTTGGGCGCGGGTGCACAGTTAAGGAAATTAAGCGACCACAGACAAACCATTGGGCCGATGAATTTATTGATGTCCGTCTTAGCGACAGCCTCTCGTTCTATAAATCTTGGAAGCTCCCAACCGTTATCGTTTCCGACGGCGGTTACGGCATCTTAGGGTTTGAGGGAGACACTTCCGACCATTTAGGACTCCCCGAATGGTATGAGCCACACATTGCTGCTTGGGCTCGGTATGCCTCACCCCAAACCACCTTATGGTTCTGGAATTCCGAGATAGGATGGGCCTCTGTTCATCCTATTCTTGAAAAGTACGGTTGGCGCTACATGAACGCCAACATTTGGAACAAAGGAAAGGGGCATATAGCTGGCAACGTCAACACACAGAGGATACGACGATTTCCTGTCGTGTCCGAAGTGTGCGTCCAGTATGTCCTAGAACCGCGTATTGATGACCTTCTACTTAAGGAATGGTTGCTCAAGGAGTGGAAACGCACCAGCCTTCCCCTACGAAGGGCTAACGATGCTTGTGGAGTTAAAGACGTCGCCTCTCGCAAGTACCTTGACCAAGGACATCTTTGGTATTACCCACCGCCAGAGATGTTCGAAAGACTCCAAGAGTACGCCAATACACACGGGGACCCATCGGGGAGGCCGTATTTCTCAATAGACGGAAAAAAGCCAGGAACCACTCAGGAGTGGGCTCGCATGCGCTCCACGTTCAATTGTCCTCACGGATTTACGAATATATGGGATAGGCCGGCCCTCAGGAACTCTGAGCGCTACAAGGTCAACGGAGATAGCGGTAAAGCAATTCACCTCAACCAAAAGCCCTTGGACTTGACCTTAATGATTATCGAAGCATCAAGTGAGATGGGTGATATCGTATGGGAACCTTTTGGAGGTCTATTCACGGCATGCGTAGCAGCTAGGAGACTCCAGCGCAAGGCGTTCGGGGCAGAGACAGATCCAACGTATTTCTACTACGGCCTTAAACGTGTCATTGAAGAATGCTCTTAGAGTCCACTTCTGTGATGCCAAGGCGTTTCTCCAAATCCATCCGTATGCTTCTTTCATTCCCCCGGCTAAGCAGCCGCGCCCACTCTTGTATGGTCATGCCGTTATAACTTGTTCTTAGCACGCAGGTTTTGAAATCCTCAATATCCTGATGGAAGATTCGGTCCATCTTTGCGAAGTTGGTATCCAGCCGGTACGGGTAGTTCGCCAACAGCTCTCGCAATCGAAGCTGATAGTCCGGAGTTGGCTTGTAGTTACACTCATCTGCTCCCCATCCAGTAACTAGTCTTTTCGCCTCTACAAATTGGTCTGCTGTTCCCTGCCATTTATACCCGTTGGTATTGGTTTGTTGGAGATTGCGTGTACGCGCAGTCGTATCCTCCGGCTCAAGTACAAGGTAATCGGGGGGGTTGTGGTAGTGGTTATCCCTTGCTAGCGCCACAGATAAGCCGGAGACAACACACACGTCCAAGATGCGGGGTTTTCCGTATATAAGCTTCTCTGGAAGCCATGCGAGCATACAAACGTGTGTTTGGTCTTCCATGAAATGATTCTGGCTGTCTTTGAACCTAGCCGTTATCTCTGTAGCAAGAGGAAACTTGGCGTTTCCATTCCCCAAGCTCTTGGTATTCCTCTTGGTTGTTCAAAAACTCAACCGTGTTGAACTCAATCAGATTCCCTAGAAGAGGGGATAGCTTGGAAATCACCTTGGCGAGGTTTATGGCGGCCTCTGGTGAGATGGGCTTCGAGATCGTTAAGAGGTCGAAAACATGCCCAGAGAGTTCGTGCAGGTGTTTAGTGGCAGAGGCTAGGATATCTTGTGTATTCACCTGTCGCCTCCACTATCTCGTGAAGACGACGGCGAATCAATCTCCCGTAGAAGGTTGTAAGCTACTACGTTCAGTAGCTGAGAAATCTCTAGAAACTCGATAACGTCTAACCGCCTCTCCCCACGTTCATACTTTGAGATGTAGGACTGCGGCTTTTTCAGCTTATCCGCGAGTTCCTGTTGTGTGAGTCCAGCGCGTTTGCGGGCGTCGATGACGAGCTTTAGAAAGCGGTTGTATCGGTCAGAATGAACTGACTTCAAGGGCGCTTATAATCCTAATTTAGAATTATCCCAAAATGGGATATATGCTTTCCCTTCGGTAGTTTTGGGTTCTCACTCTTTCTTGGGGAGGAACAATAGGAACCGGCGGCACATGGAGTCTCTGAACCATCAGAAAAGGGGTTGAGTAAGGGTTAAAAGGAAGCGCGCTCGAGGGGCGCTGAGGGCCGCCTAAGGCGGTTTCCGGCCCCGACCCGAAGATGGCCTGCTTGAGGGAGGACTCGAAGGAATCTCTGCTTCTTGAGAGCGGCCGCGATCTTCTTGGATAGCCTGGACTGGAAGGCACTATTTTTCGGGGATTTCCAGGACTTCCTGGATTTAGGGGCATCCCGGTTGCCAGCTGACGCAGGGATGCCGGAGGGAGTACGCCAGTTGCAAACTGGCTCAGATAAGCATAGAGTTTCCATTGCTACTGGAGGAGCAAATATTGCTGCTCATATTGCCTGGTTCGGCATACAACGTAACATTCCCGGCAGTGCTGATTACACTAACCGGGAAACTCAAAGGCCTAGTGACTTCGGTCACTGGGCCTTTGTTCTGTGGGGCCGTTTCGCGACCTGAGAGACTCAGGTACGGACGCTGAGAGGCGAGGCGGACAGCCGGGCGCTTTAATCACCATCCGGCATCCGGAAAAATGTGGATTTATCATTAAAAAGTCAATGATTTAGATCGGAAAAATGAGATGGATGAGGTAACCCAAGTGCTTCAAAGAATTTTGGCGTTAGCCTGATTTCCAGCGGAGTCTCCGCTAAGAATTTCTCGTCGTCCTGCTCTCGTTTCGCCAACTGGGCTTTTCTTTTCCTCCTCGCCCTCCGTTCATTTTTCCCCTTCCTTTTCTGCGACAGGAAGGCCGCCTTCTGCGATCTCCGGGGCATGGCTTCGCCTATTGTTGCCACATGCGATATTCGGTCGCCTCGGTAGGATTGGGGTCATCCACAGGAAAATGCCAGTCCTCATAGGACTCAACGAGGGTTGCGAGCACGTCAAACTCGTCATCCTCGGCCGGTGATCGCTTCCTATCCATGAGCGCATCAATGCGAGCAAGAGCGCGGGCGTAGTCCTGCTCGGTACGGATTGGTCTCACACGAGACGCACTCATATCAGGGAATCGGGATACATCGCAAGCGATTGTGGAATTGGCACGGATGGAAGAATACCAAAAAGGATTGATGCGGGGCGAGCCAGCCATTCCGTTTCCAGCGTCACACGTCGATGGATCGGTAATCGTCAGTAGAGTTTTTCGCGCCCCAGTACCAGCGCCGTCCGCTACCTATGCCGCCCATGTTTGCCTCCAGATTTTTTTAACCGAAATCATTTGGGAAATTCACTGTTGGCTTCGTCCCTTGCGGGCCTTGATTGGTCGTTGTTGGTTGACTTCGGCCTGGGTAAAAAGCGTTCGCAATAACGCCGGTCCATGTCCCACCATCCGGCGATGGCTTCCGGCTTGCCTGTGGCGCAGTGGCCAAGGTGGGGATGGTCGATGCGCTCGAAGTGGAGGCAATCGCCACAGTGAACGGAACGGGGGCGCGGTATCGGCTTGTCGGCGGCCCGGTTCCAGCACCAGGGGCAACCCGGAACCTCGCCGGAGAACCACAGCCAGATCGGACCGCAGTGCTTGCAGGTGGCCTGCTCGGTGTAGTGGGCGGGGCGTTTGCCTTGATCCCTTTCCCGCCGCTGCACCAGTGAGCGGGCGAATGTGGCTAGGGTATCGCCGCTGATCGCGCTCTTGCGCCAGTCGGCGATGGCTTCCGGTGACAACACCGATAGTACCGCCGCCGGGGTGATGGGCAGGTCCTTGCAGACGACCTCCAAGGCATCGAGAAGGTCTGCCGGGACCCGCCGTTGGGTTTGTACTGGAACATCTATTTTTTTTGGTGGTACAGGTGGCGCAGGTGGCACAGTCAATGATGTCGCTGGGTTTGAGCGTGCCACCTGTGCCACCTGAAAACAAAGAGGGGTTAGCTCGGATTCGATCAGGTCTAGCGCATGCTCAAGACTCATGTTTCCGCCCTGATCGTGATGGGGTAGACCTTCTTGGTGCCCTTGTGCCCGGCAATGCGTTCGGATTTCAGCCGCTTACTGCCGGGTTTGGGGGCCGGTAGCATCCCGGCATCTTGTAGGGCGTCAAGCCCGCGCGAGAGGTCGGTGCCTGTTAATGCCTCGCGCATCCCACTGGAAGTGAATAGGTAGGCTCTCCCGAGGCTCATTCGCAACGATATTCCCCTGGAGATGGATTCGACATCGCAACATAGAGGGACGGCGAAATGATCGGGTCATCTGGAGCACTTGGAGGCGGACAGGCCGCTGCCGGAGAAGTACCGCTTTTTGTTGTTCGATGAAAAGTGTGAGGTGGAGCTGATCTGGAACGGCAAGAGCAACGAGGCCTGCAACATCGTGCTGCCGTTTCAGACCATCGAGCAGGTGGATGAGCCTCGGGCCGAGAAGCTGGAACAGACGGCGCTACAGGCCGACCTGTTCGCCATGGACAACCGGGGACGGCAGTTACAGGGCTGGACCAATAAGCTGATCTGGGGCGATAACAAGCTGATCCTCTCTAGTCTCAAGAACGGGCCATTGCACGAGGAGATCAAGAAGCAGGGCGGCTTGAAGCTGATTTACATCGATCCGCCGTTTGACGTTGGCGCTGATTTCTCCATGGACATCGAGATCGGTGGCGACACCTTCACTAAGAAGCCCAACATCCTTGAAGAGATCGCCTACCGCGATACCTGGGGCCAGGGAGCAGACTCCTTTGATGGAAGCATTTACGTGCATGGTGATTGGCGGGTGAACGGATACATAAGGCTGGTTATGGACGAGGTTTTCGGCACCTCAAACTTACTCAACCACATCAGTTGGAAGCGAACACCATTTGCTGGCAGTAGTAAGGCGCGAGCTAAAAAATTCCCGACTAATCAAGATTCAATATTTTTTATGCCAAGAATAAAGAGAACTACGTTTTCAATCAGCAGTATTGTGCCTTATTCAGAAGAATATAAGGCTCGCTTTAAGTACCAGGATCAACGCGGATTCTATCGAAAGACATTGCTAAAAACATACTCTCAGGAGATAGAACGAAGGTTAAAGAAAGAAGATCGTTGGATCGATCCTGGGAAGCCAGGGTCCTACCCTTCGTACAAGCAATACCTGCATGAATCGCAGGGTAAGCAAATCGAGGATATCTGGGTTGACATTAATTCAGCTAATCCCATGGCTGATGAGCGTGTCGCCTATCCCACCCAAAAACCCGAGGCCCTATGGGAGTGCATTACCAAAGCCTCATCCAACGTCGGCGATCTTGTTGCTGATTTTTTCTGTGGCCCGGCACCATGGCAGCAGTGGCCGAAAAGTTGGGGCGCAAATGGATATGTACTGATCTCGGTAAATTTGCAATACACACTACACGAAGGTGCCTGATCGGCGTGCAGCGGTTGCTCAAGGCCGAAGGCAAGGACTACTGCGCCTTCGAAATTCTCAACCTGGGCAAGTACGAGCGCCAGCACTTCATCGGCGTCAATCCCAACCTGCACGAGGCTGAACAGCGCAAACAACTGGAAGAGAAGGAGGTGGCCTTCCTCGACCTGATCCTGCGTGCCTACCGTGCGGGGAAAACTGAAGGCTTCACCGCTTCCACGGGAAGCGCGCCGGGCGGTTGGTGGCGGTGGGGCCGGTCAATCTGCCGGTGACTCGGCTATTCGTGGAGGAGATCATTCTCGAATGCCGCAAGAAGCACATCACCAAGGTGGACATCCTCGGCTTCGAGTTCGAGATGGGGCTGTTCCCCAACGTGCTGGACGAGGCGCGGAGCAAGGGTATCGACATTTCTCCCAAGTATATCCCCGCCGAGGTGCTCGACAAGCGGGCGGTGGAGAAGAACCAAATGGTATTCCACGATGTCTCCTTCATCGAGGTCAAGCCGCACGCCAAAGGCAATACCCTGGCGGTGGAGCTGACCGATGTCTCGGTGTTCTATTCGCAGGACTCCATCGCCAACGCCGAGGCGAACCTGAAAAAGAAGGGCAGCCGGATCGTGGTGGAGAGCGGCCAGATCGTGAAGGTCAGCGCAGACAAGGACGGAGTGATCACCCGCGAACAACTGACCCAGCACTGGACCGACTGGATCGACTACTGGAGCGTGGATTTCGACTTCGAGAGCAAGCGCGCGATCATCCGCGTGCAGAATCCTGAGACCGGCGAGACCGAGGAACAGTGGACCGGCGACTATGTGTTCGAGAACGAGTGGCAGAGCTTCCGCACCAAGAAGGATCGTTCACTGGAGTTGAAGAGCGTCGCCCATGAATGCCCGCCTGGCGGGCGTAAGGTGGCGGTAAAGGTGGTGGACATCTTCGGCAACGACACCATGACCATCGTGGAGGTGTTGGTATGAGCCGGAAGAACCGCGAGATCGAGGTGCTAAAAACCCCGGTCAAGGTCGCTCGTATTGAGGAAGAGGATTTCATCTCGTTGACGGATATTGCCCGGCATCGGGACACGGATCGTACCGACGACCTGGTGCGGAACTGGATTCGCAATCGGAATACGGTCGAATTCCTGGGCATCTGGGAGCAGATTCACAACCCGGATTTCAATCCCGTCGAATTCGACGGGTTTAGAAAGCAAGCGGGCCTGAACAGATTTACCCTGACGCCGAAGCAGTGGATCGAGCACACCGGGGCCGTGGGTATCGTCTCCAGGGCGGGCCGTTACGGCGGCACCTTTGCCCACAAGGATATAGCCTTCGAATTCTCCGCATGGGTGTCGGTGGAGTTCAAACTCCATCTGATCAAGGAATTCCAGCGCCTTAAGGAGACCGAACAGTAATAACTGGGTTGGGACATCAAGCGCAATCTAGCGCGCATCAATTACCGTATTCATACCGACGCCATCAAGGAAAATCTGATTCCCGATGAGCTAACCTCGCAACAGTTCAATTTCGTCTATGCCTCCGAGGCGGATGTGCTGAATATGGCCATGTTCGGCATGACGGCGAAACAATGGCGGGAGGCCAACCCAGGCGAGAAGGGCAATATCCGCGACTTCGCCAACGGCGCGCAACTGGTCTGCCTGGCGAACATGGAAAGCCTGAACGCCCATTTCATCCATGAGGACATCGCCCAATCCGAGCGGTTGATCCGGCTGAACCGGGTTGCTATCCAACAGATGCGCGTGCTGGTAGAAGACCAGGGCATCAAACGGTTGGAGAAAGAGTAATGGCACTGCATCGCGATTTCCCCGATTCGCCCCATGCCATCCTCGACCCGGAAATCCGCTGGTTTCCAGCGGATGAAGCATTGAGGGAGATCAGCGCGGACCAGTTGATGTCGCCGCTGGTGTATCAGCTACGCTGCAAGGTGAAGGAATTCCGCGATAGCGGTTATGTGGGTACGACCGACACCAGCCGGAGCCTGCTGAACTGGTGGTTCAAGGAGCCGCACCTGTTGCCACAAGCCGATGGCAACATGGTGACTTTCCAGTACTTCTTCGCCCAGCGCGAGGCGCTGGAGACCATCGTCTATCTGTATGACGTAGTGGGAGCCAAGGACAAGTTCGACCTGATGCGCTTCGACAGCAGCGGTCCCATGTCGGCGCAGATGTTCGACGAGAGCTGGCGGCGCTATGTGGTGAAGATGGCCACCGGCAGTGGCAAGACCAAGGTGATGAGTCTGGTACTGGCCTGGAGCTTCTTTCACAGGCGGTATGAGCCGGGTTCCGAGTTGGCGCGGAATTTTCTGGTGATCACGCCCAATATCATTGTGTTGGACCGTATCTACAAGGACTTCGAGGGGCTGCGTATCTTCTTTGAAGACCCGGTGATCCCTGACAATGGCTTCGACGGACGTAACTGGCGCGACGATTTCCAGTTGACTCTGCACCTGCAAGACGAGGTGCGGGTGACTCGGCCCACCGGAAACATCTTTCTAATCAATATCCACCGCGTCTATTCCGGTACTGAAATCCCACCCTCGCCGGATGATGACAACAGTATGGATTATTTCTTCGGCAAGCGGCCCACCGGGGCGACCACTGATGCCACTGTGGACCTGGGAGATATCGTGCGCGACATCGACGAGCTGATGGTGCTCAACGACGAGGCGCACCATATCCACGATGCGAAGCTGGCCTGGTTTAAGTCGATTGAGGACATTCACAACCGGCTGTTGCAAAAGGGTGATGCCCTGAGTCTTCAGGTCGATGTCACAGCGACGCCCAAGCACAACAACGGTGCGATCTTCGTGCAGACCATCTCCGATTATCCGCTGGTGGAGGCGATTTCGCAGAACGTGGTGAAGCACCCGGTGCTGCCGGATGCCGCCAGCCGGGCGAAGTTGCAAGAACAGCAAAGCGTTCGCTATACGGAGAAGTACGCGGATTATCTCGATCTGGGCGTGATCGAATGGCGCAAGGCGTATGCCGAACATGAAAAGCTGGGCAAGAAGACCATCCTGTTTGTGATGACCGACGATACCAAGAACTGCGATGACGTGGCGGAGTATCTGGAAGGACGTTACCCGGATTTGAAGGACGCCGTGTTGGTGATCCACACCAAGAACAACGGCGAGATTTCCGAGGCGCAATCCAACAAGGCCAAGGAAGAGTTGGAGCTGTTGCGCAAGCAGTCCAGCGAGATTGATTCCATGAAAAGCCCTTACAAGGCCATCGTGTCGATGCTGATGCTCAAGGAAGTCTGGGACGTGCGCAACGTGACTACTATTGTCGGGCTACGCGCCTACTCTGCAAAGAGCAACATCCTGACGGAGCAAACCTTGGGGCGCGGATTGCGCAAGATGTATCCCGGTGGGATTGAAGAATACGTCAGCGTGGTGGGAACGGATGCTTTTATGGATTTTGTGGAATCCATTCAGGCCGAAGGTGTCGAGCTGGAACGCAAGGTGATGGGTGAAGACACCAAGCCCAAGACACCGCTGGTGGTGGAGGTCGATAAGGATAACGAGAAGAAAGACATCGACGCACTGGATATAGAAATTCCCGTGCTTACGCCCCGCGTTTACCGGGAGTACAAGAATCTTACCGACCTGGATGCCAGCACGATGACTTTCCAGACGGTGGCCTATCAGCAGTTCACCGAAGAAGAGCAACGCGAGATCGTATTCAAGGACATCACGACGAGCGAGGTTACCCATACGACGATTCTCGGTAGCGCAGAGATCGCCGATTACCGAAGCGTAGTCGGGTACTTCGCGCAGACCATCATGAAGGAGTTGCGGCTGGTCAGTGGGTATGACGTTTTGTATGGGAAGGTGAAGAGCTTTGTGCGGGACGATCTGTTCGGCCAGACCGTCGAAATGGAATCGCCGAATACCTTGTGCAACCTTTCAGAACTAGCCGCGACAAAAACGGTGATTGAAACCTTCAAGAAGGCGATTAATGAAAAGAACGCGCGAAAGCTAGAGAGCGGCTCAGGAAAAAACAGAAAGCCTATGAGACGGCATGCGCCAAAAGAGGGGCAACGATGATGAAGCGGCTGACCGCGGAAATCGCCGGAATGGCCCCAACAAGTCCTGTCCGCAATGCGGACGAAAAGGCTCAGGAGAAGGCGGCTAAAAATTGGCCGACGCCCGTGCAAACCATCACCGCCACGACCGGCACCCGCAGCCTCGATCCAGTGAGCAAATACCTCGATCAGATCAACCCCGAAAGCCAAAGCGCTCCTCTCGAAACTCGCGTTTGCTATCCTGACGCAACACCGACCTAGCGTCGAATCACGGGGGACAGGGATCAACGAGCGGAGAACGAAACACCGCCACGGACATTCATTACCCGCAGCTACCAAAACGGGCCGAAAGGCCCTTTTTTTTGGCGTGCTTCCGGGCGTTCACGCCGGAATATGCAGAATACACTGAAGCAACCCGGCCACAGGGTTATTCCCTGTGGAGAATAAGTGTCCTGTGAAAAACGAAATACGTGTCATTCCTTTCTAAATCAGAATTAACTATTCAGATATTCTTCTGTCCATAACCAGATGCCTATCGCTACAACCAGATACGCTCAAGCAAACAAAAAAACCAAATGGGTATTGACAAGACAGTGGACCACTCTACACTCTTTCATTAGCGGGCTACAATAGCCAAGGAAAGTTTCTACCCTCAATTATAAGGAATAAGAAATACGACCCTCGAAATTAACAGAAGAAATTCGTCGAGAATACACGAGATATTTAGAAGAACGGCTCTATGAACCAAGACTCCCGACCGCAGCCGATCTAGTAGCTCACCTGGGTGTTACGCGGAGAACAATTCACAATTAGAGCGAAAACAATGCGGAGTTCGATGAATTTTTCAACCACCTGAAGACTCGTCAAGAGTAATTCCTCTAGAATAAAGGCCTCACCCGTAAGTGGCATTCCGGCATGGCGTAATTTACGCTAGCAAATTTTGGGCACGCGAAACCTTCGTCCAAAATCGGACAAAGCATGAATCGCGGTAAATTCATCCGTGAGGTTACCCTCCGAATTGAAGACGGCAGGAACACGATTCAAATCGAGGATGGGAAGGGAGCGTCTGACGATGGGAAATACGACTGGAGACAAATCATCTAGACGCCCGACATATTGCGGGCGTCTAAATACATGCAGCTTGAGGCGATTGCCTGACGAGAGAGAAGGCCTCGTTTAGCTGACCCTAAGAGAGCTTGTCGACTAAGCGCTGACAGTGAATGTTGTCAGGCTCGCGCAAGAGGCCAGCCTCGGCAACCTCACTAGCGCGACGCTTATCGCCGGAGTGCAGGTGGAGCCAAGCCAAACGCGACAGATCGGTCGCAGAGGCACAATCGAAGTTTTCCTCCATCAGCTTAGCGAACGGTTCGAACAGCGCTCTCCGCTCGATGACCTCCATGCCGTTTAACAACTCGCCCGAGTTGTTAAGCCAATTAGCCATTGTACTGATCTCTTCGATGGGGGGAGAGATTATCTCAGCCGTATTCAGGAATGCGCTACAACCGCCAATCACATCACTTGCATGGCGGTAAAGGGAAACGAGGCGCCTCCACGCGGCCTGCGCATAGGCGGCGGGTGGTTGGGTCTCAAGATACCGGCGAACGTACTCTGCTGCATGGCCGATATCGCTCAGGCCGGCAACCTCTTGTTGGATCTCGGCTAGTAATAGCCAAGCAGGAGGATGCCCACCAGAAAGGAACTCCAATACTGAGGGATCGTGCCACTGTCCGGCAATGACGCGGCACTTTCCGGGACCCAGCGTGACGGCCACGCGGCTTTCGGCGACCAGCCTTCCTGCCGCGTGTCCTGACAATCCCCATCGGCATCGGCCCAGCCGATAGCAATTTATACGCTTTACCCTATCCCCTAGCGCGCACCGGGGGATGGCACGTCAGGAGTTGCCCGGATCTACCAGTATCCGCCCGTGGGTCTTGCCTTCTAGCATGGCCTCGAAGATATCGTGGAGTCCCTCCAGGCCGACGGTAGTGGTCAGGATCCGTTCCAGGTGCGGTGGCCGCCAGTCCGTTGCCAGAAGGGTCCAGAGCCGGGTGCGCAGTGGATGGGGCACCTGGATGGAATTGATGCCCAGCAGGCTCACCCCGCGCAGGATGAAGGGCATGACGGTGGTATTGAGCTCGGAGCCGCCGGCCAGCCCGATGCTAGCGATATTGCCCTCGGGATTGATGGTACGTGTGATCTGGGACAGCATTTCGCCGCCCACAGTGTCCAGGGCGCCACCCCACAGGGCCTTCTCCAAGGGGCGCTTTCCGCCCGGCAGCCCGTCGCGTCCGAGGATCCGCGTCGCGCCCAGCTCCCGCAACCAGCCATGCAATTCCTGCTTACCGGATACGGCCACCGGCTCGTAGCCCAGGTGCCTGAGGATATCGACAGCGATCGCGCCGACTCCCCCGGTGGCGCCGGTCACCAGCACCGGTCCCAGGTCGGGCCGCTGGTCATTGACCTGCATGCGGTGGATTGCCAGGGCGGCGGTGAAGCCGGCGCTCCCCAGGATCATGGCGTTGCGCGTGTCTAGGCCCGGAGGCATGGGAACCACCCAGTCGCCGGGGACCTCCAGGTACTCCGCGTATCCCCCGTCGTGGTCGAAGCTGAGGCCATACCCGGTCACCAGAACCGGGTCGCCGGGCGTAAAGCGCCCGTCGGCGGAGGCCTCGATGCTGCCCGCCGCGTCGACGCCACCCACCAGGGGGAAAGTCGCGAGGATCTTGCCTCGTCCGGTACCGGCTAGGGCGTCCCTATAGTTAATGCTGGAGTAGGCGACCCGGATCAGCACTTGGTTGGGGCCGGGAGTGGGGACCGGAAGCGCCTCGACCCCGGATCGATGGCCGTTGTCGTCGTGATGGATGCGAAAGGCTTGGTAGGTAGTCATATCAGGATACCTTGGGAAATTAAGGGTGCCCCTATGGGCAGGGATGCCTCGCTATACCCGATGCACGTGAATAGCTTGGTAAGCGAGGAGTGTCGCTCTTGCCCGAGAATGCGGTGAGCGCGGTTTGTTGGTGCCAGGATGGCACTGACGCCGGATACGAACCGCATCCTACGGGTTTCAGGTCCAGGATCTTGTCGTCGAAAAGGGGCCGGGGCATGGCAATGGCGTAGGTCAACCTGAGGATGACATCCAAAATCCGTCCTTTTACCTCTTTAACTAAGCGCTCTTACTTGACCAACGCACGACCGTGGCTGAGTTGCTTTCCGTGTTATGCGCTCAGCGATCAACGACCGCTCGAACTCGGTAATCCCCGCAAACACGGTAAGCACCATGAGGCCAGCGGGCGTCGTCGTATCGGTGTCCAAGGCTCCGCCAAACTCCGCAACCCTACGTTGCGAAGCCGCAGATGCTCAGCAATATCCAATAAATCCCTGGTACTCCGCACCCACCGGTCGAGCCGTATCACGACTACCACATCCCCGGACTGTAGATAATCGAGCAAGCGCTCCAATTCGGGCTGGTCGCGTTTGGCTCCCGTGATTTGCTCGGCGAAAATTCGCACGCAATCAGCCTGTTGCAATTGCTTTCGTTGATTCGATAAGTCCTGGCTATTCGTGCTTACTCGCGCATAGCCCACGAGGTCTCCGGTATCGAGGTTGGAATCATTGTTCATGATTTGCCACCCTTCGGTTGTCATAAAATTCCTGAATACAGATTTTATTGTGTGACAAATAAAAGTGACAACCAAACCCTTTTTGGACCGGCGCCGGAGAAAGAGTTACATAAATGTTGATTTGTGCGCAGGGAATTCTGAGAGAGCCGATCCTTTATCTCAGCCTCTATTTTAAAACCCACCGCCATCAGTACTACGACCTGCTCCAACAGATTCGGGATCGTGGTGATTGGGAGTCGTGGCTAGGATTTTTCCTGGAGGGGATTTCCGAAACGTCGATGCAAACGGTTGATACGGCGCAGGAAATCCTAAATATGTTTGATGAATACCACCATCAAATTGAAGGTTTCGGACAAAAGGCAGAATCGGCACTTCGCGTCCATGAATTGCTGAGAAAAAACCTATCCTTACGATCTCGTATGCTGCCAAAAAGATGGGAATTTCCAGACCGATAGTCACTCAGTCGGTTCAATACATGGAACGACTCGGCATTCTTCGTGAGATTACCGGTAAGCAGCGCGGGCGCTTATTTGTTTACGACAAATACCTTGCAGTCCTTAATCGCGGTACAGAGCCACTTCGTGATACTTGATTCGCACGATACCCCCGCGTACCGGACACCGCACAGGAAACAGGTCCCCCTGTCGAAGACGAAGGGGAAGTTCATGATGAACCATCCGCGGAACAGTGCCGATCAGATCGGATCTGTACAAAGGTCCTTCTAGCAGTTCTCAGGCCTTATGAAGTTCACCGCTATCGTTTCTTCCCTCATCTTCTCCGCCGGCATCCTCGCCCATGGCGGTGGGTTGGATCGTTCCGGGTGTCATCACGACCGAACAGGCTGGTGGCTATCATGGCCATCGGGGGACGCTCACAGGCAGGCAGGCAGGCCGGGCCACGGGCCGCAGCCTATGACCGCGAAGACTATCTTCCCCGTTGGGCCGATGCCGATGGGGATTGTCAGGACACGCGGCAGGAAGGCTGGTCGCCGAAAGCCGCGTGGCCGTCACGCTGGGTCCCGGAAAGTGCCGCGTCATTGCCGGACAGTGGCACGATCCCTATACCGGCCGCGTCTTCACCGATCCGGGCGACCTCGACATCGATCACCTGGTGCCGCTCAAGGAAGCGCACGATAGCGGCGCTGCCTCATGGCCACAGCCGCGCAAGCGGGCTTACGCGAACGATCTGTCCCACCCCGAGGCGCTGATCGCCGTGTACGACGGCGCGAACCGCGCGAAGAGGGCACATGATCCGGCTTCGTGGTTACCGTCCAACGCGGCTTACCGCTGCGCCTACGTCCGCGCCTGGACGCAGGTCAAGGACCGCGCAGTTTCGTCAACATACGCTTGACGTCCTCCGTGCTGATAGCGTCTACCAGCTTGGCGCCACTCTCCGAGCGGGCGTAGGCCCTGAGGGTGCGTACCCATTGATGGGCATATTTGGGTATTCTTCTATCCGTGTTAACTTCATAATTGTTTGCTACGTATCCAGATTCCCTGATAGGACCAAGGGGTATCCATTAGGCAGGGATATGATGAGCGCCCCGTCTTCATCCATGGGGACATCTTGTTGCGAGAATCCCGGCAGGACAAGGGGCGACATTCGGTCGCCTCGATAAGTGCGTCCCGGTGAGACCAACCCGTACCGAGAAAGACTTTGCCGGCCGAGGATGACGAGTTTGACGTGCTCGCAACCCTCGTTGAGGCCTATGAGGACTGGCATTTCCCTGTGAACGACCCCGATCCTATCGAGGCGGCCGAATGTCGCAGGGGGCCACAATGGGCGAAGCCATGCCTCGGAGGTCACAGAAAAGGAATAGGGAAAATGAACGGAGGGTGAGGAGGAAAAGATAAAGCCAGGTTGGCGAAACGAGAGCGGATGACGAGAAATTCTTAGCGGAGACTCCTCTAGAGATCAGGCTAACGCCACAATTCTTTGAAGCACTTGGGTTACCTCATCCATCTCATTTTTCCTGTCTAAATCATTGACTTTTTTTAATGATAAATCCACATCTTGCCGGATTCCGGATGGTGGTGGAGGCCGCCAAGAAGCAGGCCGAGGCGGCCCACCGGGCGTTACGCACCGCCTCGACCTGTTGCTTTGCGGCCTCTATTCGGCAGGCAAAGGCGACTCGTTCAGCCCGCGAAGAGGGCTTATTCCGTTTCACTTGCCAAGTTGCGGAAAGATCGGAAGACCAATCACCGAAACATCCGCCCAAGCCATCATCAAACAGCTTGCACCAACCGGCTTTATTGCCGTTGCGTTTACCCGCGCCGGGGAAGCGGTAAAACTTGCCCGGCTCGATCACAACGGGCGGTTCCAGACCGGCGTCCCGGATCGCATCCTTAAACTGGGAGAGGGCGTCATTCATCGGGTGGCCCTCCCCTCACGCGCGGCCTGACGGCTGTGCTCGATTTGCCGGTTCAGCCAGGCATTGATTTCCGCCTCAGACCCAGCCGACGGCGCGGCCTCCAAGCGATACGGGTTTTGGAAAGCGACCCTCGGAAATACGCAGGTAGATCGTGCTGCGGGAAAGCCCGGTGCTCGTAGGATTACGGTAGCCATGTTCGCTTCCATAGGCGTTGTTGAACACGGTTACCGATTGTTATGTCCTGAAAGAGCACTGAGAATACACAGTGCATAGCATCGGCTATGCCGATGCGGGGCAGCGGCTAGCCAGTGCCCCGCATTCTTCCTCGGCGCAACGGTCGCGGGAGGAATATTTACCGGTGGCCCAGATGTCTCGAATCTGCTGTTGTTTGTCGCGGCTGCCGCCGGGTTGATCGTGCCGGACATTGGCCGCGTTTCGGGCGGTTTGGCGGCGCCATTCTGGAGAGCCAACCGCCAAATGCCGGATCATGTCGTCACCGATGGACAACGCCCCGTCGATATGCTGGTTGACATTCATCAGGGGAATGCGGCTTGAGCCAGCCACCAGGCTCACCTCACCGGCCGCGTTGGGCCAGGGAATTCCGGAAGCTATATCCGGGTGTCGCGGCTCGCTATCCGCACGACCATACTCATCACGGAGTTGATCAATGGCTGTTAGGCAATCAGCTCCGAGCCGTTTCTCTGCGGGACTACCGTTTACGAATAACTTAAACAGACCTTTTCTAAGCCCCGGAACTGGAACACTAAACACTTCCTGTATATTTGAGGATGCTATCGGTCTGTATTCTAAATATAATCTCTCTCAAAGCACCATGAAGGCCAGTGGCCTGAAACGCTTGATTGTGAGCAGAGGCTACCCGTACTAGAGCCAGAATTCCATCAATATCAGGCGCGTTTGTAATAGCGTATGCAAGAACCGCGCGCACGGAATCATCCTCAGTGCTTGAGAACCGCTCGTAAACCTCCTGCCTGAATTCATCGTGTGTAGTCATGAATCCAACGAGATGTTTTCCCACCCAACCGTCTTTCGTCGGCAAGGAACCAGTGCAAATTAGATCGAGAATGATTCGCGCAGCCGTGAGAGTATTTCGCTTCGTCAGCGCTGTGATCCAGGCATCTTCGCTCAGAAACCGCTCGTCACGTTTCGCAAGCGCCTTGAGTACGGCTTCCGCCTCGACCGATGGTGCGTAGCTTAAAGCCGCAAGCACCGAGCGCAGATTCTGCGGATCATCCCTAAAGCCTTCCGCCCGTTCAAGAACTTGCAGTATGGCGGCAGGCTGTTCTGTAAAAGGCAGAAGCCGGAGCCATTCTTTATTGCATCGACAGTTTGCTGGTCTCCAATGGCGGCAAACGCGTTCCTGTACTGAAGCGTCCGACACGTGCGGGCCTCGTCCTGGATATCTTGCTGGATATCTCGCCCTTGCTTGCATGCTTCCGAGCATTCCTCCTGAGCACGCTTTCTTCGCTTCAGGTCCTCCGCCAATAGGTTCAGCAGCAATGATACAAGCTCGGGGGATGGCAATCGTTCAGCAACCCGCGCAATTTCGGCGAACTGCCAACGCGTCGCCTCCGGAGAGGCAAGCAGGATTGCTCCCCAGCGCTGGACGGCAGCCGTGATTAGATTGCGGGCCTCGGAGGCAAGTTCTAAACGCTTGCGCTCAACACGACCTCCATACCGCGAGATTAAGGTGGGCCAAATTAGAGATCTGATTTGGATCTTCAGTATTGGAACGTTCAAGTATTGCCTCGGCAAATGACCTGATATTGCCGACCGAAATCAAATTCGTAATTTGGTGGTATTCGTCATCTAACGACTCATCGTATATGCGGGTGTCCAAATCGAACATCTGGTCGATCAGATTACGAACTGTTTTCGGTCCCACGATGCTCGCTGCAATCGCCGCGTCTCTGCCATCTCCGGTGTGTTTCAAGACACAGTCTGCCAACGGACCTTCATCAATCACGACATCGGACATACGCAGCATTGCCTCGGCCCCGAAGGGTACCTTTTTTCCCTGTTCAAGCAGCGCGAGAAGGCCGGCAACAACCTGTTCCGGATAGAGCTCATATGCATGATAGATCAACCGGTTCTCTGCATCCGTGTCTGAAAAATCAATCCGTTCGACAAGTTCACGAACCTTCTGCTCGGCTTCCGGATCATGGACATTGTCAATCAGGATAAGTACTTAGGATTCTTCTCGGATTAGTCTCGTCGATAAAAAGTTTGTCAGCTTCTTCCTGAATCCGTGCTGATACTTCCGGATCGGAGAATTCACGAGAGGTCCATTTCCAAGCCAATAACCGCCAAACCTCATCCGGTGATGCATCGAGTATCTCTTTGTAAAAACGGTCCGCGCGGCGGAAGATCAATGACTCGATTGTGGATTTTTTGATCTCCGGGCTTTTATCGGCCTTAGCTAAGGACGTGGCGAGCTCTATTCCGACCATGTCGCCATAGCTGGCGATATCGGATATGACGTGCTCTCTCACGTCTTCTGGTAGCTCTGCGATTCGGTCTTTTGCATTCGAGCCGAGGACGCCAGGTCTGAACCTCCGTCCTGCTCTAAGCGCGCGCAAACGTACCTGATAGTTCTCACCCGAAATCAATGGCCAGACCAACTCAAAGAACTCCGCACGCCCCGTATCGATCATGAATGTGACCGCGCGGTCTACGCATCCGCGATGTATGCCAACTCTGTGCGAAGACAACAACATCGTCTCTTACCCGATCCCACACGTCATCGGATGAGCGAAAGATCATTTCAGCCGAAAGTAACGGGTCAATGCCCAGCGTTTCGCGAATAGCCCATGCGACGGCATTTTTGCCGTCTTCATCGTCACGCGAAAGCCTGTCACAGGCGAAAAGAACCGCTTCCTCCCAAAAAGGAACATCAAAAACCTTTTCCCGGATTATATCTCTCTCTTGATCATCGCCCTGTGAAGCCGAAAGCAGCCTTTGTTGAACGCGAAACGATGCGAACCATTCCTGAAATTGCTGATGCTGGAACGATACGCCACCATTTGCCATGCCGGACCTAACGAGCATGTGTGCGTCAACGAGCGTATCGAGTAATGTCATGGGCTGAAGCGATTCGGAAATTTGCTGCTTTGCCTTCAATCGCTCCTGTACGTCGTTAACCGCGGATCGTGCCTGTTCTTCGGTAAGTGCGATAGTCCCCTTCTTAGTGGCCTTGATGGCGATCTCTTCAAGGAACTCCTGATGAAACCCTTGCAAGGCGCCGCGCAGAGTTTCCGACCTGTCGGGTTCTTGCTCCAATTCCGCGATGAAGGATCGCAGGACCTCCTCTTTGGCGAGGGAAGGTTCCCACCCGGAGCTTGTTTCAACAAGGTGGTCAAATAGAGAGGGATGGCAACCAACTCCTTAAGACCTGGCGTTCGCCAAACATGATCCATCAGGGATTCACCGTCAGCTCCGCGCAGTGACTTCGCAAGCTTCAGCTGTTGATCTTCCGTCAATAAATCTATCTCAACGACGGGATCGTCTATAGGGAGATCGGAATCCCTGTGCCTTGAGCTGATAACAACGCGTAAATCGGGAAAGTCTCGCCTTAGGCCCTTAAGTTCGTTTTGTACACGTTTTCGGGACTCAGAATCCAGCTCGTTCCAGCCATCGAGAATGAGTGCTAGCTTCCCATTCCGTGCGAGAAGTTCGAACTGTTGCTGATTGGCGTCGTGGAATGCGGCCCGATTCAGGAGTGATT
>Ga0209788_1000139_pt1 | contig 20048 bp, 17 predicted proteins | sample WorMetLIZISLAND1_2_FD_187415 | JGI IMG/M metagenome (GOLD analysis project Ga0209788, IMG submission 187415) | Marine gutless worms symbiont microbial communities from Max Planck institute for Marine Microbiology, Germany - Olavius clavatus LIZARD... ...
GCGAAAAATGGCGACGCTCCGGGAGCAGACTTTGCGCCACATCATCCATGAGGTACGGCCCGAGGAGGAAGCCGCCATGATGTCCCAATTCGCTCAGGATATCCGCCAGAAGGCTTTACAGGAAGGCATACAACAAGGCATGCAGCAGGGCAGGGAACAGGGCATACAGCAAGGCGTGCAACAAGGTATCTGGAAAGGCCGGTTGGAAGGGGAAGCCAAGCTCTTGCTTCGGATATTGCCCCGTCGTTTCGGACCCTTGCCCGACGGGATCTCCGAGCGGGTCTACCGGGGCCGATCCCAAAACTATCGAAACCTGGGCCGATCGTGTCTTGGATGCCGAAGCTCTGGAGGATGTCTTTTCGGAATGACCTATGGGGGCCTTAAAAAAGCCAAGCCACCTGGAAGCTGACTTTGAGAAACTGATCGCCGGTTAATGACGGATACCAAGCTACCCCACCCCCACGACCACTTCATCGGGATAGGGGCGGTCAGGATACCTGACCGCTCCCCTCCCACACCACCCGGCATGCGGGTCCGCATCGGGCGGTTCGAGAAGTTGAGGTCATGAGAGGCGAGGTACGCCACGCCGATCAAAATAACGGATCGGCATAACCATGTTCAGCCATAGGCGGCTGTTGCGCCACCAGCGCCGACTGTTCGCCGCAATACGACGGGCCACTTCCGCCGTGGCTCCTATCGCTCGCAGTTCACACTTCATCCAGCAACACATTCGCCAGCAGGGGCGATAGTGGACTACCTTGCGGTGTGCCTTCGTATCGCTCCATCACCACACCTTGGCTCAGGATGCCCGCTTCCAGGTAGCCTCGGAGCAGGCGCAACACCGCCTTGTCCGATAACCGCCTCATATAGCCGCTCCATGAGAATGTCGTGGTTGACCCGGTCGAAGAACTTCTCTAAGTCCACATCGACGACCACCCGATAGCCGGTTTGCACATGGCGTTGTGCTTGCCGCACCGCCTGATGTGCCCGGCGAACCGGACAGAAACCGTAGCTGTGTTCGGAGAGTGTCGGATTGACCGCTGGCTGGATCACTTGCCGCAAAGCTTGTTGGATCCGTCGAGCAACGACCGTCGGTATCCCCAGCTCGCGTGCTCCGCCTCCGGGCTTGGGAATTTGCACACACCGTACCGGCTGTGGCCGATAACGCCCCGTGCGCGAGGGTGTCAACTCAAGTGTGTATCTGGAGTTATACAGGGACACGATCGAGTCTGAACAATTATACACCCGAGCCTACCGTTACTCGGTATCTTCCGCGAAAAAGCGCCGTACTTCCTGCAAGTCCCGCGAGCGGAGCATGGGGGGGAGGCTGTCGAGAAAGGCGCGGCCGTAGCTGCGGCTCAGCAGGCGCGGGTCGCAGACTACCAGCACCCCGCGGTCCCGGTCGTCCCGGATTAACCGGCCGGCTCCCTGTTTGAGGGCGATGACGGCCTGGGGTAATTGAAAGTCCCGAAACGGATTGCCGCCCCGGTGCCGCAGGGCCTTGATGCGGGCGGCGAGGACCGGGTCCTCGGGCGAGGCGAAGGGTAGCTTGTCGATGATGACGCAGGACAGGGCCTCCCCACGCACGTCCACCCCTTCCCAGAAGCTCGCGGTCCCGAGCAGCACGGCGTTGCCTAGGTGCCGGAAGCGCTCCAGTAGCTCGGCCCGTGGGGCGCTGCCCTGGACCAGCAGCGGATACGATACCCGCGATTCCAACACCTGTGCGGTGGCACGTAACGCCCGGTGGCTGGTAAATAATAGGAAGGCGCGGCCGCGGCTGTATTCGAGGATCGGTACTGCCACCTCCACCACCGCGGTGCCATAGTCCTGGGTGCCGGGATCGGGCATGTCTCGGGGTACGAACCACAGGGCTTGGCGGCCGTAGTCGAAGGGGCTCTCCCAGCGTTCCGTGCGCGCTTCTTCGATGCCGAGCTGGCGGGCGAAATGATCGAACCGCTCCCCCACGGCCAGGGTCGCGGAGGTGAAGACCCTGGCCGCCGGATGCCGTTCCCAATAGGACTGAAAGATGTCCGCTACCTGCAACGGCGTCCGGTGGAGCCGAAATCCCTGACCCAGGGTCTCGTACCAGCGGATATCTTCCGACGCCTCGTCTTCCGTGAGCCGGGTCAGGTTCTGCTCGAATTCGGCACTGCGGGCGATACAGCTATCGAGTCCTTTGCCACGCCCCCGCAGGGGGGTGAGGACAAGACACAGGTCGTGCAGCCGGGTGTGCACCTGTTCCAGCGCCTGGAGCGTATCCGGGTCCTCAGCTAGGTCGCGCCAGGGCCCTCGCCGCGACTCCTCGCCGAGGTACAGGCGCAGATCCCGGACCCCGCGCCGCAGCTCGGCGGTACGGTACGGGAGCTCGGGCATATCGCCGGCCTCGCGCCGATAAGCGAGCTCCAGGTCCCGCGTCAGGTCCAGGAGTTGGCGGCCGCTGACCGCCAAGCCGAAGAAGCTGCTCGCCACCTCCGGCAATTGGTGGGCCTCGTCGACGATGAAGCAATCGGCACCCGGAAGGACCTCGCCGAACCCCTCGTCCCGGAGTGAAAGGTCGGCGCACAACAGATGGTGATTGACGACTACTAGGTCCGCCTCTTGGGCGCGCCGCCGGGCCTCCACCAAGTGACAACGTCCCCAATTCGGGCACTCTTGGCCGAGGCAATTGTCGCTGTTGGAAGTCACCGCTGGCCATACCGGGGCATCCTCCGGCAGATCCAGCTCGGCCACATCGCCGCTGTGCGTCACCGTGGCCCATTGCCGCACCACCGATAGTTGCCGACGTAGCTCCGCGAAGCGATTCCGGTGATCCTGCAAGGCCGTATCCAGCCGGTAGCGACATAGATAATTGCTCCGCCCCTTCAGCATGGCGATCCGCACCGGGGCCTTCAGGACTGCGCGCACCAACGGCAAATCGCGCTGGAACAGCTGGTCCTGAAGATTGCGGGTACCGGTGGAGATCAGGACCTTGCGTCCCGAGAGCAGGACCGGCACCAGATAGGCGAAGGTCTTGCCGGTGCCGGTACCGGCCTCGCAGATGAGGGTATCGCCGGCTGCCAGCGCCGCGGCCACCGCTTCCGCCATAGCCTGCTGCTGGGGTCGATGGCGATAGCCCGTCAGGTGCTCGGCGAGTAGTCCCGTGGAGTTGAGGATCGCTCCGATCCGGTCCATCTGGTCGACGGCTAAACCCACCGGGACCTAAGGTGAAACCGGGTGCTAGCCGCCGCGGGCATGTCGCCGTGCCTTACGGGCACCGGCCGTGTCGCCGACGGTCTGTCGAGCGGCGGCGATGATGGCCCAGTTATCGCGTTTGAGCGCGACCTGATCCGCCCCCGCCAGGGTATTGGAGCGTACGGCCAGATGACCCGCCTGGGCGTAACGCCCCTGCTCCATCCGCACCCGTGCCAAGCGGTTCCAGATATCCGGTGCCTCGGGCTGGATCCCCAGGGCACGCTCCAGGGTTGCCGCGGCGCCCACATAGCTCCGCGTCCGACGTTGCTGCTCGGCCTGCCGGAGCAGGGCGCCTGCTGCGGGCGACAGGTCCGACCCCGGCGGGGGTGGGGGAACATAGGCCACCCGTGGCGGCGTGGGTGCCTTCGGGGGTTTCGCCACCTTGGCCGGACCCCGGGTGCCGGGGTCGGAGGGGAACCGGGTCGTGCCGTTGGTTGCCGATACGGAGCCGGAGCCCCCGGTAGCCGACGAGGTTTGCGGGGCCTCCGCGGTCGAGGTGGTACCGATCGGGGCCCCGGCGTCCGACGCGGACGTGGGTGGCCGATAAGGATAGACCGCCACCGGCTCCGAGCCAGGACGCAGTACATCGGACCATGGTCGCGGCGGAATCGGCCGGTGTCCCGGTCCGCCGGGGGTTATGATCGGGGCCGGCGGACCAACCCGGACCGGGGGGGCACAGGCGGCTAGGCTCGCCGCTAACGGAAGGATCAGGAGCAGTCTTTTCATCGGTCACCTAAGAAAACATTCATGGACTCATCGGATTCGGCCTCCGTCCGCCCACCGTCGACCCACGGATCGGCCTCTGGCCGCAGGTTCACCGTGCGCACCGGGGCACCGCACCCGGAGGTTGCCCGAGGTACGCCAGTCACAGCGAAGGGTACCGGGATTCCCCGCCGGCAGTCGACAGGCGCCCGCAGGCCGTTCTCCGGATCGGCCCGCACCAGGGTCACCCCTTCCGGCAGCCTATCGGACAGCGACCGCGTCTCCACGGCAGCCATGATATCGCCCCAGATCCGCAACGCCCCGCTGGCTCCGGTCAGCTTGGTAGGTCCATTATCGTCCCGTCCCATCCACACCACTAGTACCTTGTCGCCGCTGAAGCCGGCAAACCAGCTATCCCTCAGACCATTCGTGGTACCCGTCTTGCCGGCCACCGCCAAGCCTTTGGGCAGATGCCGTTGCAGCGCCCACGCCGTCCCCTGCCGGACCACCTGCCGCAGGGCCCAGGTCGTGAGATACACGGCCTGGGCATCCGCGGCCGGCTCGATGGCCAGCGGATAGCGGCTCAACGGCCGGCCGGAGGCGTCCAGCACCTCGCGGATGGCGCGTAAGGGCGTCCGAAAGCCCCCCGCGGCCAGGGTCTGATACAGCTGGCCGACCTCCAGCGGAGTCAAGGAGACGGAGCCCAGCAGCAGCGCCGGCACCGGCTGCACGGGCCGCTGCACGCCCAGGGCCGCCAAGGTCTTCATCACCCTGGGGATACCGAGCTTCAGCCCCAGATCCACCGTCGCCAGATTGTAAGACTTGGCCAACGCTTGGTAGAGAGGTACCGACCCGTGGCTCCTACGATCATAGTTGCGGGGCTGCCACAGCTTACCGTCCCCGGTGCGCAGGCTGATCGGGCGATCCGCCAGGGGAGTCACCAAGCTATAGTGTTGCGGCTGCGACAGGGCGGTGAGATAAACCACCGGCTTGATGAGCGAGCCAATAGGCCGCACCGCGTCCAGGGCCCGATTGAACCCCGCATAACCCGGATTGCGTCCCCCCACTAGGGCCAGGACCTCCCCCTGGGCGACGGAGGTCACTACGACGGCGGCCTCCAGGGTCCCGGCGGCTAGCCCCCGCACGCGCTCCAGATCCGGCACCCGCCCCCGCACCGCCGCTGCGGCCACCGCCTGCACCAACGGGTCCAGCGTGGTGAAAATGCGCAGTCCCTCGGAACGCAGGTCCGCCTCCCGATAGTCCCGTTGCAACTGCTTCCGCACCAGCTGCAAATAGGCGGGATAGCCCCCTGCTGGTCGGCCGCCCTGATCGCTCACCCCCAAGGGTACCCGCTTGGCGGCCGCTGCCCGGTCGGCATCGATGACCCCCTGCCTCCGAAGCATATCGATGATCATGTCCCGCCGCTTACGGGCACGCTCCGGATACCGTCGCGGATGATAATAGGAAGGCCCCTTGATGAGGGCTACCAGCAGGGCCGTCTCGGCAATCCCCAGCTCGTCCGGAGAGCGGTTGAAGTAGAAACGACTCGCCAGACCGAAGCCGTGGATCGCCCGGTTGCCGTCCTGGCCCAGGAAGATCTCGTTGGCATAGGCCTCCAGGATCTCGTCCTTGTCGTAGTGCAGCTCCAGGATCAGGGCCATGAAGGCCTCGTTGATCTTGCGCGCCAGGGTACGCTTGTCGGTCAGGTAGAAATTCTTGACCAATTGCTGGGTCAGGGTACTGCCCCCCTCCACCACCCCGCCGGCACGCAGATTGCGCCACAAGGCGCGGATAATGGACCGGGGATTCACGCCCCAGTGTCGATAAAAGCTCCGGTCCTCCACCGCCAGCAAGGTCGTGACCAGGAGCGGCGGCAGGTCCTTGCCGCGGATCAGCACCCGATCCTCGTTATGGGTGGGATAAATGCTGGCGATCAGCGCCGCATCCAGGCGCACCAAGTCCGGGTCGACACCGCCGCCGATATCCACCAACCGGGTCACCCGGTCGTCCTCGATCTCGAGGTCCAGAATGCGCTCGGGCTCCGGGCCGTCCCAGAACCGGAAGGGCCGGGTGTGTACCAGAAAGTGACCGGTCTCTCGGGAATAGGTCCCCATATATTCGGGAATCCCCGACACTCGGCGATACTCCGACCGCTCCAGCTCGCCCGCTAGGACCTCCACACTCAGCTCCCGGCCCACATAGAGCTCCAGCGGCCGGGCATACACCCGCGCCGGCAACGCCCAGCGCTTACCCTCGAACTTGGCGCGCACGGTGCCATCCAGATACAGGGCATAGAGCACCCCGGCGAGGCCGGTGGCCACCACCAGCAACAAGGCCCAGCGGACGACCGTGCGCAGCGGATGACGGTCCCTAGCCCTATGGGTAGTGTATCGTCGGGTGGTATCTGTCTTGCGGTGAGCCATAGCTCAGCGCTCCCTGTTGCTCGCCGCCGGATCGGGCATAAGATGACGGCGGAATCTCCTATGACCTGTTCGGTGGCTCCTTTCCGGCTCTGGGTAGGGGCTGGGTAGGGGGTGCATAGGAGGATGTAGAGGAGCAGGGGTTTTCGAGAAGGATGGAGACTTCCATCTCCTTGAGATAAGGATATACCGGCCCGCGGAAGATCGCTACCGAGCTGGGCACCTAAGCAGGGCTAACGAATGATCATCACTGCCGAAACAAGCTGTTGGCCGGTAAGCAAGTCGGAACGGTCGGATTATCCACCCGACGCTTCGGAGTGCGCCGGCTCGAACGCCCTCGCCTGATCGGACCCCGAGAATAGGGGTTACCGATACGGCAATACCGAACGATCGATAACATGGGTTCGGCTCTTCCATCGGAAGCCCTTTTTTGCCGCCAATGAACGCAAATCGATCGAGATCGGCCCGCCATCCGCGAGGCTTCCTGGTCCATCGACTTTTATTTGCGACTGAAATTTCTGTGAAGGTCCTGCTCGCTCGATGTTGCCGGTAATCGAGAGCATCCGTACCAACGACAGGTAACCGATGGCGTTTATTTCAGTCCTTCTGCGGGCTTGAGCGTCTGAAATCGCCAAGCCGTTGCGTTCTATCGAGTTACTATTCAGTAGCCTTGCCCGACCCCGCACGGCTACCTTGAAAAATTCCAGGTACCCTTATAATGGGCGCCCTGAAAAATTCATGGCCCCACGATACCAGCGTGCGGCACTCGGAGAACGAGACCAAATCCCATGCCGGCTACGGACAACCCCTTCCTCGCCCTCACCGCCCCCGGACTGTCGGGGCTGCAACCCTATGTCCCGGGTAAACCCATCTCCGAGCTGGAGCGGGAGATGGGTATCCGCGATGTGATCAAGCTCGCGTCCAACGAGAACCCGATGGGGCCGGGACCCGAGGCACGGGCCGCGGCCACCGCAGCCGTGGCGGAGCTGGGCCGCTATCCAGATGGCAGTGGCTTCGAGCTGCGCCGGGTCTTGGCGCAGCACCATGGCGTGGACCCGGCGGCCATCACCCTGGGTAACGGCTCCAACGACGTGTTGGACCTAGTGGCCCGAACCTTCCTGCATCCCGGCGTCGAGTCTCTGTTCTCGGAGCATGCCTTTGCGGTCTATCCCATCTCGACCCAGGCCGTCGGGGCCACCGCCCGGGTCGCACCGGCCCGGGACTACGGCCACGATCCGGAGACCATGAGTGCCCTGGTCACGGCACAAACCCGGGTGGTCTGGATCGCCAATCCCAACAATCCCACCGGTACTTGGCTCCCGGCCGATTCCCTGCACGCCTTTCTGGCCGCCCTGCCGGCGACCTGTATTGCCGTGGTGGACGAGGCCTACTTCGAGTACGTACACGAACCCACCTATCCGGACACCACTACTTGGCTGGAACGGTTCCCCAACCTCATCGTGACCCGGACCTTCTCCAAGGTCCACGGTCTGGCCGCCTTGCGGGTGGGCTATGGGGTCAGCGATCCGCGCATCGCCGAGCTGTTGAACCGGGTACGCCAACCCTTCAACGTCGATAGTCCAGCCCAACGGGCGGCGGTCGCGGCCCTCGGCAGTGTCGACCATGTGCGGAAATCGGTCGCCCTCAACGATGCCGGGCTCGCTCAGCTAGCCGCTGGCTTCGAGCGACTCGGGCTGAGCCATATCCCCTCGGTGGCCAATTTCATCACGGTGGACCTCGGCCGGCCCGCGGGGCCCGTGGATCGAGACTTGCTGCGCGCGGGCTGCATCACCCGCACTCTGGCCAATTACGGGCTCCCCGACCACCTCCGGGTGAGCGTCGGACAAGAGGCGGAGAACGCCCGGCTGTTGGCCGCGTTAGCCTCGGTATTGGCCCGATGATCGCGCGGTTGGCCATTATCGGAGTCGGCTTGATCGGCGGCTCGCTGGCCCGCGCCCTGCGTGTCGCGGGGACGGTGGAAGAGGTGATCGGCTGCGGGCGCTCCGCCGCCAATCTGGAGCAGGCAGTCGAGTTGGGCGTGATCGACCGCTTCGTGCAAGACCCGGCGCGGGCGGTGCAGAATGCCGACATGGTCTTTATCGCCGTCCCCCTCGGTGCCATGCGGGACACCTTTGCCGCTATCCGAGGGTGGCTGCGGGACGATGCGGTCATCACCGACGGGGGCAGCGTCAAGGGCAGTGTGGTGGCGGATGCCCGGGCGGTCTTCGGCGAGATGCCGGCACATCTGGTCCCCGGTCATCCCATCGCCGGCACCGAACACAGTGGAGTCGCAGCCTCCTTGCCGGACCTGTACCGAGACCGGCGCGTCATTCTGACCCCCCTACCCGAGACCGATCCACAGGCCCTAGCTCGCGTGACCCGGATGTGGCATCACTGCGGTGCCCAGGTCACCTGCATGGATGTGGTCCACCACGACCGGGTCCTGGCCGCGACCAGCCACTTGCCCCACATGTTGGCCTTCGGCTTGGTGGATGCCCTGGCACGGCAGCAGGAGCCGGGGGAGATCTTCCGCTATGCCGCGGGGGGATTCCGAGATTTTACCCGCATCGCATCGAGCAGCCCGGTCATGTGGCGGGACATCTGCATCGCCAACCGGGGACCGCTGGGGGAGAGGCTGCGGCAGTTCGGCGACGAAATGCTGGACTTGGCCGTCGCCATCCACCGCGGTGACGGCGACCGTTTGCTGGCGATCTTCCAGCGCGCCAAGGCGGCCCGGGACGATTATGTGGATGGGGAATCTTGAATCTTTGTAGGGGCTACAGTCTATTCCGCGGCCAACTGTCCTCATCCACCTCCGGCGTATCCGATGTTTTGCAGTGCCGCTTCGATTTCTCTCAGGATCTCGGGATCGTCGATGGTCGCCGGCATCTTGTAGTCTTGGCTATCGGCGATCCGCTTCATGGTACCGCGCAGGACCTTGCCGGAGCGGGTCTTAGGTAGGCGCGCGACGACCGTTACTTTCTTGAAGGCGGCCACCGGGCCGATCTTGGCACGCACTAGGTCGATCAGCTCGGCGAGGATCTCTTCGGTCTTCCTGTCCACATCCACCTTGAGCACCACTAGGCCCACCGGCACCTCGCCCTTGATCTTGTCCTCCGCGCCGATGACGGCGCATTCGGCCACGTCCCTATGGGCGGCGAGGACTTCTTCCATGGCCCCGGTAGAGAGCCGGTGCCCGGCCACGTTGATGATGTCGTCGATGCGGCTCATGATGAACAGATAGCCGTCCTCGTCCATGAGACCCGCGTCGCCGGTCAGGTAGTAGCCGGGCTGGGGGTCGAGATAGGCCGCCCGGTAGCGGTCGTCGTTCTGCCACAGGGTGGTCAGGCATCCGGGGGGCAAGGGCTGCTTGATCAGGATGTGCCCGAATCGGCCCGGTCCCTGTTCCACTCCCGCCTCGTCCAGGATCCTCACGTCATAGCCGGGGACGGCCCTGGTGGGGGAGCCGGGCTTGACCGGCAGCCGTTCGATCCCGAGGCAGTTGGCAGCGATGGCCCATCCGGTCTCGGTCTGCCACCAGTGGTCGATCACCGGGACACCCAGCAGCTTCTCGGCCCAGATCAGGGTATCCGGGTCACAGCGTTCGCCAGCCAGGAACAGGGTTCGATAGTGGCTCAGGTCATATTCGGCGAGCCATTCCCCCTGGAAGTCCACCCGCTTGATGGCGCGTAGGGCGGTCGGGGCGGTGAACATGACCGAGACTCGATGCTCGCTGATCACGCGCCAGAAGGCACCGGCGTCCGGGGTCCCCACCGGCTTGCCTTCGTACAGCACGGTGGTGCAGCCGTAAAGCAGGGGCGCGTAGACGATATAGGAGTGCCCCACGACCCAACCCACATCCGAGGCAGCCCAGAAGACCTCGCCCGGTGTCATGGCGTAGATATGTCGCATGCTCCAGTACATGGCCACTGCATGCCCGCCGTTTTCATGCACCACGCCCTTGGGGATGTCGGTGGTGCCGGAGGTGTAGAGGATATAGAGGGGATCGGTGGCCGCCACCGGCACGCAGGGATGAGGCCGGGCCGCGGCCATGGCCGTAGCCCAATCCAGGTCCCTTCCTGCCACCAGGGTACCGGGGCCCTGCTCCCGTTGCAGCAGGATGCAATGCTTTGGTCGGTGACCGGATAGCTCGATAGCTTGGTCCACCAGGGGCTTGTAGGGCATTATCCGGTTGGGCTCGATGCCGCAGGAGCCGGCGACGATGACCTTGGGTTTGGCGTCGTCGATACGGGTGGCCAGCTCCTTGGCCGAAAAACCACCGAAGACGACCGAGTGGATCGCCCCCAGCCGGGCGCAGGCGAGCATGGCGATGGGGGCCTCGGGTACCATGGGCATATAGACGATGACCCGATCACCCTTGGCTACACCCAGTCCGGCCAGGACCCCGGCAAAACGGGCGACCTCATCCCGCAATGCTTGGTAGCTGTAGGTGCGCTTGGTGCCAGTAACCGGGCTGTCGTAGATCAGGGCCGCCTGGGTACCCCGTCCCGCCTCCAGGTGGCGATCCAAGGCATTGTAGCAGGTATTGAGCTCGCCACCCGCGAACCAGCGGTAAAACGGCGGATTATCGGTATCGAGCACGCGATCCCAGGGTTTCTCCCAGTGAATCGCACGCGCCGCTTCCCCCCAGAAACCGTCCGGGTCGGCAAGCGAGCGGGTATGGATTTCGGCATAGGACACGGGGATCTCCTCTCGGCAGTTGGCTCCGGCTACCGGCGACAGTCACCGACCGAAGACGGTAGGCAACGGATATGATTCCCTGGAAACTTCGGACATGCAAGGATACTTTCAGGGTAACTATTCAGCTACTCCAATTGGGGCATTGGGGGTTGCCCCTGGAAGGTTAGGACGAGCGAGTTAAAAATACCGTCGGACTGTTTGCGGCGGGTCGAAAGGCAGGAACGGAGGATGGCAAAGGCATCTCCGCCGGTATCGGAGCGGAAACAACCGGAGACTTTCTGCTTGAGCTTGGGCATTCGCAGGTCGCATTCGGCTTGGTTGTTGTCGCAAGGAACGCGCAGGTCGGTGAGGAAGCGCAGGACCTCGTTGCGGTGCTCGCGCAGTCGCCGAATGAGGTTGCCGGCCGGGGATTGTTTGATCCGCCCGCGGGTGCCGGGACGGCGGGGACAGGGAAAATTGCCGGCTTCGGCTTCGGCTTCGGTGAGGATGGTGTCGTTCACGCGCCGGCCGGTTTCGTCGGCATGGGCCACTGGCGCGGCGACGAGTGCGCGGCGAATCGCGTTGGCTGTCGTCTCCAGGCGGGTGGCGGCCACCCGTACGGCACGCTGGAGGATGCCCGGTGAGGTCCCAAGGCCGGCCCGCTCATTGAGCACCTCGGCGGTGTGCTGGTAGGGCAACAACTGGTATTGGGTCATGTAGACCGCAAAGGCCAATACGCCCGGTCCGTATTGCACCGGGGCCTCAATCCCTGCAGGAAACGTGCTGCGTTGCGCGCGCCCACAGGGCACCGGTTCCGCCGACAATGCGGTACTCAATGACCTTACGCTGGATTACCACCTCGACCACTTGGCGTCGCTCCGCGAGCACTGTAGCCGCGATCCCGGTGCCGCAACGTCCGCAGGCGCAGGTCCCCGTCAACGGGATGATCCCGCACTGGTCGGGGTCATCAACCAGGGAGCGAGTGACATCGCGTCGGCCCGGTTTGTCCACCGGGCTTGCGCCCGCTGGGCTGGCGTTGCGAGTGTGGTGGCGGCTTCTTGAACGGAGAGTCCGAGGATGGCGGCCGGCTGGAGTTGTGGCTATCCTTGGCTAGGCGCGCTTCCAACTCCCGGATGTGCTCGCGCAGCTGCGCAATGAGCGCCGTCTGCTCCGCAACGCGTTCACGCAACTGCTTAAGCTCGTCGTCAGGGTTTTCCGGAGAGTGGGTTAGGGTAGGTTGTTCCAGCATGGGAATAAATTACGTGTGTAGCCTACCGCTTGGCAAGAGGTCCTGAATAGTTACCTTTCAGGAGAGATCGAGAGGCGGTCTCGCAGGTTCCCGCATGTACCAAGGCCCCTCTCTGCTCCCGGTTTTCAAACCCGGAGCGTCGCCATTTTTCGCGAAACCTGAAATAGGGTCCGTCCGATTTCGGATGCAAAAAATTAGGCGACGGCCATGGCCCTTCGGTGGCCCGCGTTCGTCCTGCGTCCGTCCCGGCGCGCACTCCGCGCGGCACCAGGACTCCCGCAATGACTGGACGCCGTGTCGCATGGCCGGGCCTTTCGTCTTCGCCGGCGCTCACGCGCCGCACTCCGACGAAACGCTCGGCCCTACGCCTTCGCGGGGGTCGTCACACTCCGCTCGTCGCTTACGCTCCCTCGCTTTCCTGGGCTCCTCCATTGACGTACTGTGAGAGCGATTGGTCACCCCTACCCCAGTACGACCGCTTTGAACGCTATGAGGCGCCCTTTCTCCGATCCGGGCGTCCAGGTCCGGCAACAGGTCCGCACAACAGCGGATGGCGGGGAACTCGCCGCTCATCCCCGGCATGAGGGCAGGGCTTCGAGAACCGGGGGCAAGCACCGCCAACAGCCAATGGAACCCATAGCTTTTTGCCGCCCGTAGCACCCTGAGACTATCGTCGACGAACAGGGTCCGGGCGCGGTCGAACGGCTCGATGGTCTGCAACCGGGGCCAGAAGCCATCTGCCTCTTTGGGAAGTCCCAAGTCGTGGGAGCAGATCCGATGCTCGAAATGATCGGCCAGACGGGTCTTCTCCATCTTGAGCGCGATCGACTTCGGGTGGGCGTTGGTGACCAATACTCGTTGCTTGCCCAAGGCGGCTAGGGCCTTCAGAAACTCGATTACCCGCGGATGCAGGGTGATGAGGTGGGCGACCTCCCGCTTGAGCTGCGCGATGTCCAGGTCCAGCTCGCGGCTCCAATGATCGACACAATACCAAGCCAGGGTGCCTTCATGGGCACGGTAGCGTGCATGGAGCTCGGTCCGGGCCGTGGTCAGAGGCAGCCCGTGCGCCCGGGCATAGCATCGAGGTACATACTCGCGCCAGAAGTAGTTGTCGAAGTGGAGGTCGAGCAGAGTACCGTCCAGATCCAGAAAAACCGTGTCAATGGCGTTCCAATCGATCATCATTCGGGGTAAATCCGGTTGGAGATAGCACACGACAGCAAAGCCCCTCCGGGAACAGACTGTCTTGGTACATACTCGACTCCGCCAAGCCGGTCCGTCGGCCGCCATAAGCCCCTCTCCCTTTGGCGGAAGAAGGGTTGGGGAGAGGGGAAGGGAGGCTTGCTCCATTAAATCCCGACTCCGAAAACCGGAGATTGAAGGGTTGCATCCGAATCGAGCCACAATCAAGAGGGGGCTGAACAATTATGGACGGAGCTATTCAAGGCCCTCAGCATAACGGAACCCCAACCATGGCGGCAAAATCCGGGACCTTCGATCCCCGGTCGGCGGCCCGGACCTGCGTCTTTCGGATCGAGCAGGTCGGGCTCGCCCTCTCCAATAGGGCCTCGAACGGCTGGACACCGGCATGACCCCCGATTTGCCGAAGGGCTTTGCCGTCCTCTTGCTGGGCCTGCTCTCGGCCCCGGTATCCGCCGCGGCACAGATACGAGTGACCGATGAGCTGAGGCACCTAGCCGAGATATACGGGTTTACCGTCAGTGGCTTGGAGCAGACCGCAACGGCGCTCGGCCAAGCCGAAGGGGAGGCCCTGTATCCTCGGCTGTGCCGTTTGCTCGATGGCTTCGACCATGTCATCGTCCAGGGGCCGACGGGAGGCGTGGAGCGAGTGATCGTGCTCGGTGAGAAAACGCCCTTCGAGCCACCGCCAAGCTTGCCGGCTGCCGCCTCCGACTCCACCGAGGATGGTGACATCGTGGTCGCGACCAAACGCCGAGGTAACCGGCACCTAGTACAGACAACATTGGCGGGCAAGGATGGCTCCCGGATCGAGCGTCCCTTGCATGCGGATACGGGGCCGACTATCTGGTCCTTCCCCGCTCGCTCCTCGCCAAGCTCCAAGTCGATCGGAGTACACTCCGAAAGCGGACGATGCAGACCGCCAATGGGAAGGTCGAAGCACAGATCGGGGTCCTGTCGTCACTCTGGTTGGGCAAGACCCGAATCGAGCAGGTGCATACGGCGTTTCTCGAGGATGAAAAACTCGGCAGCAACGGCCTCCTCGGTATGAGTGTGCTCGGGCGTTACAAGCTGACCGTTGACGACGCGAACGCCATTATCCTGAGCGGTAAGGAGACCGACCCGAGGCTTGGAGGATTCCGCCCGACCTGCGCCCCCCGGTCGGCCGCAGGCCGGTGACCCGGAAGGCGGTCTCTCCGATACCTTGAAGAAGGTTGCGAAATCGCGTCCCTACAATGTTTCGAGTCTCGATACGGGAATATCTCACTTCGCTCTCGGTTATCAAGCTCTTACCTGCTCGATAGCCGGCGAAGCCACCCGACTCCGTATGGGCGCCTTGAATTTTCCGAGGTACCCTGATATACCTTCGTGGATTTTCGGGGACCTCGAAAAATTCCTTCCCAGGAATTTTTCAAGCCACAAAGCGAGGACGCGGTTCTTGCTTCATCCTTAATTCTTCAATCACTCATGTGTTTGAAAACCGGCGGGGCATCCCTGCCCCGCGCGGGCATCTTGAATTTTTCAAGATGCCTTTTTCACAGCGGGCAACCAAAGGTTGCCACGATGGTTCACGAACCGGAGGCAGGCGATACCTATCATGAAGACTCGACTGATTTCGATTTCGGTAGCGGCGGTGCTCATTTCCGGCGGTATCCAGGTTGCCGCCGACGCGAGCGGCTCCACGGCGGGGGATGCGGCTACTGGCGCGACCAAAGTGGGGATGTGCCAAGCTTGTCACGGTCCGAACGGAAACTCGCTGGTGCCCACTTGGCCCAAGCTGGCCGGGCAGCATGCCAAGTACACTCAAAAGCAATTGATGGATTTCAAGAGCGGCGCGCGGAAAAACCTACAAATGAGTCCCCAGGCGGCGGCTCTCAGTGATGAGGATATTCGGGACATCGCCGCCTATTACTCCAAGCAACAGCAAACACCGGGGCCTGCTGCCGACCCAGCAGTAGCGAAGCAGGGCAAACAAATCTACCTTAGCGGTAATCTAGCCACCGGGATGGCGGCCTGCTCCGGTTGTCATGGCCCGAAAGGTGCTGGTGTCGGCCCAGCCAAGTTCCCGCGCATCGCCGGACAGCACGCTCAGTATCTTGAGGCGACTCTCAAGGACTTTCGTACCGAAACGCGGGCCAATGACCAAAATAGTACCATGCGGAATGTGGCCGCCCGGATGAGCGATAAGGAGATCACTGACGTGTCTCAGTACTTACAGGGCCTCACGACGGAATAGTGATCCGGATTATCGGGAACCTTGAAAAATTCCATCCCTGGAATTTTTCAAGGCTTGACACAAGAAGATTTCACCTTGCTCCCGGTTTTCAAGCACTTGCCTGTTTGAAAACCGGCGGAGCGTTCCCGCCTCGTATGGGCACCTTAGAATTCGTCGAGGCGCCCCGAACTTACTCCGCCGGAATCCCCTCTTCCGAAAGCCCCTCGCCCTCCGGGAGGCAGGTTGAGGAGAGCAGAGTCTCGGTGCTTGCTGGCACCTCGCAATTTTTTCAAGTTGCGGAGCAAATAATGTGGGTTTCGCTCTGATCCTGATTTTTCAAGACACCCGCGCCTCCGCCGAACGGGAAGAATTCCAGGGATGGGTTTTTCCTGGTCCTCGCTGGTCCACCCCATACGGCACCGCCCTGCAATCCGATCCAAGTCACCATGCACCAGCTGCGTCTGCTCAACTACAACATCCAAGCAGGTATCCATACCCGCCAATACAGCGAGTACTTGACCAAAAGCTGGCGGCATATACTGCCGCATCGCGAGCATCTGCTCAATCTGAGTCGCATCGCTTCCATGTTGCACGAGTTCGACTTGGTCGGTCTACAGGAGGTGGATGCCGGTAGCCTGCGCAGCGGTTTTGTCGACCAAACCAAGTATTTGGCCTCCCAGGCCCGGTTTCCCTATTGGTACAAGCAGGTCAACCGCAAGTTGGGCAAGATCGCACGGCACAGCAACGGGATTTTGAGCCGGGTACGCCCACTCAGAATAACCGAGTACAAGCTGCCCGGTCCCCCCGGTCGGGGGGCCCTGATCGTGGAGCTCGCAACCACCGACGAATTGGTCCTAGCCGTTTGTATCTTCCATCTGGCCCTCGGGTGGAGAGCGCGCCGCCGTCAACTCGACTATATCCGGGGACTGGCCGCCCACTATACCTATCTGGTCATGATGGGGGACTTCAATTGCGATTGCGGCTCCCGTGCGCTCCGGGACTTGGTGGCGAATACGGGCCTGCGCGGGCTCGATTGCGAGCTCAAGACCTTTCCCAGTTGGTACCCACGGCGCAACCTGGATCACATCCTCGTCTCCGGGAACCTACGCATCGTGGGGGCACGGGTCCTCGATTGCTCGGTTTCCGACCATTTGCCCTTGAGTATGGAGGTGGCACTCCCCACGGGTGTCCAGTTGGTTACCGGAGGGGACCTCGAGCCCCATCAAGCATCCTGAATATAGAAATACCGCCATGGAACCCCGCCAGTGTCAGCGAGCAAGGCCAACAGGGCCGGTGTTGGCATGGCCTCCCCGGGAAAGACCTCCTCGACTCGAATGAACAGACGCCCGAATCCCGCCTGCTGTTTCCAGTCGTAATCCCAGGGGGAGCTCGTCTCGCGGCAGGTCGGACAGGGGATCCGCACCGGCCCGGTCTGCTCCCGGTCGGATACGGCTTGTCTCCAGCCGTGCAATGGGCTGCGACAGCTACGACACCGTGGCGGACGGGTATTACGGCCACTCAGGAATACCGGTTGCGGGAAAGGACCGGTGAGCCGGATATGGCAGAAGGGCACATCGCCCGTGGGCGACAGCTCGATCCGAACCGAGCAACCGGCGAAGGTTACTAGCTGCAAGAAACGCTCGCCCACGGTAAATACATCTCCGCCGCCTTCCAGAGGGGGGCCCAAAAAGCCGGCCCTAGTCAGCCTAGCTGCCAGGGGTGCTGGGTCCGGGAGCAAGCACGGGTCTCCTGTGCTCAGTAGGAGACGGCCGGTATGTGCCGGCCTACCAAGCGGAAGGACTGATCGCATGCCCGGATTGTAACAAAACCCCTGTCCCAGCCGGATGCGGATAGACGGGTCTTCGGGAGAACCTACCTAGGCCCCTCCCCTGGGAACCTTGAAAAATTCCGTGAATTTTTCGGTAGCGCTCAATACGTAGTGATCGTAGGATTGCTCTCTTACTAAAGAGCATAGGCGCGGCGGGAAGTGCACCATTCGGATCGGGATTCCGACTGCCAAAAAGTCCCATTCTTTCCGGAAATGGGGATTGAGGAGAAGGAGAACAAAAGAGGAGCCTCGGTACTTACTCCGTCGGTGGACGCTCGACACTTGGTGCCGGAGCGTCGCCATTGTTCGCGAAACCCGAAATGGGGTTCGCCCGATATCGGGTGCAAAAAATGAGGCGACGGCCATGGCCTTCGGCGGCCCGCGTTCGTCTCGGCGCGCACTCCGCTCGTCGCTTACGCTCCCTCGCTTTCCTGTGCTCCTCCATCGTACGATGATGCCATCGAAGGACACAGGTGCGGCAGAAAGCCGGCCACTCGAGAATCGAGTGCCACCAATTCTTCAAGACGCCCTCCAACCTCCCGTATGGCCGCCGAATGACATGATCGATCGCCTCGACAGCAATGCGCAAACACTGGGCTCGCCCCTGGATGCTTGGTATCGTTCAGCCCCGGGTCGGGAGCTGGCGACGCAGGAAGCACACTGTGTGGAGCGCATGCTCCATGATACCTTCGGCTACTACCTACTCCAGGTCGGCGGGAGTGCCAGCTTCTTGGACGCGATCCGGACCAGTCATATCCACCAGCGTATCCGGGTCACTACCGCCGCTACCCATCCCCCCCTCGGATTACAAATCGTCGCCCCCCCCGACCGGTTGCCCATTGCCGCCGACAGTGTAGATGCGGTGGTACTTCCCCACACGCTGGAGTTCTCGGAGGATGCCCACCAAGTACTGCGGGAGGCGGAGCGGATACTCATACCCGAAGGACGGTTGATCGTGATCGGCTTCAACACATTGAGCCTGTGGGGCCTCTGGCGTTTGGTGCGGCGAGGACCGAAAAACGTACCTTGGTGCGGTAAATTTCTGACCACCTTCCGCCTCGGTGACTGGCTGTCGCTGCTCGGCTTCGATATCGAGAGGCAGGAAAGGGTGCTGCTCCATCCGCCCTGGCACCGTGCCCTGATACGCTATTTCCCGTTTCCGGATACCCTGGGGCGCCGTTTTTGGCCAGGGCTCGGCGGCGTCTATGCCATTCGGGCCGTTAAGCGGGTAGCCACCTTGACGCCGCTGCGGCCATCCTGGAGCAACCGGCGACCACTGCTCACTACCAGGGCCGTAGAGCCGAGCACCCGGAAGACCGCCGGCTGCGGCGTCCGGTGCAACGGCTCGGCGGCGGGCACTCATGTCTGAACGGGTGGAGATCTTCAGCGACGGAGCCTGCAAGGGCAATCCGGGCCCCGGTGGTTGGGGGGCCTTGCTGCGCTACGGCATGCACGAGAAGGAACTCTGGGGCGGTGAGGCCGATACCACCAACAACCGCATGGAGTTGATGGCCGTAATCCGGGCCTTGGAAGTCCTGAAGCGCCCCAGCCGCGTACACATTACGACCGATTCCCAATACCTGAAGCAAGGCATCACCGCCTGGATAGCCCGCTGGAAGCGCAACGGTTGGCGCACGGCGGACCACAAAGAGGTCAAGAACCGAGATCTATGGGAACGCCTGGACCGGGCCGCCGCACGGCACGAGCTTTCGTGGCACTGGGTACGTGGTCATGCCGGACACCCCGAGAACGAGCGGGCGGACCGGCTTGCCAAGCGCGGGATTCCCGATGGTAGTTAAGGCGATTTCTGTCAAATGAAATATCATCTTGGTGCACTAGTGCCCTAACACTTATCTGAATAAATTCAGTTGGTTATCTTAGTTACGCTCGTCGGGATTGTATGCCTCGTCGTTAATTTGTTAATTTAATTGAATTTGCTTACGGAAATGGCGAGCTCGAGAAGACGAATATACCTGTGGACATACGTCGTTGTTCTCAGCCCGCAATTTCGCAGGAGAGGCTATCACCTTAGCGTACCGCCGCTCAAGTCGGTAACCGGCATAATTCCAAATATTCCTTTTTTAATGTATGGGTAATCCTGAATTGCCAGTCATAACGCTGGGGCCAAGCGATAGGTTACACACGTAATCTATGCTCATGCTGGAACAACCCACCCCAACCCATTCTCCGGAAAACCCTGACGGCGAGCTTAAGCGGTTGCGTGAACGGGTTGCGGAATGAAACCGGCCGGCGCGTGAACGGCAACCTGTACCGGCTACACGTACTCAGCACCGAACGGCTTAACGACCTGCTGCCCTCATCCTAAACGTGGGGTCGAGGCCCCGGATGCGTTCGGCTTGTTGGCGCCGTTCGCTGGCGTACTCATGCATGATCACGGGTCAGCCTGCCAGCGCTACTCATGTTGGCAGGCCTTCTGCAAGGCCCATCATCTACGTGAGCTAACCGCTATCGCTGAGAGGTCCCCAAGCCAGCCGTGGGCAACCGATATGATCGCGCTGTTGT
>Ga0209788_1000141_pt1 | contig 19936 bp, 23 predicted proteins | sample WorMetLIZISLAND1_2_FD_187415 | JGI IMG/M metagenome (GOLD analysis project Ga0209788, IMG submission 187415) | Marine gutless worms symbiont microbial communities from Max Planck institute for Marine Microbiology, Germany - Olavius clavatus LIZARD... ...
TGTATGGAAAACTGAAGCACTTCCGAAGAGTGGCGACGCGCTACGACAAATTGGCCTCGTCATATTTGTCTTTTGTACTCGTTGCAGCCATTTGTCTCTGGTTGAAATGAATGTCGACATCCCCTAAAATTATTATGACTGATTACTGCAAGAACTTTGTTGCTAATTTTACTTACAATACTATACTTGCCGTATAGAAGCCGAACATTGAGCTAACGGGCGCACGCACTATGTTGATTCAGAAAAGCCGCCGCTGGTATGCGTCCCGTTTAGCGATTGGTTGGGCGATTCAGTTCACGCAAGAAAAAGACTATAAAATACCCCAAGAGCAATGATTACAATTGCACGTGCATTTATTAATTCTTTGGCACGCATCATTAATGAGGACGCCGTCTTTTAATTGAAAAAAGTGGTGATCAAAGAAACCCATCTCTACTTCTTTTTCAAGAAAACTCAAACTTTCTATGGGTTCTTGGATGGTACTGCTAGTTCCCGACATTTGATGAGCTGATTGTGTGCGCATATTTTACCTCCTTGTTATATAGCTTGCTAGTTAGAATATGGACTCCGATCTCTCTTATAGATCTGCAGTCCAACTTTTCGGTCATTCTTCGATCTGGGCAATCACCAGCACAATGGTACTTGCAAAAACAATTCTTACATTCTTTATAGTTCATAACAACCATTTTTCTTAGATTTTCAAGCTTCTGATCATCAAAGAAAAGTGCGTTCGATTCAAGGTCGTATTTTCCAAAAATAAATTCATCTGGAACATCGTCCCTAGCACAAGCCGCTATCTCACCATTTATGTTCACCGTCCAGTTTGGTATACCGACATTTGAGCAAAAGACCGGTCTGACTATGTCATACTCAGTAGATGCGGAGTTCAAAATAGTGACGGGCTTATCTTTGCTGTATTTAAGGATACTCAACAATGAGTCACTAAAATCCTTCTTGTTGGGTGGTAAGACATTCTGGCATTTGATTGCCCTGCCAAGAGGGTTGAGATGCTCTAATCCAATAGACTTATTAGGAAAGTGCTTAGCAAAAAAATCAATTATAGCCTCCAGATGGTATAAGCTGTGGTTAGAAATGGTGGCCCTGAAAGCAAATGATAAGCCGGAGTCACTAAAAAATTTTGCTGTGTCGTACACTACAGAGAATGAGCCATGTCCGCTGGGCGTCGGCCTGTGAAGATTGTGAATAAATTCCGGGCCATCAAACGATAGAGATATATGGGAGAATTCTTGTGTAATATATTTTCTTATTTTGTCGCCATAATATCCATTGGTTGCCATGGAAAAACGACATTTCGTGCCTTGTTGAGCCGCAAGGAGCTTAGCTTGATTTATGGCATATTTTAAAGTGTCAAAATTGAATGTGGGCTCACCCCCTCCATCAAAGCTGATTTTTACAACCTTGCTATGCTTGATTGACTCAAAATACTTACAGAGTATAGCATCTATCATGTCATGTGACATAGTATTAAGCTTGTGTTCTTCGCCAGCTGACGCATGACAGTAAACACATCTTAAGGTGCAATTATCCGTTATCGCTAATGAAAGTTCTGGGTTCGAAGTATGAAGATTACGTATAATTTCTTCCATATCCAGAAGAGGCCGTGCTTTGAGTTTATCAAAAAACTGTTTCTTAACATCTGTTTTACCTGGTGCAACCAACATCTCCGCTACTTCACTCTTCGCAAGAGCAAGATAGCTCCGAAGTGGAGCATATAAGAGTTTCTTTCTATTTTCGGAATCATAGTTTATGAGAAACAATTCTTCATTTTCGACTATCATAATCTGACCCCTTTTTCCCTAATTATTATATACAACTTCAAAGTGCTTTGCGCTCAACGTTGAGCTAAGGGGCTGGGCGGGGCGACCCACACAGCCGGCTATTTGTACAATGTTTCGTCACTAAAAGTCGATTCTTAAAAATCGCTTGCCCGCCCAGTCCCACTTGAGCGATTGGTTAGAAATTTAGCCATTGAATCTGTCATTTCAGTGTAAGAGCCAAGAAAATCCTTGCAAAATGTAGGGCCGCTGTTTTAAGGTTGTCTCACAATTTTGTCGTAATGGCCCTTATCCGGACCGTCAAGGGCCTCCTGGTGCTGTTTGCCAAAGTTTGACATGTGACTCTTATGCTGATAACACTTATCCCCCACCAACAATGAAAGGGGGCTGGAAATGGCAAACACGCCAAGAAAAACCTACAAGTATGTGTACAAGATCAGAAACAAAATCGTTCATGGCGGCATCACGAACGACTTAGACCGCCGTGAACAGGAGCATAAGCAAAAATGGCCCACCGGTCACATCGTTCAGGTCGGGCGAAGAACAACCGAGGAGGCCGCCCGAAAGTGGGAAAAAGACAAGGGATACTCTTAGTCCCCCATCGGCATCCCGGTGCCGTCAAACTCGCCAGTTTCCCTTTCAAAATAGTACTCCCGCTTGTTTATCCGCAGCTTTGAATACTGTGGCGATACGGATATTTCGATGTCGTTGCCCGTAACCAAATCCTTCTGTTTAAACGGCTTCATTTGAGCTAATTCAGTTTTCATGGCTGTTTCTCCTAAATTAGGACAGTACCTTATCTTTTGTCCATCTTTTCATTTACCAACCGCCTTAGCTCACGTTATATTTTCTAACATTGAGCTAAGGGGCTGGGCGGGGTGACCCACACAGCCGGCTATTTGCACAATGTTTCGTCACTAAAAGTCGATTCTTAAAAATCGCTTGCCCGCCCAGTCCCACTTGAGCGACTGGTTACATTCCGTGTTTGACTTTTAGCCTCTGTTAGTTTAACTCTCATATGTCCTGCCACCTTTTGATGAGAGGAGCCAATATGAGACAGCGACAGCCAACCACCCATTCCGTTAAAGATTTTAAAAAAATGGCCAGAGACATAGCCCTTAGATCAATCCCGCAAGATTTAAACGCTGATTCTAATGAATTCCCAGCCGCACTCAAAAACTACATTAAAATCTATCATTATGCTTTTGGTAAAATTAAAGCCGAATTTCAGGTACGCGAAGACCCGAATGCATATAAGCGGATGGGTATTCCGCCTTCACAAGGGTAGCTATAACATCGTACCTTTCGGATTCCACCGGGACAATTCTTACCGTACCGAACAGTCCTATTGCAAGTGGATATTACGTTATGTCCGATATTATGATGGGAAACATCATCCCAAGGATATGGGCAAGGTTGAAATCGAACGCTTTTTGTCCCACTTGGCCACCGATCTAAATGTGGCCCCCTCCACCCAGAACCAGGCCTTTAATGCCCTGCTGTTTCTATACGAAAAGGTGCTGCATATCCCTTTTGCCAAAAACATTTCCGCCACGCGATCAAAACGGAGCCCAAAAATTCCCACGGTGCTGACCCAAGCCGAAGTGAAGCGGCTATTTTCTCATTTAAAGGGCAACAACCGCCTTATGGCCGGGCTGTTATACGGTTGCGGATTACGCTTGATGGAGTGTTTGCGGCTTCGGATCATGGATATTGATTTTGGGCAGCAGACGCTTCGGGTGCATGATGGCAAAGGGGGCAAGGATCGTGTGGTGCCGCTGCCCCTAAAGATCAAAAAGGAGCTGCAGAGCCATATCGATGGGGTCATCGCCTTGCATGCCACCGACCTGGAAGAGGGGTATGGCGAAGTCTATCTGCCTGACGCACTGGCCCGAAAGTACAAAAATGCCCCCAAAGAGACCGCCTGGCAGTACGTTTTCCCCGCCAAAAAGCGCTCCAATGACCCCCGTACCGGGGCTATCCGACGGCACCATGTGCTACCCTCCGGGTTGCAAAAGGCGGTGAAACGGGCCGTTGATAAGGCACGTATTTATAAAAAGGCCGGTTGCCACACCTTGCGGCACAGTTTTGCCGTCCATCTTTTGGAAAACGGGGTGAGTATTCGGATTGTTCAGGAATTGATGGGTCACGCCGATGTCAAAACCACGGAGATTTATACCCATGTGATGAACAGCGATATCAACGCGGTGCAGAGTCCGCTTGATCTGTTGCATGCTGATAAAAAGAAATCAGCCGCATGAAAGGGAAACCCACCCCCTTTGCCTATGATCTCGACGAGGCTGATATCCGCCGTGAACGGGCCAAGGCCCGCGATCTGCGCCACAGTCAGTGGTGGAAACGTAAATTGGCCAAGGGCGCGTGTGATTACTGCGGCAAAAAAACAGCACCTGCTGATCTGACCATGGATCATATTGCGCCCCTGGCCCGGGGCGGGCGCAGCATCAGGGGAAACCTTGCCGCGGCTTGCAAGAAGTGCAATAACCGCAAACGGCAGATGCTTCCCACCGAGTGGGTGCTCTATTTGGAAAAGATTCGGAACGATCCGGTGTAGGCGAAAGGCCGGGTTTATTCTGACCGTTGCCCCACAACGTCATTGCGAGGAGCTTGGGACGAAGCAAACCCCGAAGTAAATGGGAAACAAGGCAGATTGCTTACGCTTTGCTCGCAATGGGGAACAGGGTTTGCGCTCGTAATGATCGCATTTGGGGTGGTTGCAGGATTTTACCACTACAAAAACAAGTCCGTTCAACCTACTCTTCGAGTTTCCCGGTATCCTTACCGGTCTTATTGAGCACCGCCATGGAGGTGGCCACCATGCCGGCCAGATCGCCCATGTTCTGGGGAATGATCATGGTGTTGTTCTTTTGGGCCAGGCGGCCGAATTCGGCGACATATTTTTCGGCCACGCGCAGATTGGCCGCGGTTTCGCCCCCTTGGGCGGATAACGATTCGGCCACCTTGCGGATCCCTTCGGCCGTAGCTGTGGCCACCAGCTCGATCTCTTTTGCCTGGCCTTCGGCTTCGTTGATCCGTTTCTGTTTTTCACCCTCGGAAACGGACACGGCCTCTCGTTTCAGCCCTTCGGCCCGGTTGATGCGCGCCTGGCGATCCCCTTCGGAAGTGGCGATTTCAGCCCGCTTTTCACGTTCGGCCTTCATCTGTTTTTCCATGGCGTCCATGACGCTCCGGGGCGGAGTGATATCTTTAATTTCGTAGCGCAACACCTTGACGCCCCAGTTCTGGGCCGCTTCATCAATGGCCGCCACCACTTGCTGGTTTAAAGTCTCCCGCTCTTCGAAGGTGCGGTCCAGCTCGATTTTGCCGATTACCGACCGCAACGACGTCTGGGCCAACTGGCTGGCCGCCAGACGATAGTTATCCACGCCGTAAGCCGAGATCTTGCTGTCCACCACCTGCAGATAGAGGACACCATCTACGGAAACCGAGACATTGTCCGTAGTGATGCAATCCTGGGAGGGGATATCCATCACCTCCTCTTTTAAGGAGCGTTTGTAGGCCACCCGGTCCAAAAAGGGGACCAAAATGTGAAACCCCGCCCCCAAGGTTTTGCTGTATTTGCCCAGCCGCTCCACAATAAATTCGGATCGTTGCGGCACCACCACGGCTGTCTTGAGCAACAGCCCGATAACGAGAATCGCTAAAACAACGATAAATATAATTGACTCACTCATGGGAACTCTCCTTGATCGGTTTGACCATAAATACCAGCAGATCGCCCGGAACCTGGTGATCCACCTTGACGGGCTGACCCGCCTCAATCACTTCTTCAGCGGTGGCCCGCCAAAAGCTGCCCGCCGCGCGCACTTCGCCGGACTTGGGCGGCGCGATCCTTTTTGTCACAACGCCACGCTTGCCGATGAGCGCTGTGGCAAAGGTGTCATCCTCGCCCTCTTTGGCGTCGCCGCGAAAAGTTCTGAGGCTGTATTTGCGCAATGTAAAGAGAAGCACCAAAGAAGAGATGATAAACAGGGCGATCTGGCCGGCAAAAGGGATGTCGGCCACCCGGACCACCAGCGCCGTCAGCCAACAGCCCGCCGCGAAAAAGATCAGCACGAAGGCCGTAGTGGTCAGCTCGCCCATCAAAAAAAGCACGCCGGCCAAAAACCAGATCAGTGCCGCCGAAATTGTCATGTACGCCTCCTGCTTCGTATTACTCACACACCCACTATAACGACATTTTGCCCCCTTGTAAAAAAAAATCTTCGGGGCCCCGTTACGCGCACGTTGTAATTGAGTATCCGCCTTCTTTTAGGGCGCGCCGGGCCAAATCCAGCTTTTGCGTCCCTACGAGAATATAGTCGGTATCAAAAGTGGAAACCGCCACGATGGATATCCCCGCCCGGGCCAGCGCATGTGCAATTCCGGACAGAACCCCGGTTTGGGAAAAAGCCAGGGGCCCGGCCACCTGAATCGCCGACCAGCCGTTTTCCGACCGCGGGGAGGAAAATTTAAGCCCGGTGTCGCAAATGATCGTCAGTTCGTTTGTAGTTTTGCTGATGCTGTAAAAGGATTGATCAAAAACGGCATCGGGAATCGCGGCTGTGGGCGGCAACCGATGGATCGTCAATTCACAATCCAGAATATACAAGACAGGTTTGGGCATAACAACTCAATATCCTCTTGTAGGTGTTGCAAAAACTATTCGGGGCGATAGGGCCGCCCTAAACCGGCTGGGGCGTTGCCCGCCAAAATAGTAAGCAATGCGCGCCAGCCGGGCCGCTGTTCCATGTGGCGCTGGACCGATTCGCGATGTAGAAAAGAGATGATGAGCAGCGTAAAAATCATCAGCGGGAAAGGCGCCACCTGAAACACCTGGGCCGGAACCGATGGCAGCCGGTTTTGCATATAGATTCCCGCCACTTGCAAAAAAGCGAACAGATACGCGCCCAGCGCCGCCCGCACCGGATGCCAGCCGCCGAAAATCACCAGGGCCAGGGCGATCCAACCGGTGCCCTCGCACCCCTGGGGCCGCCCCCAGCCCGGTTTCACCGCCAAGGAGAATGTCGCCCCGGCCAGCCCCACCAACAGCCCACCGGCGACGGTGTAAAAGAGCTGAAGCCGCGCCGGGTGAAACCCCCGGGCAAACACCGCCGCGGGGTGTTCGCCTGTAGCGCGGGCCACCAGCCCCCAGCGGGTCCGATAGAGGTGGTAATAACAGAAAAGAATCATCACCAAGCTCAGATAAACCGGCATGGAGTGGGCAAAAAAAACCGGTCCTAAAAAGGGAATCTCCCGCAAGCCGGAAATCGGCATCAACTGCGCTTGGGGGCCGGGCAGGCGCGAGTAGGAATTGCCCAAAAAATAGGCCAAATCACGGGTCATCAGGGTCAACACAAAACCGACGGCCACCTGGTTTTGTCCCCAGTAGACGCTGAAAAGAGCCACCAAAAAAGCCACGGCGGCGCCCACCAGGGCAGCCGCGCAAAACCCGGCCGCCACATTCCGGGTGTTGTAGGCCACCACAAAAGCAGTCATGGCGCTGAGTAAAATGGCGCCATCCAAAGAGAGATTAACGATCCCCGCCTTTTCGGTAAGGGTTTCACCCAGGGTAGCCAACAAAATCGGCGCAGCCCCCGCCGTTACACTGGCGCACAAAATGGCAAAATCGAGCTCCATTACGCTGCCCCCGCCTGTTGTTGCCGACCGGCTAAACGCGCTTCTCCTTCAACGGCTGCCGCGGCCCTCCGTTTTATCAGGATCAGGCGCCATCCCCCAACGGCCAGCGCCGAAAGCACCAGCGCCCCCTGGATCACACCGCTGAGGGAGGAATCCAACTGAAGCACCATGGGAAGCTGGATACTGCCCACATTGAGACAGGCAAAGAAAAAGGCCACCGCGGACGCGGTCCAGACATTGTAGTTGGCCAGCATCACCACCAACAGGGCCAAATAGCCGTAATTGCTCGATATGGCGGGAATCAGGCGATGATACACCCCGGTCACCTGGAAAGTGCCCGCAAGGCCCGCAAACCCGCCGACAAAAACGATGGCGATGAGCATGTAACGGTCGGGGCGGATGCCAAACCGGTAGCTGGCCGTGGGGTTTTGTCCGATGGCCTTTAAGTTAAGACCGATGCGGGTATAACGGATCATGGCGGCGGTGATAAGGATGGCCGCAGCCAGCAGCACCAGTCCGGCCGGTGAGAGGCGGTTGACCACAGGCAGCCACAACACGCGCTCAAACAGCTCGGTACCGCTCATGGAGGCCACCCCCGGACGACGCCAAGGGCCGAAAATCAACCAGAGGATAACGCCCTGAGCCACAAAATTGAGCCCCAGTCCGGCAAAAATCTCGTGTACCCGTCCCCTGGTTTTTAAAACACCCGCCAAAAAGGCCCAAGTGGCTCCGCCGAGGATGCCGGCCAAAAAGGCACCCGCCAGACAAAGGCCCGGCTGATTCACCGCTGTTTCAATCCGCAGAAAAGCTGTGGCGAACACGGCGCCCATCATCATCTGGCCTTCGATACCGATGTTCCACAGATTGATGCGAAACGTGTAGAGCAGTCCGCATGCGCACAAGGTGAGCGGAATCCAGGCTCGGATCACGTTGGTGAGTTTGTTAAAACCGCCCAAAGAGCCTTTGAAGAGCTGATAATAGGTTGCCACAGGAGGCGCTCCGGCCAGCAACAGAATCAACGTGGTAAAGGCAAATGCAATGACCACCGTGATGACAAAGGTGACGCCCGGCGTGAAATACCAGGGTGAACGCCGGCTTTGGGGGGTGCTGTTTGCCATTAGCGTTTGCCCGAAACCGCCCGGCCCAGGCGATCGATATCCGTGGCGTCGGCCGGAGTGTCGTCCACAATGACGCCATCATGAAAGACAATCACCCGCTCGGCCACCATCAATATTTCATCAATTTCAGCCGAGGAAAAGACAACGCCGGCCCCTTGCGCCTGATACCGCTGTAAATGGCGCCATACCCAATGGACCGAATGGATATCCAGCCCCCGGGTGGGATTTTCCAGTAGCAGCAACTTCGGCCTCCGGGGTAAAAAAGAGAGCAGCAGCCGTTGCTGGTTGCCTCCGGAAAGCTGGGTCACATCCGATTGGGGCTGGCCCTTGATGTTAAACTTTTCAATACCTTTACGGGCCTGATCCAACGCACTGGGCCATTTCACAACGCCGCTGGCGGGAATCTGGCCCAACGCATAATGCTCGGTGACACTCAAACCGGGAATCAACCCTTCTTCCAAGCGGGAGCCCGGCAAAAAGGCCCCACCGTTTGCGATAAAGCTTAAAAAGGCGTTCTTACCCGCCAATGTCTTCTCGACAAATGTGACTTGCCCGGTCACGCTTCTTTGCAGCCCCGACGCCACCCGTAAAAAAACACCCTGACCGCTGCCTTCCAGCCCGGCCAGCCCCACCAGCTCACCTTGCTTGATCTCCAAGGAACACTTTTTCAGCCCGGCCCGGCCGCCCATGGCGGAAACATCGCTGAGCTGTAATAGAGGCCGCCCCAACCGTCGCGGTGCTTTTGGGGGTAATTCCGGCGCCTGGCCGAACATCATCGCCAAAAGCGCGTCGGTATCAAACGGCGCCTCAGCGTTTCCCGTCACCTGCCCCTGGCGCAGTACAGTCACCTCGTCACACAAAGCCGCCACATCTTCCAATTTGTGAGAGACCAAAATGATGCTTTTGCCATCGGCGGCCAGTTTTTTAAGCGCCTGAAAGAGCACCTTTTTTTGATAGGCGGAGATACCCGTGGTGGGTTCATCCAAAATCAGCGCGTTGACCCCCGCAGCCAAAAGCCGCATCAGTTCCAACTGTTGGCGCTCCCCCACGGTCATGCGGGCCACCGGGGATTCCGGATTGATCTCAAAGGCAAGGACGCGGCTGAGCTTTTGTAAAACGTCGGCCGGGGATACGGCACAGTTATCTTTCCGGATCGGCGCTCCCATCTGAAAATTTTCGAGGGCCGACAGCGATGGAAAATCCAAGGGTTCCTGATAGAGCATCCCGATTCCGACCCGGGCGGCATCGGCCGGTTTTTGAATATGGAGCGGTTTGCCATCCAGCACGATACGCCCACGGGTCACGAGGGTAAAGCCGGTGAGAATCTTCATCAACGTGCTTTTGCCCGCACCGTTTTCACCGAGCAGCCCATGGATGGAACCCGCCCGGACGATCAGCGAAACCCCTTGGTTGGCCTTTACCGAGCCGTAGTATTTATGGATGTCTTGCAGTTCGATCCGCATCTGTTATTGTCGGCCGTGGCCATCTGAGCGACGGAAAAAACAGGGCGGGGGTATTATGCCTCGCCATGCTGATCCAAATTAACATTCAAAAACGATGAAAGACTATTTCGCGCTGCTCTGTCCCGTCATCCCTTCGAGCAGTTGTTCCATATACCAGATCTGCTCATCGGTGGCCGTCTCGCCTTCTTTGAGAAAGGCTTTACCGTTCTGATAGTTAAGCGGTCCTTTGAAGAGATTCAAAGCGCCGCTACCCAGGTCGGCGATAAATTGGGCTAACGCGGTTTTGGCTTCGTCTCCCAGCAAAGGGCCAACGGCAAATCCGATGGCGCTAGTGTCATGATTGTTGATGTCTTTCCAGTCGGGATCGATCCAGAGCCACTGGGCTTTCCAATCATCACCCATGGCCGATCGGGCCATTTCCACATAGCTGGGACCCCAGTTAAAGTACGGAACACCCAGGCACACGTTGGAATCGTCCGGGCACGAGCCGATGTAATCATAAGGAATGGCCCACACTTCCTGGCCGGCGGCCCGCTTCTGGTCGGCCACCACCATATTTTCGGTGGTATCAATGCCCGAAATGACGATATCGTGACCAGTGTTGAAAAAATTTCCGGCCACCTGGGTCGGATCGGCGGTGACGCCAGGAATATTAAACCAGAAGCCGATCCAGGTTACTTGAAAAACCAGATCCCTGGGATCTTTCTTACGCACCTCGGTCCACGCGTATTTAGCGCCCAGATAACAAGAGGCGGCCAAACGGCGGGTCTCTTCGTTTACCAGGGGTCCTAGATAACCAATTTTACCGGTTTGGGTGGTCATGGCGGCGGCAAAGCCGGCCATCATCTTACCATACTCCATTTTACCCATGAGGTTGGAAAGGTTCTCCGGCCCTTTACCCGTTAAGGCATCATCGCCGGAAATATGGATAAAGCGCACCTCCGGATGCAGCATGGCCGCCTCGCGAGCGCCGTCTTTCATGTCATCGGAATTAGCGATGATCAGTTGGGCGCCTTTTTCCACCATATCGTCCACCAACTGCGGAATCGTCACGCCGGGCCGGGCCGCCGGGTTGACCTTATCAATATAGATCATTTTGGCGCCGGGCACCTTTTCTTCCACATACCGGCCGCCTTCAAAATGGGCCTGACTCCAGCCGCGGTCGTTGTTTGGCCCCACCAACAGCATCCCGAAGGTAAACGGTTTTTCGGCGGCCAAAGCACCGGTTCCGCCTACGGTCAGCAATAGTATCGCCATTAAACGTATCAGCCATCCAAATGTGCGCATCACTATCTCCTTGTCTGTTTGCCCGAATCAGGCCTTTATCTGAATATTCCTCCGGTTCCATTTTTCGCCTTCCTTGAACGTGAGCAAAAACAGATGTTCTGCAAAGGTCTCATATAAAAGGAATCCCGTTGGGGTCAAGCAATTCCATCATCCACATTACCAAAAATTTAATCCAAACGCGCGCATTACCGATCTGGACCTTGAATGTTGTTTTTAGCACCTTCGGATCCAATTGGAACCATTTTTGTATTGACTCCATTCAATGGATTTGAGTAGTTTGGTAGTTTCATATATACATCTAACAGGTGGGGGACATTCAAGTGTACGGCTTCGAAGCAATTACCTATCATAACGGTTGGGCCATGGCGATTACCGGCGCCACGATTGTCTTTTCAGGGCTCATCGTTCTTTCCGCCCTGATTTCCCAGTTGCATAAACTGGCCAATTTTTTAGATCAGCGCCAACGGGGCAAATCATCCGTTGCTGACGCACCTTCGGCAGCCCCCGAAGATACCGCGGCAACCGGCGCCCACCGGTTTGACGTGGATGTGGCCATCTCACCCTTTCGGGCGGCTTCGGCGACCTTGACCGAACCCTTTTCCTTAGCCGATCTTCATCAAGCGGCACGTAAGCTAAATCTGCCGCATCCCCATTTGACGATTCAGGCGCTTTGTCAAAAGGATGAATTGATTCACGAAGAGGACGGGCTGTTTCGGTGGCGCTAGGCAACCCCTTTTGTTTCAAACCCTTCATAAATAACCAGGTATAGGGTTCTTAAAATGGACATGCTACTTCAGTTTCTCTCCAACACCGGTTTTTTCATGTTGGACATTCCCCACTTCATTATGATCATCGTAGGCTGCTTTTTTGTTTATTTAGGCGCTGCGAAAAATTATGAACCGCTGTTATTGGTGCCCATTGGCTTTGGTATCATCGTGGGTAACATTCCCTTTTTCAAGGGTTTTGGCCTGGGTGTGTATGAGCAGGGTAGCGTGCTCTATTACCTATATTTTGGCGTTAAAACAGGTCTTTATCCATCCATCGTCTTTTTAGGTCTTGGCGCCATGACTGACTTTTCGTCGCTGTTGGCCAATCCTAAATTGATGCTCCTGGGCGCCGCCGCCCAGATGGGGATCTACTTTACCCTGCTTAGCGCCCTGGGTTTGGGATTTTTACCTGCCGAAGCCTCATCCATTGCCATTATCGGTGGTGCCGACGGTCCCACCTCCATCTTTTTAACGGCCAAATTGGCGCCCCACCTGGTAGGTCCGGTGGCCATTGCGGCCTACTCTTACATGGCGCTGATTCCGGTGATTCAACCGCCGATCATGAAACTGCTCACCACCCATAAAGAACGCGTCATCCGTATGCCCGATGTGCGTGAAGTCAATCAAAGGGAAAAAGTGCTCTTTCCCGTCGTTGCGGTGTTGCTCTGCTGCTTTTTCGCGCCCGCTTCAATACCACTTTTGGGACCGCTGTTTTTCGGCAACTTTTTAAAAGAATGCGGGGTCACCGAACGTCTGGCCGGAACTGCCCGCACAGCAATCATCGATACGGCCACCATCTTTTTGGGATTGCTGGTGGGCTGCAGCACCCAGGCCGATGTCTTTCTGACCCCAAAATCGGTGGGAATCTTCTTTTTGGGCGCCATCGCCTTTAGTATCGCCACCGCCTCCGGCGTGATTTTTGCCAAGATCATGAACCTCTTTTTGAAACAAAAAGTCAATCCGCTTTTGGGCGCAGCCGGGGTCTCGGCGGTACCCGGATCAGCCCGGGAGGTGCATTTGATGGGCCTCAAGTCGGATCCCACCAATTATCTGTTGATGCACGGAATGGCCTGCAATTCTTCCGGTGTGATCGGGTCGGCGATTTGTGCGGGTATTTTGTGGAGTTTTAATATGATGTAGGCGGCCGGGGGCGCATAGCCCAATAGAGACCTTTGCATAAGACCCCCTTTTGGTCCAATTTCGACGTCCGGCTCAAAATGGTATCCTCGAAATATTCAATATATTCCTCCGGTTCCATTTTTCGCCTTCCTTGAACGTGAACAAAAATAGATATCCTGAAAAGGTCTCAATAACTCAGTAACTCTTTTTCAACGCCTCCATTGTGCAAATGAAAGCGGCGTTTTTAGGAACCCTGTTGGGTCCTACCCGGGAAGGGGATAAATTAAAGCTGCTCCGTTGTTGTCCCCAGTCTAAAAACATTGTACCGGGTTGATCCGTCCTGATACACCTCCAGCATTCGCTCAAAAGTGATGCGGGTGGTATGGTCACGCCAGGCCATCCAGTTTTCCAATTCCTTCCAAGTGCTGATCACCAGCATCACCTGAGGATCATCAATATTGAAAAGCGTTTCCCCTGAAATATACCCCGGACGATTCATGGCGCCCGCCCGGAATTCATTTAAAAGCGCCGCAACCTCCTTTTGCGTCCCCGGTTTAAACTTGCGTTGAATCAGGACTTTAATTGGCATCACAATCTCCTTTCAATGGTATTGTGCCTAATTTGAATATACGACTCTCATCGCACGACTGCAACCCGACAATGCGCTTCCAGTTGTATTGTCAATTAAATCATATCGTTAGGTGGGTGGACATTTTTTCATTTTTCCTGTATGAAACGGATACCAGTATTTAGTCCGTCAAAGAAAAGGAGATCGTCAATGGCGCAGCGGCAATGTTCGGTTTGTGGCTATAAGTTACCAAAAGAAGCCTCCCGGAACAAGCAATGTCCGGTTTGTGGGGCAAAATTTGATCCGCCCGCATCCGCCGCTTCAGAAAACGGCGCAGCCAAAACCACGGCAATTCCAGCAGCCGATCCTGATACAAAATGGCGTTGTATCATTTGCGGATATATCCATACAGGCCCGACCCCTCCCGAGAGTTGCCCGGTTTGCGGGGCCGATGCCTCAAAATTCGAACGGATCGATGATGCACCCCAAGAGGACACAACGACCTCAACACACCAAGCAACACCACCGACAGGCACGCAATCCGCTTCCCCCCAAGGGCAGCCGGTCGCTGATTCGACCCAGGCCCCCCTCTCCAAACGGACCTGGATCGAGTCCAAGTTGATCGAGCTACACGGCCATCCCATTGCCGTGCATATTCCCAATGGTGTGTTACCCGTGGCGGTACTCTTCCTCCTTGCCGGATTGATCATTGGTTCCGAAGCGCTGATTCAGGCTTCCTTTTTTAACACCGTAGTGGTGCTATTGGCCATGCCCGCTGTCGTTTATGCCGGCTGGATTGATTGGCGGCACCGTTTTGGCGGCAACATGACCCCGGTGTTTAAAACCAAAATCATCTGTGCGACCATCGTTACGCTTGCGCTTTTAGTGATTGTTGTATGGCGTCTTTTCGACCCGTTGGCCGGTACCGCGCATGGTTCGGGCCGTTGGATGTATATCGGTTTACACTTGGTGGCCCTGGCGGCCGGAGGTGTGGCGGGCTTTTACGGCGGCAAGCTGATCATCTTTCCGGGAGACAAGAAGTGAATTCTCAATCTAACGGCGAGGGTATTTCTCTCCTCCCTCGAATGGGACAATAACATTTAAATTCAGATAGTTAATAGCCCATGGGCAGCACAGGCCGGCGGGTTTTTAGCGCTTATAGCCCTCGCTTTTCAATAGTTTATCGTACCAGCGGGAAAATTCAAGCATTCCCAAGTAATAATCGTCATTATTGACGATTCCCAAGGCCAGGTCCAGTACGCCCCGGTCAAAGGCGGGGCTGTGATCTTCCGTACCTTTTGTTTTTAGAAATTCCCTCACCAGCATGTGGGTGGTACGGCCGGTGGCCTCTTTACGGATATCAACGGGATCTTTGGGTTTCTGGAAGGGATCCCACTGTTCATAGCCGCGCTTTAATATCCGCTTTTGCATGCGGGGTTTCATAGCATCAAAAACCGCCCTCTTTCGCGCCTCGGCCTCTTCTTTGGAAATTGAGTTCATTTTCTGCTTCGCCTTTTACCGTGTTTGCGAGTGGATGGGGGCGGTTTGGGCAGCGATCCGATTCCTAAATAGGTGTCATCATATTGGGTCAGCAGCGCCATGGAAAGCGGCACCAGCAATTCTCCCATTTTGGCATGTCGTGATTTCAACTCCGCCACCAGCTTATGGGATAACGCCTGAAGCCGCTCCACGATTTTATCATATTGTACAGTGGGATACTGTTTACCTGGTGTAAAGGCTGAAATCCCGCAGGTGCGTCCCTTGCCCCCAACCGATAGTGGAATCCCATACAAACGGCAGGTAATGGGCCGGTAAGGGTACAACCGGCAGGTTTGATCATCTTCAAGCAGAGGGCATGTGATCCGTGCACGCCCCATCTCTTCGACAATATCCGCTTCATCGCGCCCTTCAGCGACGTCTATGGCAGCCGAACGTTTTAGCCGATAGACTTGACGGTCTGCAGTATTGGCCTTTTCAATGATCAACCGCCGGGCCTCATCATCCACTGTCCGGTTAAAATGATAATTAATGTAAAGTGCTTCAATAAAGGTTAAATCAAAAACGGCCTGGCAGCAATCGGAGCACCGCAACTTGCAGGTGACCTCTTCGGGAAAATCGTTCTGCATTTTCTCGAAAATCAGGTCTGCAGCATCCCGGATCTGCTCATATGCTTTAAAATAAGGCGCAAAATCAAGTTTATCCGCCATCACCTTTCCTGTCTTTTTGATTTTCATTTTTACCGGTTGCCACAGCCATAAATCAATGTTTCACGTGAAACAATCACTTTTATTGTCCCATTCGGGGAATGGGAGCAATACCCTCGCCTTTAGGCGCAGGCTGTAGAAGGCCCGTAGGCCAAAAGCGGATATCCTTCGACTACAGTCGAAGGCTTTGCGTTTTTCTTTCATAAGCGACCGTCGTTTACAAGCGACGCCCTCTCTTGAGGCAATTGAGAATTCACTTGCCAATACAAAATTGGCCGAAAACCTCGTCTAAAACAGCATCATCAACCTGTCTGCCGGATATGCGCGCCAAGTACAGGCGCGCCGATTTTAACGACTCCGCGACCAACTCCAACGGACCATCCGCACCGAACTCCCGTTGGGCTGCTTCAATCGCATCCACTGCCCGTAGCAAATTGCTCTTTTGGCGCAAATTGGGCACCAGCGGAGATTCATTTTGTGAAAGCGGGCGGCCCTGCACCACCTTGGCAACAATCGCAGCCGACAAACCTTCCAACCCCGCGACCCCTGTCGCAGATATATCGATAATAGGATCGGATGTCCAATGCTGGGGTGTCTTGGCCGGTGTGGTTTGTTCGCACAGATCGATTTTATTACGCACCATAATAAAAGGACGCCCTCGCAACTGTTGATACACTTCGTGATCACGCTCATCCACGCCATTATATCCATCAACCATAAACAGGACCAAATCCGCAGTGGCGATAAGATCCGCAGCCTTGGCAACACCCAATGCCTCCACCGTATCGCCGGTATTGTGCAACCCGGCGGTATCCACCAGCCTTACAGGGATGCCGTTGATGACCACTTTTTCTTCTATTAGATCTCTGGTGGTACCGGGAATCGGCGTCACAATGGCCCGGTCGGATTTTAGCAAAGCATTCAGCAGGCTGGATTTTCCCACATTGGGCTTACCGGCGATCACCACCAATATCCCATCCCGATAGGCATGATACCGATTGTAATTATCCAACAAGCTTTCCAAGGGGAGTAACACCGCTCTAAAACGCTCATTCAGTTGAACCGCATTGACAATATGATCATCGGTATCTTCAATAAAATCAATGGCCACTTCGATACGGGCCAACAGTGCGGTTAGCTCCGCTTCAATCTCGGTAATTTGGGTGCTCAGGGCGCTCCAAAGCTGTGGCGCCGCCATGGCGGCGCCCATAGATGACGGCGATTGGACCATGGTCACCACCGCTTCGGCTTGGCCCAGATCGATCCGACCGTTTAGAAAAGCGCGGCGTGTGAACTCCCCCGGCTCCGCCAGCCGTACCCCTTGAGCCAGGACACTATCCAGAACCCGCTGAACCGCAGCGACCCCCCCGTGACAATGAATTTCCACCACATCTTCTCTGGTATAGCTTTCCGGCGCCCGCATCACGAGCAGCAGCACCTCGTCAACCATTGAATGGTTGTCGGGGTCAATAATTTTTCCGTAATAGATATGGCGGTGGTCAAATTTGAACGGCTGCGCCGCCCGCTTCCGGGGTCGAAAAAGGCGGATTGCCGCAGAAAGGGCCAAATCGCCCGATAGACGAACGATCCCTATGCCACCCATACCATACGGTGTAGCAATTGCGGCGATGGTGTCAAATTTTATCATTGGAAAACCGCCAAACGGTCAATCCGGTCAACGGGCCCGCCGTGGGTGATGTTTGTACCGGCGAGGTGGTGGCCCATTTTCGGGGTAGATCATCATTTTGCGAATAAATCCGGAGCCGACACTTTGGGTCCGAACGCCAGATTCGTCCCGTAGGGTCACATGAACCAACCGCCGTTCATGGGGCGGCATCTTGCCCACGGTTACCGGGCGTCTTTTGCGTTTTGCCTTTTCCGCCAAGCGCAAGGAGAGATGGCGGATATTTTTCCGCCGGTTTTGCATATAACCTTCCACATCCAGTTGGACGCGAACCCTCTTGGCCAATTCCTTGTTGGTCACCTTCTCGGTTAAGTATTGCAGCGCTTCCAAGGTTTCGCCCCGGCGACCAATGAGCATGGCGGGATTGGCACCGCCCAAATTGAGCTTAACTTTGTGCGGCGTGACCGTCGACTCTATGGAGATCCCATGGGAAATATTTTCCGCCACTGTTGTCAAAAAGGCATTTCCCTGCTCCATCGCCGCATCAATACTGGTGGTATCCTTGCCGTCCGCAGGGTGGGGCTCGGCCGCCTTGTTGGTGGTTTTGCCAGGTTCGGCTGTTTCCGATATGAATCCCATGGGCGTTACCGGAAGGGTCACCACTATCTTGGCTTTTTTGGCCCCCACCAGGCCAAAGATGCCCGACGCCCCTTCATTAACCACCTCGTATTCCAATTGCCGGGGATCGATATGTAAATCCAAACCGGCCTTATTCAACGCATCTTCAACACTGCGCCCTTCAAACTCTTTATGTGAAACCATGTTCCGATTCCTATGCGCACCCTCCATTATGCCAGTTTTTTCTGCGTGTAATACTGCTGACCAATGGAAAGCACATTATTTGTCAACCAGTAGAGAACCAAGCCGGCTGAGAAGTTAATGAAAATGAAGGTGAAAATAACCGGCATCAGCATCATCATCTTCGCCTGTGTGGCATCGCCCATGGGCGGTTGCATCTTCTGTTGTAATAACATGGTAGCCCCCATAATCAGTGTCAAGACCGGGATGCCGTAGGGCGGCTCCATAAACGGGATCGCCACGCCAAGATTAAAAAGACGATCCGGCGCCGAGAGATCGTTGATCCATCCGAAAAAGGGTGCGTGCCGCAATTCGATGGCCTCGTAGAGCATCCGGTAAAGTGCAAAAAAGACCGGTATTTGCAGCAGCATGGGCAGGCACCCGCCCATGGGGTTGACTTTATAAGTACGATAGATCGCCATCATCTCCTGGTTTTGGCGCTGTTTGTCATCTTTATATTTTTCTCTGATTTCCGTCATGAGCGGCTGCAATTTCTTCATGGCGTTCATCGATTTGTAGCTTTTTTGACCCAGCGGCCATAAAATAATCTTTGTCATCAGAGTTAGTAAAATAATGGCCACGCCATAGTTGGAAATCAGATTGTCATAGATAAAATTCATCACCCAAAGACACGGTTTGGCAAGGATATCGAACATCCCGAAATTGACTGCCTTAGCCAACGATCCATCCATTTTATTTAATATCTTCAAACTCTTAGGCCCTATATAGGCTTGGTAGAAAAAGCTTTTTTCACTGCCCGGATTGAAGGTTTCCATTCCGGTAAGCAGGGTGTTGGTCATTACCGTTTCATCTTGAACGGCCAACCTCATCGTGCTGTTTTGATCGGTTTTGGGCAAAACTGCCTTCATAAAATAGCGGTCTTGAATCGCCGCCCAGTCAATTTTTCCGGCAAGGTTGCCCTTTTCATCAAACTCTTTTGGTTTGATTTGCTCCAAGCGGCCGTCAATATAACCGCTGGGACCCACGAATCCATAACCGCGGGGCGCATCGGCACCGGCTTGGGCGAGGGTAACGGCTAGACGGTCCTGAAACGGCGCGCTGCCGTTGTTTTTAACCGTCACGTCATAGTCGATCACATAGCTGTCCGGTTGAAAGGTGAACCGCTTTTCAACAAGCACCCCCTGGGGCGAACGCCAAATAAAGTTGAGTGATTGCACCTCATTATCTATGGTTATCGTGTCTAAGGGGGCATCAGTGCGATAATAGCCCTTCACACTGTCACCAGGCACTTCACTCAATCCGGCCCAAAGGGTTCCGAGGCGGTTGTCGGGCGAAACCAGCGCTTTTAAGGGTGCATCCGGATCAACCTCTTCGCGGTAATCCATTAGGGTAAAGGATGTAATGATGGCCCCTATTTCCGATATTGTTGCTTTATATAAAGGCGTCGTAACTAAAATTTCCCTGGCGCCTTCAGGTACCTGCGTCGTTTCCGCAAGAGGGGGGGGGGTTGGAG
>Ga0209788_1000142_pt1 | contig 19900 bp, 14 predicted proteins | sample WorMetLIZISLAND1_2_FD_187415 | JGI IMG/M metagenome (GOLD analysis project Ga0209788, IMG submission 187415) | Marine gutless worms symbiont microbial communities from Max Planck institute for Marine Microbiology, Germany - Olavius clavatus LIZARD... ...
AACTCCCGGATGTGCTCGCGCAGCTGCGCAATGAGCGCTGTCTACTCCGCAACCCGTTCACGCAACCGCTTAAGCTCGTCGTCAGGGTTTTCCGGAGAATGGGTTAGGGTGGGTTGTCCGGCATGGGAATAGATTACGTATGTAGCCTACCGCTTGGCAAGAGGTCCTGAATAGTTACGTCCGCGTTCGGTTGGGCGGACTTTTTCCTGGAGCTTGTGATGCATCTTCATATTCTCGGTATCTGCGGTACTTTCATGGGGGGGATCGCCCTGTTGGCGCGGGCCTTGGGACACCAAGTCACGGGATCGGATGCCAATGTCTATCCCCCTATGAGCACCCAGCTCCGGGAGGTGGGGATCGATCCGATGGAGGGCTTCGAGGCCGCTCATCTGCGGCCGTCGCCCGATGTCGTGGTGGTCGGCAATGCCATGCGACGTGGTATGCCGGTGATCGAGTATCTGCTGGATCGGGGATTGCCCTATGTCTCCGGGCCCGAGTGGTTGCGGGAGAATCTGCTCGGGACCCGTTGGGTGCTGGCAGTGGCCGGTACCCATGGTAAGACCAGTGTCGCCGGTATGTTGGCCTGGGTGTTGGAGGATGCGGGGCTGGAGCCGGGGTTTCTCATCGGCGGTGTGCCCAAGAACTTCGGGGTTTCCGCCCAGCTGGGAGCGGCGCCCTTTTTTGTCGTCGAGGCGGATGAGTACGATACCGCCTTTTTCGATAAGCGGTCCAAGTTTGTCCACTATCGTCCGCGGACCCTGGTGATCAATGATCTGGAGTTCGATCATGCCGATATTTTCGATGACTTGGCGATGATCCAACGCCAGTTTCACCACTTGGTGCGTACCCTGCCCGGCAGCGGGCTGATCGTCCATCCCGCCGGGTCACCGGCTCTCGATCAGGTGCTGGCGATGGGTTGCTGGACTCCCGGCGAGACGGTGGGGGAGGGCGGCGACTGGTCGGCGCAACCGGAGCTTGCGGATAGTTCCCGGTTTCGGGTATGGCTACGGGGTGAGCCGGTGGGTACCTTGGAGTGGGATCAGATCGGGGGCCACAACAAGCTCAATGCACTGGCTACCTTGGCCGCCGCCAGGCATGTTGGGGTGCCGGCGCGACAAACCATGGCCGCTCTGAGTCGCTTCGAGGGCATCAAGCGGCGTATGGAGCTGCGGGGGGAGGTCGGTGGGGTGCGGGTCTATGACGATTTCGCTCACCACCCGACGGCCATCGCCACCACTCTGGAGGGGCTGCGGCGGCGGGTCGGCGACGAGCGTATCCTGGCGATACTCGAGCCGCGCTCGAATACCATGCGTCAGGATGTGCATAGGGGATCGCTGGCCGCTTCCCTGGAGCTGGCGGATCGGGTGTATCTGTTCATTCCCGAGGACCTGGGGTGGGCCCCAGCGTCCTGGTTCGCCGATTTTGGGGGCCGATTTACCGGCAGCAGGCGGATCGATGAGCTTGTCGACCGGATCGCCACCGAGGCTCGGCCCGGCGATCACCTATTGGTCATGAGCAACGGTGGCTTCGGGGGTATTCATGAGAAGCTGTTGGAGGCCCTAGTGGCAGGCGGAGCAGCCGATTAGTCCCCGGCTTCCCAAGAGCCGGGGGATTTTGGAATATTCGGAGGTTCCCTCGAAGTACCTATTCCCTATAGGCTGGTCTTTACTCACTCTTGACTCCGCTGGACGATCATGGGCCCTGGGGTGGACGAAGCCAATGCCGGGGTTCTGTCTTTGCTCCCCCTCTCCCGCCAGGGGGGGCTTGATAGTAGCCAATAGATTGGCTTAGCGGAGTCAAGTGTGTACCAAGACTAATCCTATAGGACGGATCTCGAATGTGGAACAAGACCATCACGCTGGCCATCACGGGTGCCTCCGGTAGTTGCTATGGTTTACGCTTGCTCCGGTGCCTGCTCGAATCCGGGACGCGGGTCTATCTGATGGTCTCCCAGGCCGGACAGCTGGTGCTCGAGATGGAGGCGGGTATGGAGATCCCTGCGAGTCCCACCGATGCCGAGCGCTATTTCGGTGAACGCTTCGGGGGTCGTCCCGGTCAGCTCCGGGTCTTCGGCCGCCAGCAGTGGACCGCTCCCGTGGCCAGCGGGACCAATCCGCCGGATGCCATGGTGGTTTGTCCCTGTACCATCGGTACCTTGGCGACGATCGCCTCCGGTGTGTGCCAGGACCTTATCGGCCGGGCTGCGGATGTGGTCTTGAAGGAGCGGCGTAAGCTGATCTTGGTGGTCCGTGAGACTCCGTTCTCGACCATCCATCTGGAGAATATGTTGCGTCTGGCCCGAGCGGGGGCCCTGATCATGCCGGCCAGTCCCGGCTTTTACTTCAATCCGCAGACGCTCGATGAGCTAGTGGATTTCATGGTCGCGCGGGTGCTGGATCAGCTGGAGATTTCTCACCGGTTGACGTCGCGCTGGGGTCGGGACGAGTCGTGCCCGGATTGGGTTTGAAGAAACCTTCCTCGCTACTAGGTCAAAAAATCCCGTATGGGGACTCCCTTGCCGGAGTCCCGGTAGGCCGCTTGGGCCAGAAACAGCTCGGCCGCGGCGAGGGCGTCGCTCAAGGCATTGTGGGCAAGGTAACGGGGGAGATTGTAATCCTTGCGTAGGGCGTGCAGACGTAGGTCCGAGTCCTTGTAGGTGATGTGGCGGCGCTCGTAGGTGCGTTTGGCCAGCACCCGGGTATCGACGGTGAGGACCGGCAGTCGGACCCCGTGGATCCGTCGACAGGCACTGCCGAGGAAGCTTTTTTCTATGGTCGCGTGATGCGCGATCATCACCTTTCCCGCCAATTTTTCCAGCAACTCCGCGAGCACATGGTCCAGACATTCCCCCTGGGCGGCTTGATCATCGGTGATTCGATGGATGATGGTGCTGGCCTCCGGGATGGCGCGGGTGGCCCGCACCAAGCGGTGGCCGGTGCTGCCGAGGTCGATGCGATTGTCCTGTACCTCTACCCAACCCAGGCTCAGGATGTCGTCACGTTTCGGGTCGAGTCCGGTCGTCTCGATATCGACGGCTAGGAAGGCGACCTTCCGGTAATCCGTGGACGGCCTCGGGAAGGGTGTTTCCAGGTAGTCTCGCAGTGCACCGGCGGCGCACCGGTGTAGCGCCCGTCGGCGGCGTAGCTCCGGGATCAGGTACAGCATGGGCTAGGCATCGAGTGGTCTGGCTGTTCCCATGGTCGCGCGCCGAGGTCTCTGCGAATTCCCAAGAATCATCAGGGAAGCGCTGAGTCATTCGGCGCTTCCCGCGGTGCATGGAGGCACCGCCATTTTTCAGTGGGGGCGACCGGCCGATCGTCCCTACTCTCGTTGAAGATGTGAGGGTGGCGAAAACCAAGCTTTTCGTCATCCGGCAATGAACAAGCCAGGGACGGAATTGTTCAGCGTTTCCTCAAGGAAAACACGCTGTCTGATGGCGTTGCTCCAAGGATTCCTGCATTCTGGCAACCAGGGTGAAGGCGTCTTTGAGATGTCCACGCTCCGGGGATGAGAGCTCATCCAGGGACAGATAATTGTCGGCCTTTTTGCCGGCGCGGATTCGGTGTGCTTGATGCCGCATGCGCAAGATGCCGATGAGTGCCAAGGCATCGATTAGATTTTCGGCGCCGTCACGACTCAGTGTCTGGGCCTCGGTCCCGGCTTGCAACCGCTCGATGGTGTTGGTCTGCGGGATGCCGGCGGTAAGTGCATAGACGCGCGCCAAGTCCACTATGGGCACCGTGCCTCGGTGCTTGAGGTCGAGGGTCCGGTCGTGGGCACCGCCGCTGATGAGCACGAAGTTGCGGAAGAACCCGATCGGCGGCCGGTGCTTGAGGGCATTGGCCGCCATGTGGGCAATGAAAATGCGGTTCGCGCGGGAGTGTTCCAGCACCTGCTCGTGCAGCTCCCCGAACAGATCCGCGGTGTCGCGTAGGGGGCGCAGGTCGAAGAATACATTGGCCAGCATCAGGGCCATCGGTTCGGGGCGCTCGATCCAGCGCGTGAAGTACCGACGCCATACCCGCAGCGGTTGTCGCCACTTGGGATTGCGGGCCATCACCTCGCCGGGGCAGGGGTCATGGCCGCAGGCGGCAAGTCCGTCGTTGACCCGGTTGGCCAGGGCGGCAAAGTAGGCGTCATCCCCCGGATTTGCTTGGTCGGCGAGTAGCAGGGCGTTGTCTTGATCGGAGCCGGATGCCTGCTCGCGGCGTGCCTGAGAGCCCCCTGTCAGCCAAGCATAAGGCACCGGTGGCGGACCGAGCTCCGTCTCCGCCAGCTCTAGCAGGCGGTTGGTGAGGGCGTCGGTGATGGCGCTGATTACTTGGCCGATCTGGTCCGCCGTGGCACCGCCGACGACAAGGTGGGCTTGCAGCTCAGGAACCCGGGCGCTGATCCGGACCAGGGTTGTGAGGTCCGGGGCGGTATGGATATCTCCCACCAGATAAACTGGGTCGGCGCTTTGGAAACGCATCAGGTCGGAGGTGGAGACGACGCCGGTGACTCGGCCGTCGTCCAGCACGGGCAGATAATGGATATTGAGCCGGGTCATGGCGATCAGGGCCTGGAACCCCAGGGCGTTCGCCTCGGTGGTGTGGGGGTTCTCGGTCATGACCGCGCGCACGGGGGTCGTTGTGGAGAGACCGGTCGCGAGGCACCGCCGGCGCAGGTCGTGGTCGGTGACCAGCCCGACGAGCCGCGCGCCCTCCATCAGCAGCAGCGAGGGGACGTGCTGTTCGGTCATAATCCGCGCGGCGTCGCGGATGCTGGTGTCCGGCGTCGTGGCAACCGGGGCGTGACCGATCAGGTCCGAGACCCGGACGGTTATCAGTCCTACCCGGGTATCGGAGTTGGCCTCGATCCGGCGCAAGGTGTGGCGCAGGCGTTCGGCGATCGGGTGCTCGAAGTGATCAGAGAAGATCTGGTGGCGATCGCGCAGGTGATCCAGGTCGGTGCAGGTGATCAGGTAGACCAGCGTGTCCTCGGCCGTATGGCCGGAGAGGGTGACCTCGGGCTGGTCCTCCGGACGGCAGTGCCATAGGAAGAGATCGCCTTCGGCAAGCTTGTCGACGAGCTTGCCGCGCTCGTTGCGGAGCTCGATGGCACCGCGGCGCACGATGTACAGGTAGGACCGGTCCACGTCGTTCGGCGGGAAAGGGGTCCCGCGGCGGAAATAACGCACCGAGATTTGCTTGGGTAGATACCCGAGTGTCTTCTCGGGGAGCAGATCGAAGGGATGATGGCCGACGAGAAAATCGCGGATTTCGACGAGCTCCACGTCCATTTCATTGGTCCGACGGCGGTGAGGTGTCTGCCCTACAATTAGGGCGCTTTGAAAAATTCAAGCTCCCCATAAAATGCCGATGGTGTCTTATGGGGACCTTGAAAAATTCCGTCTCTGGAATTTCCTGAGCCGCAAAGTGAAAACGCGGTTGTCGCGTACCGCCGGATGTCCACCTTCTTTCCTGATGCTCATCGGCGGCGGGTAGTCCGGAGCATCGCCATTGTTCGCGAAACCCGAAATGGGGTCCGTCCGATTTCGGGTGCGAAAAATTAGGCAACAGCCATGGGCTTCGGCGGCCCGCGTTCGTCCTGCGTCCGTCCCGGCGCGCACTCCGCGCGGCGCCAGGACTCCCACAAGGACTGGACGCCGTATCGCATGGCCGAGCCTTTCGTCTCCGCCGGCGCTCACGCGCCGCACTCCGACGAAACGCTCGGCCCTACGCCTTCGCGGGGGTCGTCGCTCTCCGCTCGTCGCTTACGCTCCCTCGCTTTCCTGTGCTCCTCCGACGTTCTCGGCGTCCAATAAAACCGGACACATCACGGGCTACAAGTCCGGACAGTTTCCTACAGTAGTCGAAAAAGTTCTTGACAGGTAATTCGGTATTTAAGAAAATAAAAATGTGCTGAATCACTATCCGGCGGTTCGGTACGTTTTCCATCCTCCTTTGGTGGTAATCTTGAGCGCGACGTTTCCCGTCGCGCTTTTTTTGTATGGGGGCTCGATAAAAATTCGCCCTTGGAATTTCTCAAGCCGCAAAGCGGAAGTGGGGTGTTCGCTTCGTTCCCCCGGCTTTCGAGTACCTGCGTGCTTGAAGGCTGGCAGGGCATCTCTGTACAGGGGCACCTTGAGTTTTTCAAGGTGCCCTTAGGGCTCGCGTCTCGAACATCCACTTGGATTTGGTCGAGGGCTGCCACTTGAATATCATCTGAATTGCTTACCTTCAGTGTCTGGCACAAGGCTTCCGATCTCCATCTGCCCTCGGGACGATCGCCCATGATCCGGGTCGACGGGGAGCTGCGCCCTGTCGATCTGCCCTCCTTGGATCATTCCACCGTTCGTGCATTGGTTCACGATATCATGGACGACCGGCAACGCCGTGCTTACGAGGGGCTTCTGGAGGTCGGTTTTTCTTTCGAGATCGAAGGTGTTACGAGGTTTCGTGCGAATGTTTTCCACCACCGGCAGGGGGCGGCGGCGGTCTTCCGCAGCGTTCCCTTGCAGGTGCCAACCCTGGATGAGCTGGGTGCGCCGCGGATTTTCGAGGAGATCGTCACTGCGTCGCGGGGCTTGGTGTTGGCGACCCTGCATACCGGCTCTGCCGCTAAGGCGGTCGATCGGATTATCGATGTCTTTCCCGCCGGAGAGAAGGGTACGGCTCGCTCTTTGCTCCCGGAGCGTCGCCATTGTTCGCGAAACCCGAAATGGGGTCCATCCGATTTCGGGTGCAAAAAAATTAGGCGACGGCCACGGTCTTCGGCGGCCCGCGTTCGTCCTGCGTCCGTCCCGGCGCGCACTCCGCGCGGCGCTCACGCGCCGGACTCCGACGAAACGCACGACCCTACGCCTACGCGGGAGTCGTCGCACTCCGCTCGTCGCTTACGCTCCCTCGCTTTCCTGTGCTCCTCCTCGGAGTCCTTGGGCGCGGTGATTTCACAGGTCTTGCTCAAGAAGGTCGGTGGCGGGCGTATCGCCGCCTACGAGATCATGGTCGCCACCTCCGGCCATTCGTAATCTGATTCGTGAGGGCAAGGTCGCTCAGATCTATCCTGCGATCCAGACCGGACAGGCCTTCGGTATGCGGACCCTGGACCGGAACCTCCGTGACCTCCTTAGGAGCCGGGTTGGTTACCGGACAAGAGGCCGAGTTCTGGGCCCGGACCAAGGACAGTCTATTGTGATTCCGACCGGATGCTGTGCCCCGTATCGATCGACATCCGCGCCGATCTGGGCCACAATAATTAATGCGGAGTCGGGTGAGCATATCCCAAGGGTACTTTAGGGCGCCTTGAAAAATTCAAGGCGCCCGTATGGGGTAGGGATGTCCCGCCATTTTTCAAGCACGTAAATACTGGGGAAATGTGAGCGAAGCGAACACCGCGTTTTCGTATCGAGACTCGAAAAATCCCAAGACGGGATTGTTCAAGATTTCCTGAAATCCCCGAGATTGGCCGATTACTTCATAGAGGGGGCAGCGGCGGACACGGGGTCGATGAGCTTCCCGGTTTCCGCTTGGTAGTAGAGAGAGACGATGCAAGTATCAGTGGCAAATGGGCAAGGGTTGGAGCGCCGGATGACGGTCGGTCTGGAGCCGAATGAGATCGAGGCCGAGGTGGAAAAACGCCTGCGAGATTTTGCCCGTTCCGCCGTGATACCTGGGTTCCGTCCCGGCAAGGTACCGGTCAAGATCTTGCGTCGGCGTTACGTCGAGGAAATACGCCAAGATATCTTCAAGGATCGGGTGCTGAGTAGCTTTCCCAAAGCCCTCGAGCAAGAGGACCTCCAGCCTGCCGTAACCCCTCGGATCGAGACCGACATAGACGAGTCCGCCCGCCGCTATGCCTATACGGCCGTGTTCGAGGTGCTGCCTCGGTTCGAATTGGGTGACCTGGATGGTAAGACCGTCAAGCGACCGGTGGCCATGGTGACGGATACGGATCTGGACGGGATGCTGGTGCGGATGCGTGAGTTCAAGAAGACTTGGTCCGTCGTGGAGCGCCCGGCGCAGCTGGGGAATCGGGTCGAGATCTCTTTTACCGGGACCGTGGATGGTGAGCCGTTCGAGGATAGCTCCGCGGAGGGTGTCCATATCGTTCTGGGTAGGGAGGATATGCCCCCTGGTTTCGAAGAGGGTCTGATCGGGACACAGGCGGGAGACGAGCGAGAGGTGGAAGTGAATTTTCCGGACCAATTCACACCCGATGAGATCAAAGGGAAGTTGGCCACCTTCGCGGTCCGGGTCAGCGAGGTCGCTGAGCCGGTGGTGCCCGAGCTGGATGCGGATTTCGCGGTCGAGGTCGGGATCCCGGATGGGGATCTGGATAAGCTCCGTCTGAACCTGCGTGAGCTCATGGAGCAAAATCTCGAGAATCGAATTAAGAACCGGATCAAACAACAGGTCATGGATCTACTGTTGGAAACGAACCGGATCGATCTACCCGAGGCTCTCGTCCTGAAGGCAATCGAGGCGTTCAGGGAAGATGTGCGCAAGAGATTGGATCCCCCCGATTTCGATCTTCCCCACGAACTGCTGCGGGAGCAAGCCGAGCGGCGGGTTGCTCTGGGCTTGATTATCAACGAGGTAATCCGAGTTAACCATATCGAGGCCGATCCGCAACGGGTGCGGGAGAAGGTAGAAAACTTGTTCTCGGATTACGAGGGGGCACAGCAGATCATCGACTTTATCTATTCCGATGAGGAACACTTGGCTAGGGTCGAGGCCATGGTGCGGGAGGAGCGGGTGGTCGACTGGGTGTTGGAGCAAATCATGATAGAGGACGAGCCGACTACTCTCGACGAGCTATTCGAATACTCCGACAGATGATATCTGCAACCAGTTCGCCGCGTGGCCTATCTCCCGAGCTAGCGAGTACCCTTGTGCGACAAGATTGCCCGTTTCGTCCCCCGGTCTCGGGTACGCCCCGGCGGAAACCTGCAAGGAGAGGGGCAGTCGATATCTGGGCTCGTGGCCTCGGGCCGGGATGGTGGTCCGAATAGGTCCCATCGAATTCCGTGATAAGAGACCTTGGAAAATAGCCTTTCCGACAATTTTCCGGATACGAAAGCTTGGCTCTCGCTTTGCTCTCGGTCTTCGAGCACTTGTGGGCTCGAAGGCCGGCCGGGTATCCCCGTATGGGTCTCTCGAGCTTTTCAAGGTACCCGTATCCTTCCTTGGCGTCCTCCCGGCTCTCCGTACCATCCTCCAGGCTTTCCGTACCGCCCAACCATGAGGGTACAGGAGAAGTAGCTTATGAGCACGATTCCGGATACCAGGGGCTGGGGCCCCCGAAATCTCGGTTTGGTCCCCATCGTCATCGAGCATACGGCGCGTGGAGAACGCTCCTTCGATATCTACTCGCGTCTACTCAAGGATCGCGTGGTTTTTCTCGTCGGGCCGGTCGAAGACTATATGTCGAATCTGGTGGTTGCCCAGCTCCTGTTCTTGGAGTCGGAAAATCCCGATAAAGATATTCACCTCTATATCAATTCTCCCGGAGGGTCGGTGACCGCCGGGTTGGCCATTTATGACACCATGCGTTTTATCCGACCGGATGTGAGCACCATGTGTATCGGTCAGGCGGCTAGCATGGGGGCCCTTCTATTGGCGGGAGGTGCCACCGGTAAGCGTTTTTGTCTGCCGCACTCGCGGATGATGATCCATCAGCCGCTCGGTGGTTTCCAGGGTCAGGCAACGGATGTGGATATTCACGCACGCGAGATCTTGCATATTCGCGACCGGCTCAACCGAATTCTCTCTCATCATACCGGTCAGCCGGTGGAAAAGGTTGCGGAAGACACGGAGCGGGATCGCTTCCTCGGCGGTGAAGAGGCCATGGAGTATGGGCTCGTCGACAAGGTGTTGGCCGAGCGGGCGGTGCCCTCCGAGGCATCGGAGTAGCTCGCCCCGGGGAGAGTGGCTATCGGACATACCGGCACTTCGGGTTTTCGAAGGTGCCCTTGATGGACGACGGTGCGGTGGGTGCTTTGCCATCTCTTGGCGAATGGTTATGATTGCCGCGTTCTCCGAATGCACAGCTCGGCAACTCCGCATTTGGCAAAGGCTTGGATCTGGTAATCAGGGCCGTCTCGTGGCGGCATTCGGGAAGGCCTGTTCGGGCGACCGCGCGGTTGCTCGTGCTATGGAGACGCTGATTGATCAGCGTTTCCCTGCGGGGCAGGGATGCGCCCCGCCATTTCCAACGGCCAGCGGCCGTTGGAAATGGGAGCGAAGCGGAAACTACGTTTTCGCTTCGTGTCCGCTGAAAATGCCTGGACGGCATTTTTCAGCGTTTCCCTATGGAGTTTTCCGGAGAGCGTTGCACATGGGTGGCAAAAATCATGGTAAGAACGATGATGCCAAGTTGTTGTACTGCTCGTTCTGCGGTAAAAATCAGCATGAGGTGCGGAAGCTGATCGCGGGTCCGTCGGTTTTTATTTGTGACGAATGTGTCGATCTGTGCAATGACATCATCCGCGAGGAGATGGAAGAAGATGTCGGTGAGGCAACCAGCAAGCTGCCTAAGCCCCGTGAGATCAAAGAGATCCTCGATCAGTATGTCATCGGCCAAGAGCAGGTGAAGAAGGTGCTCTCGGTCGCCGTCTACAATCACTACAAGCGACTCGAGGTCGAAGATACCAAGGACGATATTGAGATTGCCAAGAGCAATATTCTGCTCATAGGTCCTACGGGTTCCGGCAAGACATTGCTCGCCGAAACCCTGGCGCGCCTGCTGGATGTGCCTTTTACGATCGCCGATGCCACTACCTTGACGGAGGCGGGCTATGTCGGCGACGACGTCGAGAACATCATTCAGAAGCTGTTGCAAAAGTGCGATTATGATGTCGAGAAGGCCCGGACGGGTATCGTCTATATCGACGAAATCGATAAGATCTCGCGCAAATCGGATAACCCTTCCATTACCCGAGATGTATCGGGGGAAGGCGTGCAGCAGGCCCTGCTGAAGCTTGTCGAGGGTACCGTCGCCTCGGTGCCACCCCAGGGCGGGCGCAAGCACCCGCAGCAGGAATTTCTGCAGGTGGATACCGTCAATATCCTGTTCATCGTCGGCGGTGCCTTTGCCGGTCTCGATAAGGTGATTCGCAACCGTTCCAAGAAGGGGGGTATCGGTTTCTCGGCCGAGGTCCATGGTGGGGATGACCGGAAAAAAGTCGGTGAGCTCCTGCATGAGGTCGAGCCAGAGGACCTCTTACGCTATGGCCTCATTCCCGAATTCATCGGTCGGCTGCCGGTGATAGCCACCCTCGAGGATCTGGACGAAGGGGCCTTGTTGCGCATCCTGACCGAGCCCAAAAATGCCCTGACCAAGCAATATGCCCGGCTCTTCGAGATGGAGGGGTGTAGCTTAGATCTGCGCCAAGACGCCCTGATGGCCATCGTCCACAAGTCGATGAATCGCAAAACAGGTGCCCGTGGCTTGCGTACCATTATGGAGCAAGTCTTGCTCGATACCATGTATGATTTGCCGTCGATGGACAATGTGAGCAAGGTGGTTATCGATGGCTCAGTGGTGGCCGGTGAGAGTGATCCCCTTATTATTTACGATGGGACGACCGACCAACGGTGTGTCGCGTTGGATTGACCGGCCGTCTGCGTCGATGCCCTTTTCTCGGCGTTGCCGGTGCGGGCGAGCGATTGGACAGAGGACCGCAATGGCCTCGAAGTCGAGATTCCGAAGTACCCCGAACCGACTCCCGGAGAGAGGCGATTCCTGAGGATGCCTTGAAAAATTCAAGTGCCCGTGCGGTGTAAGGACGAACCGACGTCCTTTGAGCAGGTCGGTGCTCGAAGGATGGGAGCGGAGTGAAAGTCGTGTTTTCGTATCGAGACTTGAGAACTTGCAGGGAGACGATTTTTCAAGGTCCCCCTAATCTGTTTTGTCGATTCTTGCGGGGCTGTCGAGGACGGCGTATGACGCCGAAGACGGTTGCACCGGAACGGCAGGGCACCAACTGAGCACAGAAAGTTCCATGGCCCAGAACGATATACTTGGTTCTACGGATTCGGTCGTTTTCCAGGAAGTGCCGGTTTTACCGCTGCGCGATGTGGTGGTTTACCCTCATATGGTCATTCCGTTGTTCGTCGGTCGCGAAAAGTCCATTCGGGCGCTTGATAGCGCGATGGCGAACGATAAGCAAATCCTCCTGTTGGCGCAGAAGAGAGCGGATGTGGACGACCCGGGGATCGAAGATTTGCATGGGGTAGGGACCTTGGCTAGCATCCTGCAACTACTCAAGCTACCGGACGGCACAGTCAAGGTGCTGGTGGAAGGCAATCAGCGGGTGCAGATCGATACCTTCATCGCCGTCGACGAGGCTTTCTGCGCCAATATTCTACCTCTAGTTGAGCTCATGGAGGTGGACGAGCGGGAGCAGGAAGTGCTGATGCGCTCGGCCATCAGTCTGTTCGACCAGTACGTCAAGCTCAACAAGAAGGTGCCCCCCGAGGTCTTAACCTCGCTGTCCAGCATCGATGACCCGGGCCGGTTGGCCGATACTATGGCCGCGCATATGTCCCTGAAGCTGGACGAGAAGCAACGGGTGCTGGAGGTGATCGAGGTACCCTCCAGGCTCGAGCACCTGATGGGTCTGATGGAAGCGGAGAACGATATCCTCCAAATGGAAAAGCGCATCCGGGGTCGGGTGAAGCGACAGATGGAGAAAAATCAACGGGAGTACTATCTCAACGAGCAGATGAAGGCCATCCAGAAGGAACTGGGTGAGATGGACGATTTGCCCAACGAGCTCGACGACCTCGGCAAACGCATCGAGGCTGCGGGCATGCCCAAGGATGTCAAGGCCAAGGCGCAGGCCGAGTTCAACAAGCTCAAGCTCATGTCACCCATGTCCGCGGAGGCGGCGGTGGTGCGTAACTACGTGGATGTTCTGGTCAATGTGCCTTGGAAGAAGCGCACCCGCATCCGCAACGATATCCGGGTTGCCGAAGGGGTGCTGGAAGCCGATCACTATGGCTTGGAGAAGGTCAAGGAACGCATTCTCGAGTACTTGGCCGTACAACAGCGGGTACGCAAGCTCAAAGGACCGATTTTGTGTTTGGTCGGTCCCCCCGGAGTCGGAAAAACTTCCCTCGGGCACTCGATCGCGCGGGCCACCAACCGTAAATTCGTGCGTATGTCCTTGGGTGGCATGCGTGATGAAGCTGAGATCCGTGGCCACCGGCGCACCTATATCGGTGCACTGCCGGGGAAGATCATCCAGAACCTATCCAAGGCGGGATCGCGTAACGCACTCTTTCTTCTGGACGAGATCGACAAGATGGCCATGGACTTCCGGGGCGATCCGGCATCCGCATTGCTCGAGGTGCTGGACCCGGAGCAGAATCATACCTTCAACGATCATTACCTGGAGGTGGACTTCGATCTCTCGGAAGTGATGTTCGTAGGCACGGCCAATACCCTCAATATTCCACCGGCCCTCTTGGATCGCATGGAGGTGATTCGGCTTTCCGGCTATACGGAAGACGAAAAGGTCGCGATCGCCGAACGCTATCTGATTCCCAAGCAGATGAAAAACAACGGCCTCAAGGCGGGAGAGCTCACCATCCGCGAGGGTTCGGTGCGGAATATTATCCGTCACTACACGCGCGAAGCCGGCGTACGCAATCTGGAGCGGGAGCTTTCGAAGATCTGCCGTAAGGTGGTCAAGGAGGTACTGCTCAAGAAGCGGGTTTCCTCGGTGGTCGTAACCCCCAAGGCCCTTGAAAAGTATCTGGGGGTGCAGCGGTACCGGTTTGGGCGTGCGGACGAGTTCGACCAAGTCGGTCAGGTCGTGGGCTTGGCTTGGACGGAGGTCGGGGGCGAGCTACTGCGGATCGAATCCGCCCTGGTACCGGGCAAGGGTAAATTCACCTACACCGGTCAGCTCGGGGACGTAATGCAGGAGTCGATCCAGGCGGCCATGACCGTGGTTCGTAGCCGTGCCCAGGCCCTGGGGATCGATTTGGAGTTCCATCAGAAATTCGATGCGCACATCCATGTTCCCGAAGGTGCGACGCCCAAGGATGGGCCCAGTGCGGGAGTGGCCATGTGCACGGCTTTGGTCTCGGCTCTGATCAAGGTGCCCGTGCGCTCGAATGTTGCCATGACCGGAGAGATTACCCTGCGGGGTGAGGTCTTGCCGATCGGAGGACTGAAAGAAAAGTTGTTGGCTGCTCACCGTGGGGGAATCGATACGGTGGTCATCCCGCAGGAGAACGCTCGTAATTTGACCGAGATCCCGAGAAATATCAAGCAGAATCTCACTATCCGGACGGTGCGTTGGATCGACGAGGTATTGGATATCGCCTTGAGCGAGCTACCCGATCGGAAGGCGGTCGACCCGGATGCGGACAGGTTGAGCAAGCCTGAAGCGTGTGAGCCGACACCGGAAGTTGCCGACGAGAAGGACATCGGTGTGCGGACCCATCATTGAGGACACTTGAAAAATTCGAGGTGCTTTCAGCCACGTTTGCGCTTTGAGCTAGCACATCATTATTGATTGATATTGCTGGTTTCTACCCTGGAGCATGAAGGCCAGCAAAGGCCATGAATTTGCGATATCAGTTAGGAACCGAGTACTAGAGAGCGCAGTGAAATGTTTCCACATCGGGACTTGAAACATTGCAGGAAGGCGATTTTTCAAGGTCCCTGGTAGTGCATAACCTGGACCGCACTCGCGATTGACTGGATCGGGGTTTTGTCGAATCGGTTGACAGCGAGAGGCACGATCGTTATAAGCCGACAGACCATGTATGGCAGCACTCGAGGCTTAACCCAACCGGGCTTTGGTCGAGTTCTCGAAAAATCAATGGGGGAGATGAACGAATGAACAAGTCGGAGCTTATCGAGGCGATAGCGGGTGCAACCGATATGCCCAAATCAACAGCGGGTAAGGCCTTGGATACTTTGATGGAGACCATAGTCGCTGCGTTGAAAGAAGGAGATACTGTGTCGATAATCGGTTTTGGTACCTTTACCGTCAAGGAGCGGGCAGCCAGGACGGGGCGTAATCCACGGACCGGCGAATCGATCACTATTGCTGCCTCGAAGACGCCGGCGTTCAAGGCTGGAAAGGCGTTCAAGGATGCAGTACAATAATTCTTCGTTTGCGGGGTGCTTAGCTCAGTCGGGAGAGCATCGTCCTTACAAGGCGAGGGTCGCAGGTTCGAACCCTGCAGCACCCACCAAGCGAGCAAGTCGGTCAAGGGTACCTTGGAAAATTCAAGGCACTCTTAAGGGAGTGGTAGTTCAGTTGGTTAGAATACCGGCCTGTCACGCCGGGGGTCGCGGGTTCGAGTCCCGTCCACTCCGCCAAACAGCAGCGGCAAACGAGCATCGGCGCAACGGGGTATCCGGGGGGATACCCCGTTTTCGTTTGAGTGGCGTGTCGGCCGACCGGCCGTTTTCTTCGAGGGTACCTTGAAAAATTCAAGGTGCCCGTGTCGGATAAGGATGACCGGTCCGGTTTCAAGCACCTCTGTGTTCTGAGGTAGGGAGCCAAGCCGAGTGTTTCCATACCGAGACTTGGAAAATTGCAGGGATGCCATTTTTCAAGGTCCCCTCAAATACCCCTCGGGATCGATAAGCTATGTTGCAGACGATTCGAGAGCGTGCCCAGGGTTGGATCGCCTGGGTGATCGTGATCCTCATCAGTATTCCCTTTGCGCTGTGGGGTATCCAGTCTTATCTGGGGGTGGGTGCCGAGCCGGTGGCTGCAACGGTCGAGGGGATCGAAATCACCGAACGTGAACTCGACGACCGCTCTCGGAATTTGAGGGCTCGGTTGCGCGACCGGTTGGGAGTGGCTTATCGCCCGGAGCTCTTCGACCACGAAGTGATGCGGAGCCAAGTGCTCGACCGGATGATTCGAGACTACTTGGCGGTGCAGGCTGCCCACGAGTTGGGATTGCGGGCCTCGGACCAGGAGCTGCGCCGTTTTATTCTGAATAATCCCACGTTTCAGAAGGATGGACGCTTCGACAGGACAACCTACGAGCATATGCTCGAGCTGCAGGGCCGGACTCCACCCCAGTTCGAGGACAGTCTGCGCCAGCAGATTATCGGCACCCAGCTATCGCGCGCCATCGTCGCTACCGAGATCCTATTGGAACGAGAGCTCAAAGCGGCCGTCCGGCTCGATCGTCAGCAGCGGAATTTGAGCTTCATCCGCGTACCCAAGGTGGTTTTTTTGAACGATGAGCCGATTTCCGACCAGGAGATTACCGCCTACTACGAATCGAATCGGGTGCGGTTCCGGACTCCGGAGCGAATACGGATTCGGTATCTGGTGCTGGATGCGGCCTCGGTGGCCCCTACCGAAACCCCGGATGAACAGGAATTGCGCGGATACTACGAAGCGGAGCGGGACCGCTTCACCCGACCTGAAAGACGCCGCGTGCGCCATATCCTGATTGCCCTGGACCCGGAGGCCGGCAAGGGGGAAGAAAATGCGGCCAAGGCAGACCTCGCGGAGGTCCGGCAGCGGATTGCGGACGGAGAAGATTTTGCGGTATTGGCACGGGAATTGTCTCGGGACCCGGAGGCGGCGGAACGCGGCGGGGACCTCGGATACATCGAGCGGGGGTGGATGGAGCCGGCTTTCGATCAGGCGGCCTTCGCACTCGATGTGGGGCGGCTCAGCGAGATCGTACGCAGTCGTTTCGGTTACCACTTGATCGAGGTAACCGCAGTCGAGCCGGAGATGACCGAACCTTTTGAAGCCGTGAAGGACAAACTGATCGCTGACCTGGAGCAACGCGGTAGCGAGGGCCTGTTTTTCGAGTTGGCCGAGCGTCTGGCCAACTTGAGCTACGAGTCGCCGGACAGCTTGGAGCCCGCAGCCGAGGCCCTGGGCCTCGAGCTTCGGACCAGCCCTTGGATCGACCGCTCCGGGGGTGAAGGTATCCTGGCCCACCCCAAGATACTCACGGCTGCCTTCAGCAACGAGGTGCTGGTGGAGGGCAACAACAGTGATCTCATTGAGCCCGAGCCCGGCCAATTGCAGGCGGTCGTGCTGCGGGTGTTGGAGCACGAGGAGTCGACCACCAAGCCCTTGGACGCAGTCCGCGACGAAATTGTGGATAGCCTGCGTGATCGGCAGGCTGCGGATGCCGCAGTCGCCAAAGCCGCCGAGCTGGTATCCGAGCTGACGGCCGGTGCCGACCGGTCGTCAATCGCCGGGGACTACTCCTTGGAGGAGTTCGGATTGATCGCGCGGGATGCGGCGCAGGTGCCAGCGCAGATTCGGGATTTTGCCTTCACATTGGGCCGCCCACAGCAGCTGGGTGGTGCGAGCTACGGCAGCTTGGCTCTGGATGATGGCGACGGTGCCCTAGTGATTCTCGATGCGGTCGTGGACGGCTCTCTTTCGGACCTGGACCAAGGGAGCCGTGATCGGACACACCGCAGTCTGGCACAGGGGATCGGCCGTGCCTACTACAAGGGCTGGCTGGCGGATCGAGAGAGCCGGGCCGACATCACGCGCACGGTATCCCCGTAATATGGACTTGGCGGCTATGCGTACTTTCGGTCGTACTTTCAAGCGCTTATGATCTTGAGAACCGGCTGGGAATTTCCGTACCGGCACGGGGACCTCGTATCGGACTGGAAAAGGGTGCGGCTCTTCTGAAACGACGCGGAGAAACCAGGAGACAAAAGCTCAGCCAACCATAGGACAGGCTGTGCCCACCATTGAGCTTACTCGATATTTTCTTTTTTGCCGCAAATAAACGCAAATGAGCCGAAAAATAGTCGGCTAAGGTCCGCGTTCGGCCAGCTCGACGTACAAAGCCTTCTCGTACACGGACTCCGTTCTGGTACTTGTTCTCTATCGGTAGACGCTCGGCATTGGGTGACCGTGCGATGATCCCATCGAAAAACGCAGGTTCGGCAGGAAGCAAAGCACGGCCTACGGAGCACTACCGAATTTTTCGAGCCCCCCGGTCGAGGCCCGATTGCAGCTTATGGAGTCAACCCGAGCCCAGGATGTTGTAGCCGGTATCCACGTACAGCACATCGCCCGTGATCCCGGAGGCCAAATCGGAGCAGAGAAAGGCCGCCGCGTTGCCGACTTCCTCGATAGTCACGTTACGCCGCAGGGGGGTCCGTTCCGCTACCTGCTTGAGCATGGTCCGAAAATCCGCGATACCGGATGCGGCCAGGGTGCGGATAGGACCGGCGGAAATGGCGTTGACCCGGGTACCTTCCGGGCCCAGGGAGGCGGCCAAGTAGCGGACATTCGCCTCCAGGCTCGCCTTGGCGAGGCCCATCACGTTGTAATTGGGTATGGCGCGTACCGCACCCAGGTAGCTCATGGTCAGGAGTGAGCCGTTGCGTCCCTGCATCATCTTGCGCCCGGCCTTGGCCAGAGCGGCGAAGCTGTAGGAGCTGATGTCGTGGGCAATGGCGAAGCCTTCCCTAGTCACGGCGTCGATGTATTCGCCCTTGAGCTGCTCCTGGGGGACAAAGCCGATCGAATGCACGATGGTATCGAGTCCATCCCAGTGTACCGATAAATCCCGGAAGGCCGTCTCTATTTGGATATCGCTCGTTACCTCCAAGGGCAGCACGATCTCCGATCCGCACTTGGCGGCCAACTCCTCGGCGCGGGGTTTGATCTTCTCGGTCTGATAGGTCAGGGCGATCCGGGCCCCCTCGCGATGCATGGCCTGAGCCACGCCATAGGCGATGGAGCGATTACTGGCGACGCCGGTGATGAGTACCCGTTTATCTTGTAAAAAGCCCATGGCGTTTCGGTCCTATGAGTTATGGTTGAATGGATGGCTGACAAGGTCGGTGCGGATGAGAAAAAACCGAGGGGTGCCTTGAGAAGCTCGGTGGTACTCGAAGTCCTCCGAAGTGTCCGCAGGGGAAGGGATACTCGCCATTTGGCGGATGAAAATCAAGGTTCCCTGGAAAATCACATCGGTATCGTAGGGAGCGAATCTTGCTCGAAATCGTGCAACGGCGAGTTCATGGTAACGAGAACCAAAAGCAGCCGACGCTGGCTCGACCGGCATTTCAAAGATGCCTATGTAAAACGGGCGCGACAGGAGGGTTACCGGTCCCGCGCCGTCTACAAGCTGTTGGAGATCCAAGAGAAGGACCCTATCCTGAAGCGTGGTCTCTCGGTGGTGGATTTGGGGGCGGCACCGGGCGGCTGGAGCCAAGCGTCGGCCCGGATCGTCGGGCCCCGAGGGCGGGTCGTCGCCCTCGATAGCTTGCCGATGGAGCCCGTACCGGGCGTGACTTTCATTCAGGCCGACTTTTGTGCCGAGACTTCCCCGACCCGGCTCCGGGAGGCCCTGGACGGCGCGGCGGTGGATGTGGTGCTTTCGGATATGGCCCCCAACATGAGCGGTAATCCCACGGTGGATCAGCCACGCATGATGTATTTGTGCGAGTTGGCCCTGAATCTAGCCCGACAGCTGCAACAGCCCGGTGGGTCGCTGGTGGTTAAAACCTTTCAGGGGGAAGGCTTCGACGCCTTCTACAAAGAGCTACGTGCTTCCTTCAAACGGGTCTCCGGGCGTAAGCCGAAGTCCTCACGAGCCGGGAGCCGAGAACTCTATCTGGTAGCGACGGGGTATGCTTTGTAGTAAGTTAACCCAAGGTCGTAAAGGTGCAAAGAAGAACCTGATGGGAACCTTGAGCTTTTCAGAGATGGGGGCAAAGCGAAAACCGTATTCTCGCTTTGCGACTTGCAAAAATTGGGCTCTCTTGCGTTTGGTGTGGGTAGCGGGTCATAGCGATCTGACTCAAGTCGTGATGGGAAGCCCCGACTTGACGACGAACGGAGAAGTCGGCAGCCGGGTCAACTTACCCGCCACAAGGTAGAGGATGGTAATCAGGTGCCTGGTGGTCCCGTAGCCGCGGGCCCTGACTTTGG
>Ga0209788_1000143_pt1 | contig 19779 bp, 18 predicted proteins | sample WorMetLIZISLAND1_2_FD_187415 | JGI IMG/M metagenome (GOLD analysis project Ga0209788, IMG submission 187415) | Marine gutless worms symbiont microbial communities from Max Planck institute for Marine Microbiology, Germany - Olavius clavatus LIZARD... ...
TTGTTTGTTTGTCAGTAACAGTCAAGTGATTGGCTGTGAAGACTGCCTCCGAAATGACCCATACTGTGTCGGGTGGGGCGTTAAACTCTGCTTAATCCAATCTCAATATGTGGCTGCAACTTTTATTACATGTACAGATGTCATCATGACACTGTACTCCGTTCACAGTAACGAAAGTACAGTAGTATTAGCAGTGAGCACTAAGCAGTTTATTGGTTCACATGATAATGCCTCGAGTGCAAAAGTTAACTGCGGCCACTTCAAGTGCAGTCAATTCGCTCCGTTCAATAATGTATGCTGTTCTGAGTATTGTAAACTGATAGGTTTTTAAGTTCAACATTGAAGAAATGCTGACACCCTACAATAGTGTAGGACCTGTAGGTATTGACTCAGTCGGTGGTATGTTTGGTTCAGTGTTCATTCACCGTCGAGACTTTCAGCAGCAGATATCGGGCGACATCACAGCGCTGAATGATGTATTGTGTGAAGTCATGGCACCTGCGCCTTGAAACTACACCATCTGTGGTCAGTACACAAGAGCCGTTGGAGATGGAGTAACAGTCATCCTGGAGTGTACGTACGACCTGCTGGAACACAGATACGTCACCATGCCAACTTCATGGAGCTGGAGGTAGTTTAACATTGAAGAAATGCTGATTTTAAACCTACAGATGTGACAATTTCAATGGCTTGACCAATGTTTCACCGACCGTCACGGCACCTACGCCATGGAACTACACTGTCTGTGGTCAGTACACGAGCCGTTGGAGATGGAGTAACAGTCATCCTGGAGTGTACGTACAACCTGCTGGAATACACCATGCAAAATTCATGGAGCTGGAGGTAGTTTAACATTGAAGAAATGCTGATTTTAAACCTACAGATCTGACAATTTCATTCATTGGCTTGACCAATGATTCACGTAAGAGCCGTTGAGATAGAGCAACAGTCAGCCTGGATTATACGTACAACCTGCTGGAATACAGATAAGTCACCATGCCAACTTCATGGAGCTGAAGGTCTACCTTTGCCGTAAGTTCATTTGCAGACACGGTGTTAAATTGATTGGTAGATGGAAAACTCGCGTAGTCACTCTGTGTTCTGGCAGTCATTATATTTGCATTGGGAGTAGACAGTTGTGTTGTTTTGATAGTGGAGCAGACAGCAAGATGAGTGAGATTTGGTATAAATATTTCAGTTACAAGTCATCGCTTAGTTCTGATACTCAGCACTATACTGCCATGATAGAACAACGACCACTCACTGCTTGTAAGAGTCCCGGGGCCACAAGGGACACTACACGGTCTCCCACTGCTTACAGCCATCCTACACTGGATCCAACAACAGCATCTAGTCATCCAAGGCTCCCTACAGTGTCTCCCACAAGTTCCGCACATCTTACACAAGCTTCTAGTCAGACCGAGCATCTTACACTGATGGTGACCCATAGTGCATTTTCGTGTTCTTCACTTCAACGCTGATCGTGCAGGAAACCAACCACTATGCAGATCCAATGCTGCCACACAGAAAGACCGCGAGGGCGCCTGTGTCAGATGATGATGCTATGTGTTATTAGCATTGCCTTTGATGATGCATAATGTTAGAAACCAACCTTGAAGTCACACTGGTCAACAGATGCAATGTCAACAACACTATTCTGTTCTGCATTTGCAACCATTATACTGGGGAGAAAGCACTTACCCTGAAGACGATCCTGGTGTGAAGTCCACTGTGGTAGACTGGACCATACAGACTGGACTATACAGTGCTTTGTGTTCTTGACTACAATGCTGATCGAGATGATCATGCAGAAAACAAACTGCTATGCAGATGAAATGCAGCCACGCACGAAGACAGTGTGCACGCTTGTGCCACTAGATGATGTTGTGTTTTTAGCATTGCTTTTGATGATGGGAAATGTTAGAAAGCCTACCTAGAATTCATATTGGTCAACAGATGCAATATCAACACCGTTATTTTCTGCATTTGTAACCCTTAAGATTGGCGAGAAGGGGGTACCATTAGCACTGAAAAAAGTAACACAAAGTTCAGGTGTTCTGAAAAACTGTTGGCCTACAACCTGGACGAGGCTGGACTGTTCTAGAGAATGCCATGGGCCAACGACGCCAAAACACTGCAGCATGACTTTGGTAATCTATTTGAGCGCCTGAGCCAGTCATTCAACATCCCTGCAGAGCTCTTAATGATGGAAGCATTTTGCCATGGTTTGGTGGATGGTGTTGAATCATCGCATGTCAAATGTGACCGGTGCAGCACATTGCTCCACTGGAATTCAAGGGATGGAACAATTGGATTACGGGTGCATTTGTCTTACTGTCAAAATAAGAAACCTCAGGCCAAGATCTACCAACAAATAGATCTGCAGGGGATGGGTTGGGACGGAAACGAAATGGTGTGGGGACGGGTGGGGATGGGACTGACATTCTGTCCCTGTGCAGACCTCTATAACACACGGCATACCATACTCAGATTCATGTCAAGAATTCTTTGAAAAACCATATTACCATAGTTCTGAAGAATCAGAATCAAACAGCGATATGCAAGTGGATTCAGATACCAAATACACTACAGAAAGTCTATAGACTATACAATTGTAATGCACCTGCGTTCTTTTAATAGTGGGGGCACTACTAAAATTTTTTTAACTTGTAACTTGTAACTTATACACTTAGCAAGTTGGATGCATTAGCACAATGTAACAAGAAGTGCACTTAATGACTTACTTGTTACTTTTGAGGCAGCATGGACATTCTGTTCCAAAAGATGCACGTACTGTTCTACAGATCCCTAGAAAAGTGCTGCAGCAGGAAAAGTGTGGTGGTCATTTTGTGTACTTTGGAACTAAACTGGCATTTTAAATATCTTACCTCAAAAAACAGATTGCCATTTATAACGCAGATAATATATAAATTTAAGAAGTATATTTCAGCAAGTCCTGCAACAGCCAAAGTAGCACACAGGCACTGGGGCGCATTGCAGCAATGGGTGAATGACATACCATGACCCTCAACTCCTGAGCAGGTTTTTTTGATACTAAAATTGAGGGGCCATTTGATACATAACATGAGCCTGCTTCATAAAATAATCATGTAGGTCACGTCACGACTTAAGCTGTGCAACTTTGTGTTTTTAACACTTAATTATTCTTTTTGTTGCTGACAAACTACGAGTGTGTGGCTGTTTCTAGTTTCGTTGCACATGTGAAACGAACAAGAATTCAGACAACGCTGAAGAGAACAGTGAAGCAAGCAGTTGCTACATCCAGTGCAATGTAATCTGGATGCACTGAAGAAACTCGCTGAGAGTTGAGTACAGATGAGGAGCAGCAGAAACAGGCTAAGGTACAATATTACATTGTAGGACATGATGGTGCCGGTCTGCAGAGTGTAGAAATGCAGCAGTAATCTCTAAGTCTCGTATCAGCCTACTACAATAACAAACAGACACTGAACTACAAAACAGCAAGACCAGTTAAACAACATGAAGCTGTTCCTAAGGCTGTAATAAAGTCATTCTCTGGACACCTGTGGTACTCAAGTGAAATCCTGGTCGGTTTGGCATTTTTTGACTCTGCACTCTAAGTGTCACCTGAGATGAAGTCAGCCATGGTGAAAGCGTTGACAAGAAAACAACAGATCATCCTCAACACATTGCTTTCAATCCAGCTGCACCTCAGAAGCAGTTGTCTGACTTTGTATAACAAAGCACCAAGCAGCTTTTCACAGCCTTATTATATCACAGCAAATCCTCACGACTAGTGCAGATACATGGACCACTGACAATGATAACATTCAATGCCAGCAGAAAGTATGAAGGCTGAAAGTCATTAACGATGCAGCTGAGCGAGGGGAGGTCTTGATTCAGGGGTTCAATGGAGTCCTGATGCATCAACACAAACAGAAACAGTTCTTGTGATAAGTCGTGAAGAATCACCGCTATGAAGTTAGCAACTCTTTAGTTAACTTATGCCACAACAAATGCTATTACGGCAACCCTGATTTATGTCTGGTTTCATCAGCAGTGAAGTCCAGAATAGAAAACAATGGACAGCAAGGGAGTATGGTGGCACAAGCTCTGCACTTTGATCACCACTACAGGGGACAGGTGTCTGCACTGTCACAGACTGCATAAAAACTTCCAGACTGCTGCTGCTGCAAGAAGGAAATTGTGTTGCAGGAAACTTAAGTCAAACTGAAAGCATACTGTACGTCGTCTAAAGACCCGAGTGCACATACTTAGACTGCTCAGTGAGTGAGTGAGCAGTTTCTTAACTGCACATCAGCACACAAAAGGCCATTCAGTGCCTTTTCACCCTGTACAGTTGTATTAAAAACAGATTTCGGACACCAGACGTTGTTGGACGAAGGAGTTCAAGCTGAGGCGACCGTTCTCCGGATACTCAATCTTCATATCGGTGTGCATCGATGTAAAGAACACCTCCGAAGGTCGATTAATGTTTTGAGAAAATTCTTGAGTCTATAATAGCAAGCATAGGCCAGGCCTACCGTAAATTTCTAGAAAAGAATAAATGAACAAAATATAAATGCTTAACAATGTTGAAGAAATATACAAACTGAAACATTCACATCTCCGCTGTTAAAACGACAATTAGGCTATATACACAAACGAGAAACGTCATGCTGGTCGATACTGTCCGTTCAGATACACAACTGTCTCTGACTGATTGTTAAAACAGCCATGTAGAGAAATAACATACGTTCCATTATTGTGCAGACGTCCTGAACGGTACGCGTCCATCAGCAGTGAGTCGGACAACGACATGGTTCTCAAGAAACCGAAACAGAAGAGGGCACCAGCTGTCCCCACTATGTATCCGTCGGACGGGAGAAATGGAGACGAGGGCACTGAAGGTCACGGCCTGTCTCCGGCTGCTAGGTCCACAGGTAGAAACGAGGACATTGAAGGTCGCAGCCTGTCTGGAACTGGTAGGTTCACAGGCAGAGACGAGGACATGGCCTGTCTGGAGGTGCTAGGTCCACAGATAGAAACAAAAACAGTGAAGGTCATGGCCTGTCTCTTGTGACAACTCCATCTCTGGAAGAGACGCCGGAGGTTATTGCAGGTCTCTACCTCCGGTTTCCTCGGTTTTGTCATCTGTATAGACAGTTTACTTACGTTGTACAATTTGTTGGTCGGGTCTAGTACTGTAGGAATGTCGTTCGTTTGCACGTATAAACTTCTGCCACAACAAATGCCACTACGGCAACCCTGAGTTATGTCTGGTTTCATCAGCAGTGAAGTCCAGAATAGGAGAAATGGACAGCAAGGGAGTACTGTGGCACAAGCTCTGCACTTTGATCAACACTATGGGTGTAAGGTGTCAGCACTGTCACAGACTGCATAAAAGCTTTCAGACTGCTGCTGCTGCAAGAAGGAAATTCTGTTGCAGGAAACTTAAGTCGAACTGTATGCGTACCGTACGTCGTCCAAAGACCCGAGTGCACACACTTAGACTGCTGGCAGCTCACGAAAGCACACTAACGATGTATGAGGTTTTGTGCTGATGAACTCATACAGTGCAAAACAGCATAAGTAGCCAAAACCAACAACTTAAGACACTTTGTTTATATAGTGAGTGAGTGAGTGAGTAGTTTCTTAACTGCACATCAGCACACAAAAGGCCATTCAGTGCCTTAAAGGTTTTGAGTAAAAACAGCTATGTAGAGAAAATAACATACGTTCCATTACTGTGCAGACGTCCTGAACGGTACGCGTCCACCAGCAGTGAGTCGGACGACGACATGGTTCTCAAGAAACCGAAACAGAAGAGGGCACCAGCTGTCCCCACTATGTATCCGTCGGACGGGAGAAATGGAGACGAGGGCACTAAAAGTTATGGCCTGTCTCTGGCTGCTAGGTCCACAGGTAGAAACGAGGACATTGAAGGTCATGGGCCTGTCTGGAACTGCTAGGTCCACAGTTAGAAACGAGGACATTGAAGGTCGCAGCCTGTCTGGAACTCGTAGGTCCACAGTTAGAAATGAGGACATTGAAGGTCGCAGCCTGTCTGGAACTGGTAGGTCCACAGGTAGAGACGAGGACATGGCGTGTCTGGAGGTGCTAGGTCCACAGGTAGAAACGAGGACAGTGAAGGTCGCAGCCTATCCGGAGATGCTAGGTCCACAGATACAAACCAGAACGGTGAAGGTCATGGCCTGTCTCTTGTGACAACTCCATCTCTGGGAGAGACGCCGGAGGTTATTGCAGGTCTCTGCCTCCGGTTTTGTCAACTGTATAGACAGTTTACTTATGTTGTACAATTTGTTGGTCGGGTCTAGTACTACAGGAATGTCGTTTGTTTGCACGTATAAATTTAGTCAGGATCACACTGAGTTGTTCTTTGGCAAAATCCGCAGCCTGTTTGGTTTCAATAACAACCCTTCTGCCACAAAGTTTTGCTCGGCATACAGAAAGCTACTTGTTCACAATGAAACTAATGATGTCCTGAAAGGTAATTGTGTTCCGTTAGAGCGTGTGCCTATATTGACTGTGTCCAGTGTCATCTCCGCCACACTGCGTCCGCCATCTGAATGGAGGAGACCCATTGGACGTCCAAGAACCACCTGGCTCAGAACGATCGATGAAGACATCCAGCCCCAGAACTTTGGGGTCCACACGGCATGGAGAAAGGCTAGGGACAGGGAGATCTGGCATCAAGTCGTCAGTACGGCAACGCTCTGTTAAGGAGTTCACCACCAAGAAGAAGAAGTGCATGTCCTGTCAGTGTTTATGATAGCAAACCCTCTGTTGTTGCTCTCAACTCGTCAACACGTTACAGGCTGTTAGATGTTGACGATAACTCTTCCTATACAGGTGCCCAGGACTACGTTTACATTCCAAAACAATCTCACTTGTCACGTTGTTCACAGCCCGTCACCCTGCTCAACAAGAAGCCAAGCTATCGCTAGGATGGACTCGTTCACGCTGCTGAACACCAGATATACGGCCATTTGAAATTAACTAAAAAAGGCATAGAACCAAACACGGAGTCGATCGGACAATGCGTTGCGGAGTTATGGCCATTTAAAAATGGAACGGCTGGTGAAAAACAGACCCCCCTACTCGACCCCAAATTTCACAATGTTCCCCTGGGAATAGGGCCGCGATTTTTTTTTGCTCAGAGAAGCCAACACATTGGGCTATTCAACTGTATAATACTTTTCCTGTAGGATGTACCGTTCAATCACAGTGCAAGTGTCACAGATGGACAGACAGACAACATGGACAGCTCTGGCATGAAGAGGAAGACAAAACAACACCATAAACACAGCATGGGCTTAGTTGTGCAGTGCAATGGTGCTATACAAACTAATGGCCCGAATACCTCGACAGAGCCATCAAATTTATAGTAGTTATGCTCGTGTTTTATGTTGTAACACATAATACTTGGTCATAAGTCTACTAACAGCCTTTGTCTTGACTTCTACAGTGAACGTACTTAGAACTAATGCTTATAATGCTTTAAAACCGAACTTAAATGTAGTGTGTAGCGCCGCAATTCAGTGCGTCAGCCGGCATTGTTTTGGGTTGACTGGGCGTGGCTTTAAGCTCTGCCCATAGCTCCATTAGCGGCTTCACGCTGCACGCGCCGTGAGTTGGCCTGTGCTGCCTCCAGCCTATTTAACCTCCTTGGTTATGACAGACATCTTGACCAGTCTCAGTAATGAGGCCTACATGAGCTTCACAGCGACGTATGTCACGCACGACAAGTCATCCTCGACTCAGTCCAGACACAAAGTGTGACAATGTAATGCTGTTATTATCTGTATAATCTAAGATTAGGGTTACTGTTAGTCAGCAACTCTTTAGTGGTTAACTTCTGCCACAACAAATGCTATTATGGCAAACCCTTATTTATGTCTGGTTTCATCAGCAGTGAAGTCCAGAATAGGAGAAATGGAATATGGTGGCACAAGCTCTGCACTTTGATCAACACTATGGGTGACAGGTGTCAGCACTGTCACAGACTGCGTAAAAGCTTTCAGACTGCTGCTGCTGCAAGAAGTAAACTGTGTCACAGGAAACCTAAGTCGAAATGAATGCGTACCGTACGTCGTCTAAACAGACGTGTGCACACATTTAGACTGTTGGCAGCTCACCTGAAGCGAAAGCACACTAACAACATACGAGGTTTTGTGCCAATGAGCTCATACAGTGCAAAACTGCATAAGTAGCCGAAACTAACAATTTAAAACACTTTGTTTATATAGTACTACCATGTCCTTCCTGAAAGTCAGTTAGAAGTAACATGTATGAAAATCAATCAATAAATCTTAAAAAAACTAAGTTATGAAGTTTTTCTGCCTCTTGTAAAACTGCGTCATTTGCACACGTGGTTTTGCAAGGACAGCGACTTGCAGTTAGATATCGGTGTCAATGATCACACAGTGCTCAAGAGACAGCAAACATCTTGAACAGCTTAAAACCTCTTAAATAGCACCTGAGGGGCTTCCAGTGGCCATCGAGCGATAGGGTAGCAGTACGACTGGCTAATGAAATAGTTGGGTCAAATGCACTAGCACATAGAAACATTATGGGCTCATATGGCATTGGTGAACAGAATGAGAGGAGATAGACTGGTGAATTTTTGCCCTATCAGTTATCTTCATCTGTTCATCATGAACACAATGTTTAAGTAAGCCACGCTGTCCATATGTTGGTCATGGAAATCACTAGGTGGCACTGTATAAATTTTATCTTTCGGAATGAGTGATTGCTGAGTGGTGTTTGTAACAGGACAGCATACCCCCGTGCAGACATCGGGTCTGACAACCAGTTGGTAACTGCAAATATTAGGTTGAAGCAGCTCAGCTGTCATTGAATGCAAGTACTTATTTACAACCTATGGCAGGTGACAGTCTGAATCCTTTGACTTCAGCAGCTTCTTAGTACTACACAAGCAGTTTCATGCACTTCAACTTATGTTACTGTGGATACAAGTATTTCTGAATTAGACGCTGCAATCACAGGAAAACCGCCTCCTGCAAAAAAGAAGTGTGGCATTCTGAAGCAGGGTAGTATATTATGCAACAGTGACAGCATTGTCAAAAAGAAAGCTGAATGGATGAAGTTTAAGAGTAAATATGACCACTCAAAATAGCTGCAACCACTGAGAAATACACTTGACGAACACAGAATGCGGTTGTACAATTCTGGTGTTAAAACATGTGAGTTCGCGTCAACTTATCCTGCCATATTCTTTCAAAAGGCTATCATACACGAATTGGAAATGGTGATTCACATGTCAAACTGCTCACATAAAGCCCCTGAATGACAAGTCGTAAAAATAAATCCAATGTATAGAAAAACAATGTACAAAGTTGTCAGGAATGAATGCGAAGTGTAACCTCTGCGAAAAAGAAATACCCACTGTCGGCAGAAACAGCAGTGGAATGCCCACTCACACGCACATTGCTCATCTGGATGCGACGATAACAGGTACGCTGCAGCAGAAGCTGAATGCATTTGGCATCGGGTCTCAGCATCCTTGTGCCGATGTGCAGCAGAAGCAATTTCGAATTTCATTGCAGACATGCTGGCTGAGGAACTGCTCCCCAAATCACTTGGGGAATCGCTGCCATTCTGAGCTCTCCTCACATACATGGAGCCGAATTACAAATTGTAACTGCTCCCATATCACTTGTGGAATCTGTTTCATTCCGAGCTCTCCTCGCATACGTGGAACCGAATTACAATCCGCAGGGCTGTCAAACAATGATGGCAAAAGTAACAGTGAAGAAGTACAGCCTCAAAAGTGCATCAGGAAGACCTTCAGAAGAATGTTGACCATGTGTTGGTTATATGCTGATGGGATGTCTTAACAGTCATGTCTGTGATTCATCAGTAACAGGAAAGCAGTTGAAAGACAAGCCAAGTGAGCATGTTTTTCTAGTAGATGTCAGCCAATGTTTTGAGGAGTCAGTGTCTGCATGCAGATGTTTCTCTTTGCTTTCATCGCAGTCACAAAGTGTTCAAATCCACGAAGAAACAGTTCGGAGAAAGTGGCCTTAATTTTTCTGCAGCGTAGAATAAAGAATTCTGCATTCAGAACCTCTACACTGGTATGCCTGACCTGGCGTCAAATCATACTATATTTATACCCTGCAGCAACCACTTATATCGTGCTTTCAACACTGCAGAAATGTCACATTTACAAACACTTAATGCCTCAGTATTAAATGCTACACAAATGCATTTCTTCTAACTACAAATACCAGTACAAATGTATTTCCAATATGGTTTGTGCTTGCTTGTTGCTTATCATTACGTAAATGTTCCTGATGTCAGGCCACAAATCAGACATGTCAGTTGGTGTAGCTACCATAACCAGAGTGCGAGTAGACCAAAAAGAGCACAGGGACACTTTTTATGAGCAACAATAGCAAAAAAATGCTGTAACAATGTCGTCGTCTACAGAGTCCACCATGTTGTTGTCCAACAAAATGTTGTCGTCTATGACACAAATGTTGGCCAACGAGTGTAGTCCAACATCTGTTGGTCGTGGGTCCGCGGCTTCAGAATGAAAGCCAAGTTGAAAAATTCTGCGAGTACACATGATCACTCAAAACTACTGCACCTAATGAGAAATACAGCTGAATGCAGAATGTAGTAAATGTAATGAGTTCTTGCCGTTCAGAGTTTTCGTAATATGGCATGACTAACCAATTTTCTGACAAAATGTTTACTGTGAACGTGAAAAGGGCCCAGACTGTCGATATTACTTTTAGTAGTGCCTTAACCTATATTGCATCAAAATTGTCTAATTTCACTTTGCTACATTATTTGCTGTAAAAATACATCTACTTTACATATGTGTTGACAAATTTTAAAATTCATATGTTTTAGGGTATATTTAACATGAATTTACAATTTCTGTAAAAGGGCCCAGATCGTCCGACCCACATTTGCAGCCAACAACGTGACAGTAAAGTGTTACTCATTTGCATATCTGTGCTCTGTTAGCCTGACTTACATTGAAAATGTGCAGAAGAATACATTTATGGCCTATTTAGTCCACAACACACGTTGATTTGATCTACTTCGTGGTAGCCATAAAGGTAAACATTCGTGTTCAGAGTTTTAAAGTTCAAGAATCGAGAGTATTTCAGAAGATGTAGTCGTACCTTCCGGTAAGAATAATGTTTACTTATACCCGTATATTATGCACCATGATTAGCCAAATAAAACGACTTTAGTTAAAGTTGTCAACTCATTTTACTAGTAGCACCAAATGAAATTGAAACTAGGTCATGGCCTCGTCCCTTTAATTACCGGGCTATCGGATGCATACTGGACTATCAAACTGCTGTCGGGCGGAATATAGGCTTATCGGACTATAGTGCTGTCGGAAACTACTGGGATTGTTGGCTATCGATAGTCCGATATGTGTCTGATAGCCAGATAGTCAGTCAGTCCAATGCAGTCACCCCTTGGCACTTGTTGTAGGTATGTCAGTCAGTGACAGCCTGTCTACTGCTGAGGTCGCTCGCCTGCTGAATCGCCATGGAGCGAGTGCATTCACGGAGGATGTACGTCTACTGTTTGAAGACTATTTTACTCACCATGCAGCTACAGACGGAATGCAGTCCAGCGATGATGATGATGACAGCGAGGCCAAACCAGTAATGCCAGATGAGTCGATCGAAACAAGCCAACCAGTTATTCCACAACACCAGGAGGATGACTCTGAGCTGCGACCAGTTGTAGAAACTGCTGTTAACACTACTATCTGCTGATTTGCCCATGGAATCATCTGCTGTTGATGACAAGAAACTTGACAAATTTTTTGGCAACTGGTTGCAGATGTGCACGTAACTGTACGACTCTCTTTACACGTGATATGGTTAGGCAGTCTTTGTTAGATAGCACTGAGCTAGACAGTTGAGCAGCTGTGATACTGGATGAATTGATTACATGTTAGATAGCACTGCATGGCGGATTTTTCTGCATATAGCCTGTCAGTGTCTGTACTGCATATAGTGCACCCCCTGGCATGCAGTATATTGTCGTGCTTGGCGTAAACAATTAGTGTGGCTAAGTGGCTACATATAACAGGCTCTGTGCTACTGCAGCATGATAACTGTAGACTACAGTTGGCATGGTCTGCCATGGGCACTAGTATGAACTGAGGTATTTTCTCGTACAAGTGTAATGGATAGAACAAGTAAAAGAGCAAAGTATGAGAAGCAATTGAAAGCAATTTTAGACAACAGTGATGACAGCAATTCTGACAGTAAATTTTCAGATGATACTGACGTTGAAACAGATGTAATAACTGTTGCTTCTGGTGCAGACGCAGATGCGCTGCCTGGCACCAACTTTCAGCATAGCTAGATTCTTGGGTTCTGCGTATGCCTATGCTTAGCGCTGAGTAATCAGCGATTAGCTGATGTCGCCTGAACCGTGACACTCGCTGCAGCACCAGTGTGGAACGTGCTTACACCATGCCACAGCAACTTGCTTACAAACATTCGTAAAATTAGCGTCTTTCATGCTGGAGAGAAGTAACACAGTTGTCAATGACAATGGCGAAGAACTTGATGAAGGAGCCATATTGTCCGTGATAGTGGCTTCTGGGTCAAGGACAACTCGAAAAATGCGTACTAGGCAGGCTATTCAGGTAACAGCTGTCCAGTACATTGTGTTTTTTATAGAAACTATTTTTTCAAAGTCATGTTCTGCTTTCAGTGCCTATTGGGGGTTTTGTACAGCACTGTATAGACCTGGGAGTATATTAATGCATTTAATATAACATGGAAGAAATGTCATGTCACGGAACGATGTCGTATTGGTATGGGAGTTTTTCAAGGTGAGTGCAGTGCATAAATCAAAAGAACAGTGCAAGCTATGCAACGCCCTGTTATCTCGCGGTGGTAAAAGCTCGTTGACGTACAACATGTCTAACCTGATAAAACATCCGGAATTCCGACCATGGAAGCCGAGCTGCTGGCCGCAGCTGATTCGCTGATGTTTCCGTGGAACCAATCTATGCCGTGGCAACGCTGGTCGACCCTCGATATAGAGGCAAGCTGTGCTCATCAGCGGAACTGATCACTGCGACAGGCTGGCTGATGGAACAGTGAGTGAGTAGTTTCTTAATGGCACATCAGCACATAAAAGGCCATTCAGTGCCTTAAATGTTTTGAGTAAAAACAGCTATGTAGAGAAGTAACAAAATAGGTTTAAAAAATGGTAATAACTGATCGAACAGGCATGCAACATGCAAGTGCAGCCGTCATCACCGTCCACTGACAACAACACGTCTGCAACAGCAACACTGAACACATACCAACCGCCTGCAAAGCGACAACGGCTTGATGTATCATTGTTGGAGCTGTTAGCTGAACAACTCGGCGCCAGTGCATCAGAAACTGACAGCAGCCAAACAGTGGAGGAGGTGCAACAGTACGTCAGCCAGTCAGGCAAACACTGCCCGTTAGCATGCTGGAAAGAGCACGCACACACGCCACATACCGATAGGGAGTACCGACACCGATACCAGTGGTTATATGATAATGCAATTGGTTGTCCGATACAGAACACCTGTGTAGGCATGTGAGATGTGTACTCTATGTGCTTGTTTTGTATACTGTGACCGGCTGTTGCCAAATAGATGACAGATATAAAGAGTATGCAAATAGTTTTTTTATTTCTTAGCATTTTCAGCGATAGTCACTGGCAGTCGGTCGTCAGTCAGACAGTTAGTCCTACTCAATGTACTTAAAGTTTTCGTGCACGAACAGAAGCATTTCTGCACGCTCGGGTGCTAGCTGTGTGCGTTGGTCGCTGTAGATGTTTCCAGCTGCACCAAACAGCCTCTCACTTGTGACCGACGTGGGTGGTGCTGACAGATACTAGCAGCAACAATCCTGGACACCTGATGTATAGGGATGTTAGTTGTTTTTGCAATGGAGTTTCTCGTAGTTGCCAATGTTTTGCTGTCAAAGTTTCAGTTTCCACTCCCTGCTGTTGACACAGTTGATACTACTGCTGTTATGACAGACCATTCAGATGTTGTGGCACAGAAACGAATGGTGCATCACAGAGTTGCACACAGCCAGCTTCTGTAGATGTGTGCAATTCAAAAATTCCTGAAGGCAGTTCTGCTTCAAGCAGTGACCAGGCCAGTGAAAATGTTCACGATTTCCCTACTGGTGAAACTGTTTATTCACTGCCTGAACAAATACAACCTCTAGTTACATGTAATGATGTGCATTTGATTGGCACACACTGCATCATACAGTATGACAACAAACCATACCCTGGCAAAATTGTGGACATTAATGAAACTGATGTTACTGTTGAATGTATGCACTGTATTGGAACAAAGTATGACTCAAACCGCTTTTTCTCGCCAGATAAAATAAAGGATATTTGTATGTATTCATATGATGACATGTTACGGCTTTTTTATCTAACGAATTCTGACAACAAGAGGATAAGAGTTTGCAAGAACATGTTCTGTAAAACAATATGCCTTACCAATGGCAGTTTGGGTCGAGCCCTTGAGCGGGAAACTAAGGATGCTTCTGCAGTGCAGCCTAGTGGCTTCAAAGAAAGACGTGGAAAGAAGCAGCCAAAAAATAAAACAGCAAAACAGGACATTGACTTAAAACCGCAGATCGAGATGGAGAAAGAAGAAGAGGTTCAGAAGAAGAAAGAAGAGGCGGAACCAAAAAAGACAGAGCAAAGATCAAAGAAGAAGGATGAGCTGATGGCTAAAAAGAAAAGGCGGAACCGAAGAAGATGGAGCTAGAATCAAAGAAGAAAGAAGAGCTTCTGGCTAAGAAGAAACCGTGGAGTCGAAGAAGAGAGAGGGAGACATGAAGAAGAACAAGGAGTCAAAGAAGCTGCGAGAAGAAGTTCGTGACATGGCGGTCAAGCGAAGAGTCGACAAGGATCATGTCCTTTATCTGCCTGGGCCACTGACTGAACATCGTCGCACTTCCCCGCGTCGTTCATTGCCGCAGGCCACAGACCTGACCACCAGATGAGGCTGATAATGACGAAGTACACCATGCATGTGAAAAAGCTGAAGAAGTGCACGAACTCGGTCACACTTCCACATAAAACATGCCACTGCAAATGTCAATAGAATACTGGTAAGAGATGTATTGATCAGTTCAGTCGTGAGGAACAAGATGCAACCAAAATGAACGTGTGTGAGATGACATCATACGAGAAAGATCTTCTGCTTCTTGGCATTATATCGTGCAGCATTAATGTTACAACTACGATCTCTCACAAATCGGAAAGATGGATGAGATGCCAATGACCTTCGACCTTCCAGAAAAACTGCAGAGTCAATACCACTAATGAGAAAAGAGACTTATGGTTGCAGCCGTGCAGAAGAAAGGCACAGACAAACCACCAAAGCGAGCACAAACTGATGTGAAGGATATCCAGTGCTGCACTCTGGATTAGTTTGTAACCAGCAACTCCGTGAATCTGTTTCATTGTCTCAACTTACCAACTGACTTCCTGTCCATTGATCCAGACACCTGGGAATCAGAGGATGGCTACAGTGTAGCTAAACGTCGCCTAACGACACTCACAGTTGTCAATGACACTGCAGAAAGAGGAGTGGCACTCATCCAAGAGTACAACAGGATGCTCACTAAAGACGAAGATGACCTGCAGTTTCTGTTGCAGGTTGTTGATGATCATCGTCGGCTCCATCCAACTACAAAGAAGACTGAACTGCAGTAACTTTGTGTTCCACTGACAACTGACACTGAAAACTGTAATAAGCAGAATTTGTTCACTGGCAAAGACAAACCACCAAAGCGAGCACAAAAACATTAACAGACTACAGATTTCTTGCAGTTCAACCTATTGTTGCAGGTTTTTAAACGTTTGTGATAGTCAAGAATTTTGTATAATTGACGTTTTGATACTGTGGATCGTCATTGAAAAAGTGATGTATACTACAATGCAGATGGGCGACCTGTAAATATTGCACAATTTTGAAATAATTTGGCATGCACTGATCTTTGACCAAATGGAACAAAAGTAGAGGGTGAGAGAAAAGAATTTGTGAAAAAAATTTTTCCCATATACCTAAGTGACACCCTACGACGTAATGACGTTGATGAGTGGGGATAAATGGGCGTATAGGGAGTAATTATTAGCCAAAACATTTTAGAGTATCTAGGAGCAAATTAGCCAGGATATGTGGCTGTTTTCATAGACCAATAATATATTTTTAATTTTTCAGCCTTTTATTCTGGCTTTGTTTCATTTTGCTGTTGTTTAACACATGATAATTTTTCTCAGCGTCATGGTTATGATCAAGACTGTGATTACCGAGACGTTGTCTTCGTCTTTCTCAGCCATCTCAGTGACTGCATCAATCAGTTTTTCCAAGATTCCAGCTTCCAGCACAGGCTTCTCATGTGTTCCACTGGATATCAAAACACAAAAGTTCAGACACTGCTACAGACACCCAAATATGACAGAGAAAAATAATGACCCATGCAAACTCAACACACTCCACCATTTTAAACGTTTTTCCAGTCTATTATCCTCGTTTTTCATTGACATTAGTTACATTCAAGTTTATTACAGAAACAAACAGCTGCATTCTTTGCAAACGAGAACATTACTGCTATTTGCTAAGTTACACTGAAAACGATTTTCTATTAAGTTATATTGAAATTAACTAAGAGAAGCACCTGCCCTTGCATAACACGTCAGCAGCTTGCTAAAACACACTTCTTACATGTTATCCTAAGTACAACTCAGGACGACTTTTGGGAACACAGGGTGTGGGACAGACTCCTCGGTGAAGGTCTGATAAAGGGAAGAAGGAACAATGGTCCAAGTCTCACAAATCAGAAATTAATTAAATGCGTGTAACACACTGCTGCTTCTTCTGCTACTGAATTTTTTAACCAGCCATTCTGACAACAGGTTCCAAGAAATGAAAGCGTTGGAGCAGGATTTTTCTGGCCAGATGCCCTGCTGTTGCCAAACCAACAGCTCCAAAGCACTGACGGGAACTTAACTAAACCTGGACAACTCAAGACTACTGATGAGAACTTACAGAAGAGCTGCTGGGCTATCACAACAACAACAACTTAACAATACTGAACAATACATACGATGCAGTAAGGTAGGTCAGAACCCAGCACACTTCAGTCAGGATCTCAAGCTTCTTGGCATCATATACAACGTGAGATGCTAAATGTGGCAAAATGCCGGCTTCTGTCAGTACGCTGTATTACAGCCAACACAACCACCATTACAAATCGTCAAAAACATCAGATCTGCTTTAAAATAGGCACTTTTCACAGGTACCTCTTAACTCTGTACTTAGAAATTTTCAGTTTCGCTTAGTAGTAACCATACTGCACAGAAACAGGTGTGTACCATAATTGGTGACAATACACAAGTGTACTTTCATGCATTTAACACATTACATTGGTTAACCACCACCGGGGAAGAAAGTGGTCAGTCCACGTAACATCAAACCCTGTTAACCCATGTCTTCTGGTACACTGAACAGTTAATGGTGCTGACAATTCTTCACAGTCTTCATTTACAATTAACCCGCTATCATTGACAGCTTGATGCCATCCATCCAATGTCTTTTAGGCTTCCCTTGATACGGTTTGCCCTCCTTTGTCCTTTCAACAGAGTCAACAATAATTTTATTTATAGTTTTCACTAAAAATGAATAATACAGTTTTTAATACAGTGATGTATTTACAGTTTCTAACGTTAATTATTGTATGCTCAGCATCAGAATCATGCATACAACTTGCACATTAACAAATTATCAACATTTCATAATTTGACAGAAAACATACAAAAGAACAATATTACTCTCAGCCAAACTACACATTTTCATTAATATAACTGTTCTGAATTAATGTTAGAAAATTAACAAACTTTGTGGTCTCCTTGTCTCGGGCGAGATTCGACAGAGCATATGCGGCACAGCGTACAACTTTTGGAGTCTCCGACTAGAACCGGACACAACATTCCACGTAAGCATGCTGTATAACCATGAGATATGCAGTGCTTCATAGTACAGATAAAAAGTAGTCTAGCAGTTGCTGAGAAAGAGCTAATTGTATGGTGCTGTCTGGAATAATGTGTAGCAAGAATGCTGACGATGGCTGCTCCGGCTGTGTAAATTTAGGTAATTCATTTATTCACAGTATGTTTCAATGTTTTCACCAGTCAGCATCAATGTCTGGTTAAAAAGGCAGAGTTTGAGGGGATAGGGTCAGTCTAGGGGTCCAAAGCTGTAAAATCATGTTCTTAGGGGACACTTTCTATTCACTTGTTCACTTTTGCTGTAGGATGAATTGTTTAGCCACAACGCACTTCGTCACAAGGCAGATGCAGACGACAGTATCAGGGCAATAGCCGATACTGAGAGCAGCAGTATGATCGGCTAACAATGTAAAGGTGATCGGGCATCTGATACATGCACTGAGGCCTCGCAAGCGGTTACCTTCCCAGCTTGGTACTGTGTCACAAAGAGCCCATCAGGCACTGCCTGAGTCTGCCTCACAGGCTTTTCATATCGGCACCATTCTGGTGACTCAAACAACAGTGACAAAGAGTGAAGAAATTGAACCAGAGTTAATAAATCACTAATATGTCTAGTGAAACTGACAGTTGGTAACAGTAAACATTACGTGGTAAAAATAACCAGTAATCAACTTTATATAATATTCCTGAATATGCATCATTACTTCATTACAGCTGACCTATTAGAACAGAACCAGTAAGTCAATGGTTCTATCATTATCATCATCATTCATCATTCATTCAAGGGTCTACATCTACAGCAATATTTAATTACTTCACTCATCGACTCACTGCACAAACAAGTACTAAAAGCAAGAACTTGAACGATACCTTCAACAAAGCTATGAGAGGTTCGACGGCACCTTTGGATCGCAGAGTATCACGACAGACAGCACTACCACCAGCTAGGTTACCGATCGCCCACGCACACTCGTTCTGTATTCACAAGTTAACAGAAAAAATCTCACTGAAAACTGTAACAATAGCTCCATACAGTGTACAATACTCTATGAGGAAAAACTGTAACTTTTTGTACCCATTACCCCAATTTCACCATAATGTTTGGTATGAGGAAACTGGAAGGATATAGCGGTTAAGAATCTGACAGTATGTTCAGCGATTTTGCTTGCTTGCAATGTGTGACATGCTAAACTACAGAGAAGGAATACAGTGAATGACAACTAGCAATGTAAAGTGGTGCTTAGGCTACTACAGTCTGCTACCTTCAACATTTGTGGCGTCATGATTAAGTTCCAAATCTTACGATTCCATTCCAGCTAAATCTCTATCACAACATCACCGGAGCAGACCTCTAGCGGAACGTCCCCGCTGCCGAGCAATGTGATCAGCGAGTCACCAGCAGCATCAAGTACAGTCATTGCATGCTCATCAGTGCCTCCCGCGATGTTGTTTAAACACCACGCAGCTTCCAACTGTGTGTTCACATTGGTCTCCTTCAGCAGCTCAACCAATCGCTGCACAGACCCATCCACCCTAGCACAGACAAATCAAATAACAAAACAAACAATAAGATCACCCTAGATGCCAGTGGAGCAGCTGGTAACAGGTAGGACACCTGGCCTGTGAGTCTGCTCCAACAATTCCCTTAAATTCATTATGCTTAACCAAGACTGAGCTGGATTCCAGATTAAAGCAGCAATCAAATCAAACTACCACATATGAATGAAATGGATG
>Ga0209788_1000144_pt1 | contig 19743 bp, 6 predicted proteins | sample WorMetLIZISLAND1_2_FD_187415 | JGI IMG/M metagenome (GOLD analysis project Ga0209788, IMG submission 187415) | Marine gutless worms symbiont microbial communities from Max Planck institute for Marine Microbiology, Germany - Olavius clavatus LIZARD... ...
CAATGTCAGCAATATTTCGACCGAAAGTACTGTCAATCTGCATCAGACGTGCTACTTCCTGGGAACACAATTTTGCCGAGACAGCGTCAGACAGTTGCAGTGGTCCCAAAGAATTTGCAGTTGAATGCGCATTGTCTAAAATGGCACAGAAGAACTTATTTTTCTCGCATTCATTTAAAAATTCCCGGCGTTCATCCACAAAAGCTCTGATGTTTTCCTTCATCCATGACAGAAACGGCACAACAGCATTAGTATGCTTGCCTGTACTGTTCACGACCTGAAATTTCCTCTCTCTGTCAAATGTTGATGTTCGGCTGTATACAGAACCAAGGACTCTATCTTGCCTTTGGAACTCTTTGCTGTTCACGCCCATGATGTCTTTACAAATGAGTTTGATGGCCTTCGTTGTAGAATCTGTTAAGGCTCCAGCCTCCTTATTTGTCAGAGCTAAAGCAGTGTGGCCAGTGAGCTGTTTGATGACAACCTTGACGTGATCGACAGCATCATACGATGAAGGGCTTCCTTCAAAGTCTGACAATGCTGCCCAAAGCTCTTCACAATCTGTAATATTTCTCTTAACGGCTTCAACAGTCGAGGGATCCTTGTAGTAGCGACCGCGCAAATGAGAACTGAAGCAGCCCAAATTTTCAAGAATGAAGGTGTTCCAACGACAAGTGAGCACAGTCCAATATGTAGTGTCTGGAAACACCACTAGAGCTACCGTTCTGTTCATATGCACCGATGGAGCCGCTGGCAGAAGTTGTTTGAAATTTGTGCTGCCACAGAGAAGTTCATCAAGTGCATGAAGCAACGCGTCCCCTACATCATCAAGTTTCACTGATGCATCAGACATTAACTTGGCTTGCCAGTATTGTTGCACCCTGCTGTCCACAGCCAATTTCATCTGTTGCAACTGTTCATCGTTAGCCTCCATTATGTACCGGAATACCTTGCTGGACATCCTCTTTTTCAGTCTGTACTCTGTTGACTGAACCTGTCGACTTGCTGTTGCAGGGCTTGCATCCGAACGTTCAACGGCCGACTCATCGTCATCATGCTGGTCAGCAATCACTGCTGGATTGGACTCTGCTCGAGTGCGTCTTTGCTGATACAGTGCAGGTCTCAACTGCAGTGCTTCGACAATTTCATGTCCGAGTTTAAATATTGGTCCTGTCGCACGATGTATATGTGGCTGGCTCATCTTGACCACGCATGTTTCTGTATCAGACGCTTGCTGCTGCAACAGTTTTCCGAGCGCAACTGAAAACTGTTTGGAATTTCGGTTGCGAGGATCGATCTGCTCGAGATGCACTATCACTCGATCAACCTTGTACTCATCATATGCAGGCCTCATCCACGAAAGCAAGTCAGTCTTGTCAGTAAGAGCCACAAGTACGTCAGTTGCCTTGAAGCGCTTGTTGAGTTCAAGGTCTGTGTAGTTGTTTGCTGCAACTATGCGGGGATTATTGCCAACAGTTTGCTCCACAACAACGATGGCAAAATTCTTCTCTCCTTGGTCCAAGCCCACATGCCTCTCTGACAAGACCGGTTTCGAAAACATTCGAAAGTTACTGTCGCCAAGATGAACGTCAAAATCTGCATCAGTGGTTGACTGCAACATCAAACTGTCGCCTTGTTTCTTTGGTGGCTCTATTTGTTCTTTGAGTGATCTCCATTCTGCATCATTATTGCTGCTGTCAGCTGTCCATGACAACTCCTGCACTGCTTCCACATATTTACCATGAGTCACTGCAAACTCTTGTGCAGCTTTACGCAGGTTTTCGTCAACAACTCGCCTCTTTCTGTCCATATCACTCTGTCCAATCTTTTGCCAAACACACGGGTGAATGGCACTTACAAACAGATTTTCCAACCTCGTGACACGAGTACACGCAACATACAGAAGTGATGAAATTTCTGGTGCCAGCCTCGTGTCAGGATTCTCCAAGCCCAAATCCACAGAGACAAGACAATTCGCCATTGTTAGACCTTGTGCCCTATGAGCCGTAATGTTACTTGCCAAGTCAAGAGGAAACTGAATTCTGTAACAATCCTTTTCCAACTGTCTCTTTCTGACCCATGATGGCAGAGAACTAATCTTCACGCTGAATCGTTTCCTGTAGATAGGTACCCACGACGGCCGATTTGGAAACGGAAATATACGTGTATTGGAGGAATTTTTCTCAAGAAAGCCCTGAAATGCAGTGAACGAAACAATGATACAGTATGGAACCACAGGTTTTCCATCAAGCAATGCCTGAACATCGGCATTGTTGTATATGACCTTCACTATGGTACCGGACTGTGAAGTGACAAGTCCTGCGGCCACATTAACATTCTGCAGTAGACGAACCTGACAACCTTCAGAAATGCACAGAATGTCTGGAGCATAATCGTATGCCTGTGCCGGAAGTACACTGAGTGCATCAACAATCTGCTCGTTATCTTCTGTGACATGGTAAGTTGCCTTGCAGAGAAACAGCCTGCGTTTTGGTGTTGACATTATACACTCGTTAGCAAGCTGACGCCAGTTGTACATAGAGCACATGTCATTCTGGTAATGTATTCCGTAGTCTGTGCAGACGTCCGGAAAGCGTGATCTCTGGTATGTCAACATTGTGCAGTCATTCTCGGTCAACTCTCCGTTGCGCATACGATCACATATTTGTCCCAGAAGACCCGTGTTTCGCTGACTTCGCTGCAAATATATGCAGTTTGGCAGCAGATACTTTTCGAAGATGAGTTGTCCGGTCTTTGACCGCTTGGACAGTTTGGATTCACGTTTCCTGGTAATATTCATACTGTCTGCCTGTGTGCTACTGTCGTCATACACCGCAGGTCCTCCAATTGGCGGCAGCTGTGCTTGATCGCCGAGGAAGAGCATCTTTTTGCCTCCATATGGTAGCAACTTGTGCTTTCCATTTGTCTTTCGTTTAGGATTGAATGCTGCTGTCATCATTTCATCCATGAGGGCGAAATACGCTGGTGGTACTGCTAAAGCTTCCTCGATGACAAACAGTTCAATACCTTCATGAGCAACTCTGAAGTCCCGAACTTTGTTGCTGTCCGGTGTGATCACAGATGATACCGATCGGTCTTCATGATGTGACCATCCAAACATGGAGTGAATTGTCGGCCCATTGAACAGTGATGCTGCTTTTCCAGTGTATGCAGTAGCTTGCACTCTACCACGGAAATGCTCACAGATCTTCAATGCGACAGCAGTTTTTCCAGATCCCGCTTTTCCACATAAGAATAGTATCTGGTGACGTGCATCTTTTCCAATATTAACAGCAAACTGTTGTATCAGAGACATATCATTGTAGTCAATCGGCGACGGAGGTGGACTGGCGATAAATCTCTTGGATTTGTCGTGTGTTGCAATCTCTTCTAGATGCTGCCACTGATGTTGAAGTGGAAAAGCAACACACATTTCAGACATTTCCATCGGCGGCTGCTCGGTGATATTTCGGAATGTGTCTGGCGGCATGAAATTCTCGAACGTTGGATATTCCGAGAGATCAGTAACGTCATTCTCAGCAGCTCGTATGTCGACATCGACATTCACCAGTTCGTCCACATCTTCAAATGCTGCCTTGAAAATGCCCCTGCTCTGAACACGGTCCAGATGAATTTCCTTGTTGTGTTGGTTGACGAGGAACATTGAGTACGAGAACTGGTTGTCACGCTGCCAGGAACTACCAGGTGGCGCTACTCTCCCATCATTGTACAGTTGCTGGTACACCTTGAAAAATTCCTCAAGGCGTTGCAGGCTGTGTCTGCTGTCGATCTCGGCATGGGTGTCACTGTTTTCCAGGAATCTTCGTGCCTTTTGAGTTAGAAATGTCTCGTCAGGCGTATTCTTCCAAGGAACATACATCACGAGCTCATAGTATGAACGGTAGAGCTGATGTCGTTTGTCGATGGGCAGGTCGAAGAATGTAGTTTGTGTCGTCGTCATGCCGTGTTCCACAAATTCGTAGTCAATCGCTGGCGCAGTATGTAGAACAGTACTTGGTCTTGTATGTTTGCGTCGATTGCACCGCGTCAAGCGCCAGTGGCCCGATTTCACATCTCTCGTGCGAAACTTTCGTTTCCTAGTCTGGTCGATGACTGTTGACTCCGATGGCTTCGCATTGATCCACTTGTGCTGCACAGTTTCTGCAAACTCGTTGAAGCACATATCCTCAATGACTTCCTTTGTTAGACCACGGCCTAGTTCTGTGTCATCTCGGCATCGTTCGGCGTATGCACTATATTCCGTACGATCCGAATACTCAATTGTGTATTCGTTGTCATATGGAACTTGCAGATTTGCTCGATGATAAAAGCCAACGATGTCGACATTGGCAAATGATTTCGACACATCTGGTAAATTCATGACCTTGTATGCCAGCTCATGCTTGCTCATGAATGCACGATGTGAGCAGTCTGCCAACAAGAGGTGTGACAGAACTTGTTTCATGTTAGGTGGCAGCGAGTTGGTTGCTCTCTTGCTCAACTCCTCAATCATGCTGTTCAGCAGTTCTGTATGCTTTCCTGACTTTGCACAATACTTTGTTGCATAGCGCAATTTGTGCGCAGAGTCAAATAAAATGCTCACGTCATGGTTTGAGCGCAGGTACCTCAGAAAGTAGCGATTCAAGTTAGCCACTCGGTCGCAGGTTCTTCGCATGAGAATTCTCGTTTCCATCTGTTTGGCATTGACCTGCATCACTGCTGCTACCGTGTGTTTTAGTGTCTTCTTAGGAAAATCAAAGCGGCAGCCATCTCCAGTCATTGAATTTCCACCGCAACTTCCAGGAATGCACTGATGGAGACATGATACGGAAGCCACTCGAGCCATCTCCATGTGGACATTCTGATCGCATTCAGGATAGTCAAAACGCCGCATGATCGGATGAGTGTTCAGGTTTATGTTGCCGTCCTTGTAATTTCTGGCAAACTCCTTGCGGTACTCTTCTAGCTGAATCACCTTGTCATCATCATGGCCGTCAACACCGACATCTTCGGAGTAGAACGAGGCCGTGGATATAGAGTGCGCAAATAATGCTGCATATCGACTAGCGAGTAAACTCATCTCAATCAACTGCCATGCCTCTTCTCGCTTTTCAGGCTTGATGTTACCACATTTGAGCTCTTGACGAACAACACGACCATTGTGTACGATGCGGCCCAAAATCCCTGTGTCAAGTACATTTGGAAGTCTAACTAAATAGTGATAGTGTTGTAAACCACGTGTTTCCGTGAACTCGACGCGACCCCACCACCAAGAATTCTCAGTCTGATCACGTTCTGTCCAATCACAAACTGGCTCTGTTTCTGGTATGCCGCATATCTTCGTGAAGAACACTCGCATCATGATTTTAACCTTTCGATGCAAGTAGACAGCAACATGCGTAGCATATTTTGACAACAACGCAGTGAATTCCTTCGTGTCCTTCAGAAACGGCTCATCACGATCCATGTCCTCGCCGTATTCAAGCTTATAAATCAAACTGCGAACGTCCGGTGATGCTCTTGGATCCAAGTTTATGGTGATAAACAAGTTTGGAGAACCGAGATCTCGCGAAATTGCTTCAATTCCAAGCCGTTCGCTAAACCATTTCTGTCTGCTGTTTGGCAGCTGCGACATTATGGTCGTCAGATCTGGCAAATGACTATCAAGCAGACCGGTGTCGTGATCAACACCATGTCTGAAGGCCTCTATCACATTTCTGACTGGAACGTGAGCAACACTTGGGTGTGAACTCAGATAGTATCCAACATTGGCACGTACAGTTTGTTCACTCAGACGAGCGTACTGATGTGCCATATGTATGTCGTCCTCTGAGAATGTAAATACCGGTTTTCCGTCACTTTTCTTATGTGCGTAGAGAGCCTGCTTCTTAAGCAAATAACGACCGAGCTTGTAGTCCTGAAAGTCAAGCGGTGACATTTCTCCATGCGGATACAAGTGTGGAAAAGCAAGATTCGCAGAGGTGCAATAGGTTGGTTTGCGAATTGTAGGATCTTCAATGATTTCCATTTTACCTTCTTTTCTAATTTTCAGTACGTCCTTTGATTTTAGATACAGTTCCGGATACCTATCGAATGAGAACACATGTGTCTCCGATAAACCAGATTCGGCAGTGGCATCTGTCAGTCCTTCATCATTGCGCTCCATTTCATTCTCTATTTGTTCGCCTTCTGATGTACTGTGTTCAGCTCGAGCACAGTCAACCTCTGCAAGTTCGCGGTTTGGAGTCAAAGCGTCAATGGCGGCTTCATCTATTTTCAGCTCATTGAGTTTTCGCAACCGGATGAACTCCTTATGGTGCAGAAACAGATAGCGAAGCCACTGTCGAACGCGGTCAGCGTTTGCAACGATGTACTTTTTACATTCTCGCACACGTCGTTCAATCACCATAAATCTGTCTGATAGAGACGTTCGTGGCAGAATTTTGCACCAGGTTGGTATGGGATCTTGAACCAAGGATATGCTTTCTTGACGTAACCTCTTGTCTGCATAGTGGTTCTTCTTAACTGTTACAATAGGCTGGATTGGGGCCATGACGGCTTTATCACCCGGCGTCAAATGTGGCAGATCCTGACCGTCAGCTGTTTGCGGAAATTCTTTTCTTACTGGTTTAACCTTTTCCCATGCCTGCTGCCGTTTCTTCCTGAACTGTTGATGAAAAGCCTTTTCATGTAGACAGTCGTAGCAGACAGAGCTGTCTACTTGCTCGCCAACTAACAGACCAGTTGATTCGCACTCAGGACACTCAATCAGACGCCACTCACACTCCTTCGTTACACACAATTGCATTCTTGCGTCATTGTAACGACCTTGTTCACTATCATCTGACGCACCCCATGTCCAATCATGTCGAGGCTGAAGAGATTTGCATGCTTTGTTCAAGTCATTTAACCTACTTTCATCTTCTTTGGACCACGTATACTTTCGGTCAGACGTATCTATCACGGACGGATTTAGTATAACTTCGAGAACTTCTGCAGAGAGCTTTTCAGTGGTCGTATTTGTCAAGGTTTTCATAATACAGTCATGGTAGTTTTTCAGCTTATCATACAAAGGATCATCCTGATGTGACCTTTTTCCCCTTGGCTGAATCTCATTTTCTAATGCAGTTATTTGCTCTGCAAAGCTCTGTCTTACATGTCGTTTATCTATTATTTCTGGAAATGCACAGGATGTCCCAAAGAATGTATGAGCATGAAATTTCTTCTCCATGGCCCGTGACACAACATTTGAATCTACCATGATTGTTTCTGTTGGCTGCACATTTCCATCTACTGGTGACCATGTCACCATGGGCCTATGCACCTTTGACCGCTTAAGACGTGTCACCTCTGATTCAGAATTCACTTCAGTGCAGGCTCTCTTTCGACTACAGATTCTTGAAGTTCTCCGTATACTACCATTGCATAATGTAACAGATGTAACAGCTGATCCATTGTCCGACTGAACAGATGTAATATCACAAGTGCGCGGAACATGTTGCGCATACAACACAACTGGTCTTTGAGCAATACGTTTGCTTCGTCGTGAACCACTTGTATCTGAACTTGTTATAGAGCAAACATCGGTGTCTGCTTCATGAGAAGCACAAGTGACGTAACTATTTCCAACACTGTCGGGCTCTATGTCGTCGTCAATGGAATCCCGACTAACAATGGATGCACTCTTGCTAACATTTGTGCACTTTGTTTCAGCTTTAGCATTAGGTGGCTTTGTCTGCACATGGCATCTGACTTTGTGCATACTCAAACCACTCAATTTCTGGGTAGTATAATTACAGCCTGGAAAATCGCAGCGACATGTACGAAGACTTTTCTGACGTTCAGCAACATTTCTGTTACTGGATAGGGTAGACGGATTCACTGCAACTGGCCTTTGAGCCATATGTATACTTCTTCGAGAAACAGTGCTCTGCATACTTTCTAGAGAACTGGCATTTGGGTCTGCTTCTGGATACCCACAGCTAGCATGACTATTGACACGAATACGGTCAGTGATTTCACTGCCAACTATAGTAGCTGATGGTTTCGGTTTACTATGACATCTTATTTGGTGCATAGTGATCGATTTACTGTTACTGCTAGTGAAATTACACCCAGCAAAGTCACACGTGCGAAGAGTTTTCTTATGTTTAGCGGGCTCACTGTTGTTGCATAAAGTAGCTGGGTTCACGGTCTCCTTCACAGATATGACTGGATTATTAAGAACATTAATTCCTTGAAATCCTTCAGGTAGCTGAAATACAAATCTGAAAGAGTAATTCCGCTGCAAACATTTTCGTACGTCATCCGAGAGGTGAAACATGTCTCGGGTTACACAATGGGTGTGAGCGCCAATGGGAAGTATTGGTGGACCATCAACACCAGTGAGAACATCAAAGTGACCTGGTGAACTCAACAAGCATATGTAGCCCCTACTACCTGACTCGTTGAAAACATACCACTGTTTGCTTACTACAGAGTATATCAGGACTACTATGTCATATAACAATGATATGGCTGCTAAATGGCCATCTTCACACCATGCATCAGTGTGAACTGAACGGCCAGCTTGCACTTCTGTAACCGCTTCCTGCATGAAAGATGCATATTCGCCTACTGTTACTCGTGAATCACTGCGAGTTCCAAAGTTCGTTCTTAGATGAAACAAATCAGGAATATTGACAAACATGCTGATGCAGTCATCAATGATGTTACCGTGCGAGAACTGTGTCCCAGTCAGCGAAAGTGCTAGGCAGTGAAAACCGCAGAATCCAGATCCTGGCATCTTACAAATGCGGTATTCGTTGCCAAAACAGTCTCTCAGCATGCTCATAGCGTCAAATGTAGCCATACTGGTCATTCAGATAGTAAAAATTACCTGTTCTATGTCCACGTCAAATGTTTACGTTAGTCCAATGTCTACACGTCCAGTCAACTGTGTACAGCGTCAGTTCGTACGTCAGTTCAATGTTAGTATAGCAGATATGTTCAGCAGTATGTTTGATTCTGTTCAGTATTCTGTATTTCACTCTGTTCAGTATTTGAATATTGTAGCCTCCCGGGCAAGTCTGCCAGACAACCGTGTGCTGCACGTGAGTACAGCCTTTTTCACGGCGCTGTTATCAGCAGACCGTAACTAAAACGAAATGTATTGTAAACCGCAAACTGAAAGAAATAAAACTCAACTAAAACGATAATGCAAAATGCAAAATGACAACGGAAAGATAAGTAAAAAGAAAACAAAGACAAGATTATGCCACGAAGGGAGAGCTAGCAAGACAATGAATGAATGGAATAAACTGAGACAGAAAGGTGACAGAAAGACAGATATGACAGAAGAAAATGAAAGAATAAAAACTGCGACTAGAACAGAACAACGAAGCAAGAAAACGGAGAAGAGGCCAGGACAATGGGTACAAAAGACAGAAAGGTAGGAACACTAGGAATACATGGAATAAAGAAAGAGAATCACAGACAGCAGACTCCTTTAAGTAAGTCAGAGATCTGACAACAAATCCTACAATACAAACAAAGCACACAATATGGTGCTATTATAAATTTATATGAGCCACACAGATCAAGAGTAATTCATATGAAATTATATGTAACTTCTACATAGTCCATCTGCAACTAACTGTGACCAGAAAATGCACTCAGAGAATGCAAACCTCCTCCAGGTTGCCATCTTGAATTCTGTCTGAAGTCATGTATCTTGCCGAAATTACTTGCCAGATTGCAAAATTTGGTGAAGTCATCTTAAACCATGACCTGTGACACACTAGTAACCTAACACCCATGACAGACTAGTGACATTATGACCCGTGATACACTAGTGACCTAGTGACATATGACCGATGAGACGCTAGTGATATAAAATTATAGACAGGCATGCACTGGAACAACATGTGTCTTAAGACGCAGAGAAAGACAGACGACATCATGATGCAAACAGCCGATCATATTGTAAAGCAGTACAGCTAAAAAGTAGTCAATATTTGGCCTGTTTACCCTGTTATTGCCAAAAAAGGGTGCCTTTTCTAAGCCCTACATTATACAACGGTACAACATATATACACTGTGTCTCAAAAAAGGGACCCCGACATTATCGACTCTAACTTTAAAAAGGATTAACAGATTTTGAAGATTTTTGGCACAAATGTTCGTGAAACAACTGGCCATCAAATGGCTACTCAATTTCCCACCTCACTTGACATCTGCTGCTACACTACCTGGGGAAAACAGAACTAATGAGATATTACATTTTATACAAGGCAGTATTGTCACTTTATTGAAATAACATGCGTAGATCACTTTTGGTTTACATTTCAGTCGCTGTGGCTGACAGTTTATCCAAATGTCTCGTACAATTGTTCAACTGCTACAGTCAATGTTCGAAATGTCGGCCCTTCGCGTGAACACACACACACGGACGGTTTCTCGCATGCGTTGATAGCAGCGTCCTGCTGAAACACAAATATATCACCAGCAACACGTTTGATAGCAGGAAGCACTACAGTAAGAAAGTAAATGATGTACTTCATTAGCTCAGACCACCGCGATCAGAGTTTTATGCGATCTAATCTCCAGTTTGTTGACGTTTGTTGTTCATTTCAGTGCATATTTTGTTTGTTCTGTTTCCCCAGGTAGTGTAGAAGCAGATGTTTGGTGACGTGGGAAATTGAATAGCCATTTGATGGCCAGTTGCTTTAGAAATACTTGTGCCAAGAATCATTAAAATCCGTTAATCCTTTCCAAAGTTACAGTCGATAAAGTCGGGGTCCCTTTTTTGAGACACAGTGTACATATAAATGTTGTTGGGAGGACATTTTCATGCACTTTCTAGTTTTTATCTGTCCCATTGCTATAGCATAGCATGGGACAGATTATAAGATCACCCCTGTCATCTCTCTCTGTGTGTGTGTGTGTGTGTCTGTCTGTCTGTCTGTCCGCGCTGTCACGGTCGCAATTTTTAACCGATTTTTATGAAATTTGGCACAGACGTCTGGAACCTGATACGAAAGAACCCTTTCATTGGGGGTCAATATCCAATAAGGGTATCCCCTATTGTTACCCAATTTTCCCCTAAAATGGCACCTACATAATGCATTTTCAATGGGAGTGTTGAAACACTTCGCTGGCGTTGTCTCTGAACCGATTATAGTGGTTTATAGTTCAAACGATGTCCCTTGGCGGCCGCCAACCCCCGAATGTTAAAAGAGGGTAAAACGGGGCGTGGCCAGGGTCACGTGATCCCGTAAAATTTGGGGCGTTAAATGCTAATAGCTTCAAAAGGTTGAAGATACGAACTTCAAATTTGGCACGGATGCTCCCAGGAAAGTCTCGACATGACCAATGAAATTTTTTTCGAAAAGGGGGCGTGGTCAGGGTCACGTGACCCCTTAAATATCTGGGCGTTAAATGCTAACAGCTCCAAAATGACTAAAGATACAAACTTCAAATCTGGCATACATGCTCCTAGAGAAAGTCCCGACATGGCCCCTGAAAATTTTTTCGAAAAGGGGGCGTGGCCAGGGTCATGTGACCCCTTAATTTTTTGGGCGTTAAATGCTAATAGCTCCAAAATAAATAAAGGTACGAACTTCAAATTTGGCACACTTGCTCCCAGGGAAAGTCCCAAGATGACCAGTGAAAATTTTTCCGAAAAGGGGCGTGACCAGGGTCACGTGACCCCAGAAATTTGCGGGCGTTAAATGCTAACAGCTCCAAAATGACTAATGGTACAAACTTCAAATTTGGCACTTTTGCTCCCAGGGAAAGTCCCACTATTACCTGAAATTTTTTTTCGAAAAAGGGGCGTGGTCATGGCCACGTGACCCCTTAAATTTTTTGGGCGTTAAATGCTAATAGCTCCAAAATGGCTAAAGACACGAACTTCAAATTTGGCAGGTATGCTCCCCTGGAACGTCTGGACAGAATTCCTGAAAAATTATTTTCAAAAGGGGCGTGGCCATCGTCACGTGGTCCCGTAAATTGCATGGCGTTAAGTGCTAATAGCTACAAAATGGTTGAAGCTATACCGTATACGGACTTAATTTGTGTCAGTTCCGATAAAGCACGTATAGGAAATTGAACATAGCGAATAGTGTGATCAGGTGACCAGCGACGTCATGTAACCTCAAGGTCAAGGTCGCGACCCGGATATTTAAAGCTTAACGTCTAGACAATAGAACAGTACTGTGCAAACTGCAGCAATGGGACAGATACCGCGTTCCACAGAACGTATTCTTGTTGTGAAAAAAAAATCTGGCAAAGAAAACTCAACAACTCTGCAGAACTCACCAGATAAGCACCCGACGATACTGGTGGCGCACTACAGACTTATGTCACGACGAAAACCTCTGCAACACAACATTCAAGTATAACTAAACACTCTAGACAAAGCCATAGATGTACTATCAGTTTACACTCTTTCGAAAAATTAAGCTTTGATCAAAGTGACTTGTTGACAAAATAATGAAATAGTTACAAAACAACCGATATCACTTAACAGTACAGGACCACAAATGGGTTTATGCTGGTACGAACGTAGGACGTTATTCTGAAACAATTCACCTCGACATTTTACAACTTACACGCCATATTTGTTACAAAAGACTTAACAGCTATTTTATGGTATTTTCTACATTGGTGATATTTGTCCAGTAACCGTACGAATAGACGGGAGGCTATTCGTCCGGCCACCGTGTGACAGATTCATCTGGCAGCCATACTTCTATCTGAATGTTATTTTAATATGCTATTTGCACTGTTCGCCAAGCGCCCACCTAGAGTTTGCTAAAGTTAGGCATATCTCTCATTTGGTGCGTTTTGCAGTAGGTGTTTCAGTTGCCACAAAAGTGAGTCATGTTGCATGCTGTAACAGTTATGAATCTTGCACCAAATGGAGGTTTCTAGGGGACTCAAGAACTCTGCAGAACCCACCAGATAAACACCAGGGGCCGGATGCATAACACTGTCGTAAGTTAGTGTGGAAGTAAGGCCTACGTTGCAACTATCTACTACGAAACTAGAGACCTACATCTGACTCTATGCACATCGCTGTCGTAGACGCCTGACTAGCTAATCGTGACATAGCGGCAAGGTTCATTCATAAAACAACCTGTCAAACGGCCTTCACCTTTCGTCTGCTGCAGCTGACCAATCAGCAGACAGCCAAAGCTTGTATATTATAAATATTTATTAGCTTCCAGGCAGCCTGGCTTTGGCCTGGTTGGACTACGCCGCCTCAGCCTACACTGGCGTAGCCGCTGCAGACGACTGAGAATATTGTAGTAATTTTTAGCTATAGTAGGCGTAAATAGCTACCAATTAATAGTTAATACGACTTATTGACGTCCTACATAGTCATCCGTCATAAAAACGGAATTTGATCTCATTTGGTACATACCTGAGCGATGTTTACATTCACTAAGACAGCGGCTAGTGATTTACGACAGGCTGATATCGACCCGCTAGCGATAGTTTGGAAGTAAACCTCTGACTAGCGTTAAGATGGCGTCATGCATACGGACATAAATACTACGCCATCATAGATTGATTTCAGTTTGGAAGTAGTAGTTACGACAGTGTTATGCATACAGACGCTGATGATATCGTTAGACTTTAGCGCACAACACACTGTATGTATGACAACAAAATCTCTACAACACAACATTCAACTAGTAAACACTCTAGACAAAGCCGTAGATGTACTACCAGTTTACAGTCTTCGCAAAAGTAAACTCTTGATTAAACTGACTTGTTGCAAAATAATTTTATACTTTTGACACAAGTGCCATCACTTAACGGTACAGGACACATGGCCACAAACAGGCTTGCATTGGTACAACAGTATGACGTTCTACTGAAATCATTCAGCTCAATTTTTTGTCGTGCCATATTTGTCATCAACGCCATAATTAATGATCAGTGCTCAAACTTTCTGGTATTTTCTAGACTGGGGATATTTGTACGGCAGCCGTAGGATTACATGAGAGCCTATTTGTCTAGCCACTGTGTGGCAGATATTCTTCCAGCAGCCAACTCTGGTACTTCTATGTTGCATGTGATTTCAATACGCTGTTTGCACTCGTCACCAAATACACACCTGCAGTTAACTAAAGTTACGCATATCTATCTGTAATTTGCTACATTTTGCAGCAGACCCATTCACTTGCCACAAAGGTAACAGTCATGTTGAATGCCTTTAACATGTATGTAGTTAGATGTTTGCAATGTAAACTAAAGGAATAGCTAATTACACCTTGTTCCAAAAAAAGAAATCCCCCAAACTTTGGCAGTAACTTTGTCAAATCTTAACCGATTTTAAAAATTCTTTCATTCACAGAAGCAGTTGACCTTGCCTCAACAGACCATTCTAATAATCACCATTTACTTTTACTGTAGGCTCCACAAACTGGATTGACATGCGTCCAAGTGCTGAAATTCCGACTGAAGTCATCACTGAATGGGAGGTCGGCGTGTTCGAAGCAGACATCGACATTAAACAATTTTAAACATCTTTCTTCACTTTGTTAATTCCATCATATACCCGATCATTCTGGCTAGTCGACGGTCGAGCTATTGGAAACAGCTTTTTTGAAGAAAATGAAATGTATGTATTTATGCATAGGCTTAACTGGTTTTTTGGAACACAGTGAATTTGTCGGCTTCTTCAGTCATTCATGTTTCACAAGTAGTACATTAGGTATGGCGAAATGTCTGCATAGTGCGGGACAGCAAATTTCCTGCAGAGGCTGTCGGCAAAAGAATTTTTACAAGATGCCACGCTAACACAGGGACGACCGTGCGATGCGCCGTACATTTTGAAGTCTACGAAGTAGACGAGCTAAAGGAAGTATCGAAGTCCAGGTGACATTGCACGGTTTTCACCGGGATAACAAGGCTTTCGAATTACATAACAGCATAAATGATGCAAAATAACGGTGCTTAATGTCTCTATTTAATGCCTTTAAATTCTCTATTTGACTCACATTGTCTCTGCATATGCCATTTGTAGATTCATATGATTAACATGTACAAGAAAGCCTAGCTAACGCAAAGGTAAGCGTGCAACAGCCGTGGTATATAGGAAGCAATGCACAAAGCGGCCCCCACTTAGGATCGTCGTAAGTACTTTCAGTGCGCAACAATTCCCTCGCTGACAGTGTGGGTCTATCTTTATTCGTTGAGCCGTTGTTTGCTCCCAAACATGCCAGCTAGCACAAAATTTGAACTTACAGCAGTTCAAGGTCATCCAAGGTCGATGATCCTGGTACCAATCGAAAGCAGATATACGAGTTTCTATTAGTCATTCCTAGTAACTATGGTCCTATTTTGCACCGTTTCTGAGATATGGTGACTTATTGTCTGAAAACTGCGTACTTTTGCTACCCCTGTGTCATTCGGTGCCCGCGCCCCGTACCTTCCCCTTGGAATTTCACGATGAAGTTAAGTGTCAAGAAACAAAAGTCATGGGGCTACTCTGTGGTGAAGGTTGCGTGATCCTAACTTCAACCATCTCTGACTGATCCACCCATTTGACGGACAGACAGACAGACAGACGGGCGATGGCATACAGTGCGCTATAGCATATATGCTTTTGCGCGCTAAAAATGATTAATTTCACTGTACAGTAGTTGTAAGGTTACTGTGTAAAATTTGGCACTTTACCATATTTGGCAATAAAATAGACTACCTCACTAGTCTTTTGACTCTTTTCGCTTATAAATAAATAGCAAGAGCTTGCGGAAGCACAGGTGGGCGCGCAATGCATGCAGGCTGTGTCTACTGTGTAGCCAGCCGCCAGCCTGCAAGCTACTGCTGTTGATGTGACGTCATAGATAAGTAAGCAAAAAACAAGAAAGCCTTGCTATCGCAAAGATGACCGCGCAATGTGCCCTATATATAAGCTATCCGGCCTAATTTTGTTCACGCTTATGGCCACTATAGGCATACTTCGCACAGATTTTGATTCTGAATGAATTTGAGCTCCAAAAATTTTGTGTATTTCTGCAAGGGTGACGTTTCAGCCGTTCAAGGTCATCCGATGTCATTGATTTTGGTGCCAATCGAAAGCACGTATGCAACTTCCTATTAGTCCGTAATAGTAACCTCGGTCCTATCTTGCACCATTTCGGAGATATGACAGCTTTTATGTGCTCCTAACCCCACCTCTATTCTAGCGTAATTTTGGGGTGTTCCTGTTGCACAAGATCGCCCACGTTGGGGTCAGCCAGCGCATAAGCCTTAAGCTATTCGGCCGTGAAATTATTTTCGAAGAATTCCAAATACAACCTATGTGAACATGGTACCGGTAGGCCTACCTGAAGTGCATCACAGACAGACAGACGATATACCGAGTCAATACCGCGCTGTGCATAGCATCGAGCGGGAAAAAGAAATCATTATACCATGAATTCGAATTCATGATATGTAGGCCTACATCATGAATTGTGGATGAAATAGTAGCCCTAAAGCGGCTTTCCAGTTTCCATACGCGCGTCGTATCTATTTATAGCTGCTCAGTGATGTCACACATTAGGAATTCCCCGTGATACCCCGTGTCACGTGTCCATAGCCTGCAGCCGGCAAGAACGGCCGCTATAGGCGTAGCTGCCAGTGGCAGTTAGCTGCACAACTAGCCTCAGCCTCGGAATCTCCCTACGTCACACTTAAATAAGTAAGCGCACATTATCGCCTCTGTAGTTAAGTTCAAGCTCATACCCTATATTCCACCCTAATTCTGGGGGTGTTCCCGTTGCACCAGATCGCTGATGTTGGGCGTCAACGAGCACATGGACCCTAAGCTATTCGGCCGTGAAATTATTTTCGAAGAATTCCAACGTATTTGAATACGGTACCTGATCGTTACAGACGGACGGACAACATGCAATCTCATAACTGCGCTGTGTGCTAGCATCGCGCGGTAATAAGGAAAATCCTGCCTTCACGTCTCAACTGTAGTTTGACGGCCGATCCTTAAGGAACCCACACTAATATCCGTATATACTTTATATTTTCAGAAACCAGATCTATAGACCTAAATTATGCTGCCGAGTGCCGATAGCATCGATCTGTCTTCATTGAAATTTTTATGACAGGTTCCGTAACAATATTTTGTTTCTGCGAGAGTGACGTTTCCGTCGTTCAAAGTCATCCAACGTCAATGATTTCGGTGCCAATTGAAAGTGCATATGTGACTTCCTATTAGTCTGTAATAGTAACCTTGGTCCTATCTTGCACTCTTTTGGAGATTTTGCACCTTTTATGTGCTCCTGACCCCACTCCTATTCCACCCTAATTTTGGGGGTGTTCATGTTGGACCAGATTGCCCATGTTGGGGTCAGTAAGTGCATAGGCCTTAAGCAATTTGGCCATGAAATTATTTTCCAAGTATTCCAACCTATTTGAAAAACATACCTTAACCTCACAGATGGGCAGATGGACGGACAGAGGGACGACTTACTGGCGCATAACCCCGGTCTGCATAGCATCGCACGGTAGAAATCGGTCAAGATTTGACAAAGATACTGCCAAAGTTTGGGGGCTTTCTGTTTTGGAACATGATGTACATTGCAGTGTTACCGTACACCGTGTCTCAAAAAACGTGCCAACTTTTAAACGGTATAGCTCAAAATTATAACGATCGATTTTGTTGAAATTTGGCAGAAATATTCCAAAGATTCTAGAATCCAGTTTGCATGTTTCAGTTTTTGTGTAGGCTTGCTTTTTTATCAACTTTATGTCTTTCAAACCGGACACCGAAAATAACGCGAATTTTGACGCTGTATCAAGCAAATGCGCCAACTTTGAGAAGTAAAGTTTTTTTTTTATAAAACATACACCTAAGCTCATAATATTTGGCACACATAATCTGCAGACATTTAGGCATAACATACTCATCAATAAAGTACTGATAATGCAGTTTTACTTATTTAATATTCGTCCTAAATTGCATCACCGGAAGTTACAAAAATTATGCATCACACTGTTCCGAACATTCTCAACGTCACCAGCAGCCTGTTGATGCTGTTGTTTGTCCAACCTTTATCTGGAAACTCTCTTATAAACTGCCAGGCACTTTAAAATTTACAATCATAGAGACTTTTGATCAAAATTTTGTATTCTTTACTGAATGGTGCCATGTTGATAGGCAGTGTGAGGCGTAACTTTCAAAATTACCGTTATTTTTAGGTGTCCGGTTTGAAAGATTGAAAAGTTGACAAAAGCAAACCTACACGAAAATTGAAGCATGCAAACTCTATTCTAGAGCATTTTGAATATTTTTGCCAAATGTCATCAAAATCGATCCTTATAATTTGAGCTATACCGTTTCAAACTTGGCGCATTTTTTCTGAGACACAGTGTAATAACAGGCACAAACTTAACTAGTATGAAAACTCCACGGATGAGCAGCATACCTTTCAGGCCGACTCTCGCAACTGACAGGGTTGAGGAATAAGTGAACTGCAACATACAAAGCATAATACTGGATAAGTCGCAATACTTGACAACTGTAGTCTGCATGGACTTAGAAACATTACTTTAGGGGTCATCGATAAAGGATGTCTGCAAAAACCAGGGTTCCCCCTCTTTTGTCTAAGACAAAAATAAGGACTTTTTAAGCACCTTTGCAAGCAAATTTTTACTGTTTTCTACACTGTCACTGTGTCACTGCGACTGTCAACCCACATGTGTGAATATTACCATTTATAATTCCTATTATACAGCACTCATTACAGCACATGCATACAGCTAATGTCAGCACATTCTGCAAATGCCACAGAATTATACTAGTAACCAGCAGATACAGACCTATTATTGTTCGTTGACTGATAGTAGTAGGCCCGACTTCAAAATATTCAAAAATTCTATGGTAAAAATTAAGCACTTTTAAGGACTTTTAAGCACCATTATTGTTTTTAAGGACTTTTAAGGGCCTTATATTTGAATGCGTCAAATTTAAGCACTTTTAAGGACTTATAAGAACCACGGGAACCCTGAAAAACATGACAAAAATTGCTCCCCCTCTCCCTTTTCGACTTCTGTCTGCATCAAGCCACGCCTCCCCCTTGCGGACGTTAGCGAAGTTAATGTGGCTTTGCAGAATATGCCGGAGATGATAATAACACGCCTTTAAGCAGCATCGTGTCTGGTTGTCAAAATTTAGCTCACTGTCTAGCTGTACTCCAAGGTAGAGAACGACCGATGTGAACATCGGAAATCGAACATCGGTAAAATCGGGAAACATCCTGGACATCGAACATCGGACTGCTATATGGCACCGATACCGATGTTGGGCGGTTGAAGTCACTCGGCGGCCCGGCGTGTCAGTTCTGCTTGTTTGCCAATGCTTGGCTCAGCCGACAATAATTATTGTTCAACCCTCGACCGGGTGAAGCATGCGTGCTGGGCACGGCGTGCGTTTGATCTCCGTGCGAGATATCCGATCTCATGTGTCAGACGCCAGGGTGCATCAGATGACGGCACGAGCGAGGTGGGGTAGATAAAGGGCAAGCTATAGAGTGGTGTTCACACGTGATTGACGGCTGATAGGCCTACGGCCGCGAAATTAGTGGTGGCGATTTTGTCTCTCTGTCCCCTCACACCGTCGTTCTCTGGCTGAATGCTGTAGGCGGCAGTAAAAGGTAGATTTATATAGCGCATCTCATTATAAAAATAACCTCTAATGCGCTAGTGACTAGTCCCCATTCCCGGCGACTGTAGGTCGCCGTCTACAGT
>Ga0209788_1000145_pt1 | contig 19605 bp, 13 predicted proteins | sample WorMetLIZISLAND1_2_FD_187415 | JGI IMG/M metagenome (GOLD analysis project Ga0209788, IMG submission 187415) | Marine gutless worms symbiont microbial communities from Max Planck institute for Marine Microbiology, Germany - Olavius clavatus LIZARD... ...
CCCTATGTTCCCCTCGGAATTTCGCGGCGAAGTTAACTGCCAGGAAACTAGAATCATGGGGCTACCCTCCAGTGAAGACCGCATGATCGTAGCTGGAGTCGTTTTGGCATGATACCAGGGTGTGACGGACGGACGGTCAGACGGTCGGTCAGACAGAATCTATCATGGCTAATACAGCGCTCTGTAAAAAGTGGAAAAAAAGGTATGATATTCAGAGTAAGTGCATGGAAGAGAACAAATGAGCTACAATACAAGAGGAAAGCCTATATGGAACTGTGCAAATGAATGTCTCTCAAAAAAGAAAGGATATCACGAGAATTGACTGTATCGAATAACTCTTTAAGAGTAAAAACAGAAAAGTATTTCTGTCTAACACTGTTATATTGTTGACATTCGAGGATTATATGAACAACTGTTAATGCACAATTACAGGCGGGGCACTGTGGTGGTTCTTCTCGACTGAGAAGGTACTGATGTGTGAGGCGGTGAGGCAGGTGTGACCAATGCGGAGCCTTCTGAGGATAACAGCATATCGGCGGTTAAGGTGGGTGAAGTTGCAATAGCCAAGAGAGGGCTTGACAGAATGCAACCTGTTGGATGTAGATCCATTCCAGTCAGCCTGCCAGAGTCTCTGACAATGGATAGCCAGATTATGATAGAAATCAGTGGCAGAGCACTTCACGGCATTTGATAGTGAAGAGCTGAGGGCTGCTTTTGCTGCCGCATCAGCGAGTTCATTACCACTGATACCAACATGGCTTGGGATCCAACATAAGGTAATAGTTTTTCCGGAGTTAACCAGATGGCTGTATTCTTTTATGAGGTGGATGTTATGAATGGCCAGGACCAGGAGACTAGATAAAGAGTCTGAGAATATGACAAATTTGCATGTGCATCATGTGTGATTATGTACACTAAGTGAATGCATTCTTGTTCATATGGTATATATTCATACAGTATAGCTAGAGATCATTGCCTGGAACAGCCATAGGCAGCACGTTGACCATGGCTATTCCAGACATTTGGCGGTGGGGAGTGTGAGGGCTCAGGGTCAGTGTAGGAGGCTGAAAGTTATAAAATCAAGTTCCTAGCAGGGCACTTCCTATTCACTTGTTCAGATACATCTGCTGTAGAATATATCACTTAGCCACAATGCACAGCATCACAGAAAACATTACGATGACAATAGCCGATTGGCTAAAAATAATCACTTTATGTTACTTATCAGCAATAAATAATACACAAGCAACAAGCATAACGTGCAAAAACTCAACATGATGCAACACACATTTATACAACTGTGTCATGCTTCAGCACTGACAATCTGTTACAACTGTACTGTATTAACACAGACATCATACGTCTCATATCAAAGCTCTGTGGCCTACAGTTTAGACTTCACACATGAAGACAAGACCAACACTTTTCGCCCAGACCTGAACTACCATGCCGGATTTATTCTATTAAAACACACAGCAGCTTTCAGCAATCAACGGCATTCTCAAATGAGCAATGCAGCAACATCACATCTAAATGTGTAATTGTACTAAGTAGACCAGACATTCAAAGAAGAAAACCTTCTAGAGCTAAGTTTCATAGATGCCGCATAGGACCGTAGCGTCTTGTACAATGGAGTCATGCTCACTGCCTCTGTACCAGTGTTTTTATCAACTGTCGGATAAACGACTTCAGACACTCCACGACTGCACACAGCAGCAACACAGAAACACAGTCAGATTATTTCAACACAAACATCAATCTGAACATTAACAACATCTACTCAGTATAACCAAATTCTGCAAACATTTAATGTATTAATTCAATATTTTACAGCACATGCAACACGTTAAATAGCACACATACGACATGTGAAAAATACCAAACAAATGACACAGGACATATTTTACGCAATCTTTCTATCCTTGGGGCCATTTCCCAATGATGCAAATATTTTACAACTTTTATTCACAGCAACATGTTGTTGACATAAGGTAGCATATTCACACTGACGCAAATGTGAATACTTGCAGAATACGATTGTGCAAGCATATGTGGTCACTCACAGTGAAAACAACTTGTTGGAGGACTAGCAAAAGTACAATGAACAAGAGTTGACTTTTCATTTCAAACAACAAAGTTTTCTTCTTTATTGATTACAAACAACCGAAATTGCAACCTTTCTATACAAAAATATACAGTTAGTAATAGTAAAGTAATCCATCAGTGTAAATCAGCCTTTATTGAACAGTACCAACAAGCATAATGAACAAGTGCCTATATTCTCAGTTTCTACACTTAGTACTCAGTTATTGCTAATATTTATCATGAGACAATTATTCTCCTTGCTCTGTACCCTGTTCACTGTTCTGTAGACTGTTCACTACAGTGTACAATACAGGTATATTGTCTGCTAAACTGCTGTAATTAGACAGGTACAAACCTGCGTTTCTTTGCTGATGAGGCCGGCAAGACAGGTGTACCAAAGAGCAAGTTTGGTGACTCATATAAACCCTCACACCTGTTCAGCAAGCGATATACATTGTACGTTTTAAGTGGTAAATAAAACTTTGAAATATGCAGTACTCTTACTGACATCTAAAATTAACTGAAAAGCACCCAATTAAATAGTTTGTCATCTATGCTAATTTTAACGATTAACTAATCATCCCAAATAAGTACAAAAGTGGCTTCAATCATAACATTCTGACACAGGCTCAGCAGGGAACTGGAATGTACAAGTTATATTTCACCAGTCAAAACTGCAGCAGTTCACAAATCACACAGAAGACCACACATAATGTGTAAATGTCATAGGTATGTATGTTATATACAAAAGTCACCATAAAACACCCAATCTTCTCAAATAACTTGAACCGAGGACATGAAACAAAGCCACGTAAATGATGAGGCACTCACGAGGCTGAAGCCAGCACTGGTGGCTTGTCAGTCCTCACTTCCTTCACTTTGTCCATGACTGCTGCAAGCAACTTAGCTCGTGTGATTACTGATGTGTCGGCTGAATCAACAACAGCAGCTGACAACGGCTCTGGACGAACATCTATACAGCACAATGATACAAGTGCCAATTGTCAGCAAAGTTACACGGTCACAAGTTACATAGCAGCTCATACACTTATAGCGGTGCCACATGCTCAACTTTCTGGTACCAGTAACTGGTATCAGAAACTTGCATTGATGCATATGACCAAAATTGTGCAGTTTGATTGGTCGTTTGTCTTTGAAAGATTCTGGTACCAGAAACACCAAACAGAGATGTGTTCTGTTCGGTTTCTGGTAGCAGTTTCTGGCACCAGTTTCTTGAGTGTATGTCATCTCTATAACTGTGTGCCTGTCATGCTGCACTGAAAGACATCCAAGCACTTCATGATGATTCTTAAAAATTCTAGCTGACAATGTGTCCTTTATCAACAAATACGAATGTACTATAATCAGTAACTGACTTATGCTGCTGCATAGCACCAGCAGATGCTTTGCATTTACTCACCAGGGGGCAGCACTTTGTTGGGTGTAGTGAAGTCATGGCCACCATCTTGAAAGTACAAAAATATGACTCCTTCAATCAATGCGTACTTACCTGAGGAACATTCTGCCAAATTTCATCCTGATACGATTTAAAATGATGGAGCCTTATGTTTTGTGAAGAGGTGGCCCTAACAAGAAGAACAACACTAAGACGAATAGCAATAAGAGATCAGTTCCTGATCAAACAATAACTGCAAGCGTGGAATTATCACACTGCACTGTTAAATAAATTGGTCGTTTGTTGTAACCACTAGTTCTTAAGATGTGCATCATCCGCAGTTGATATTCAAATATGTACATGTATATCTAAATAACAGTTTAAGAGCTACAGATTCATACTTCTTTAAATTCATGTGTTGTGTTAACATGTGAACAAAATATTCCAGAGGTACACCAGTATGTATTTAGCCTCAGCGTGACATGGTTATAAGCTGGACTAGCAAAATGCAACAATCAACATAAGTATAAAGTGATCTAAATACAACTAACACTCATGACGGGTTGTTTGCAGCGACCGGCGGGCACCGAGCTGTGAGTAACTACATTGGACTGACGGAATTGCTCGCCGATATCCATCAATCACTGTCGCTCTCGCTCTATCAATGTTGCTCTCAACTCTCTGCAGTAATTACACACACATTATTAATTACACCCAAACATGCAACATCTTCCTCCAACACACACACACCACACCCTTCAAATAGCTAAGCCAAGTCAAAAGGTTAAACGATATAGCTCTCCTGAACAAGTCACCTAAGAGCTACAGAGTGTCACTTGCCATACGAGATCATACAGTGTTACCTGCCACCCGACACAAGTAAACACACCCCACCTTAACCCCAGTCAGACAGGCCAGTAGTCAATTTACCTACCCTGGAGGAATGGAAGGCTGACTGGTTACATATCGAGATGGTTGGCCCCTCCACAGAGGGTCATTCGCCCAAGTACTAACCTAGCAGCACATGGCTAGAAGTCGAACTTGCAACCTGCTGATCACAAGTCCAATGCCCTAACCATGTCCCCGAAAACCCTACCCTAGAGCCAAACTCTAGGTTGATCAGATGATGTGTTGCTGAGATATGGCCATTTAAAGTTTTTCAAAATGGCCACCGGCCACCATCTTGGATTTGAGGACAAAGTATACTTCAACCAAACATGACAGGATCGGATGACGCGTTGCAGAGTTATGGCCATTTGAAATTTTCCCAAAATGTGTGAATGGGCCCTGAGGTCAGTCATCAGTCCTCAATATTCATACGTCTCACACTGATCTCATATACTCCTCCTAAAAATTAGCTTATCCTCTTTGCTAAATAGCAATTTCTCTATCATCTGGACATTATCCGCAGCGAATGCACATGATGTGAGTGCCATGACTGCAGTCGATGCAAATTTTGAATAATTTTCACAAAATAGTGTAGTAGCAGCAGCAAAGCACAAAAGACTGACCACTGATGGACTGGACCGAGACTCCAACTGAATAGCATCAATGACTCTGGACTGCTGTAGATAATGTAGCACCAGCAAGTTATGACTCAATGGCATGTTGACATTCTTCAGATATGACACAATGTGTGCCATCTCTTCCGGCTTGAGTGTTAAAAGAAGCAGCTGATCAATTCGGTTTGCTACCAAAATACAAACACATTCTTTTCTATAGACAGGATGATCTTTCTGGCATCATGACAACCTCTCTGTAAACTACACAAATGTGTCATAGTACGGTGTGTGATGCTCCAGCTAGTTCCTCTACACAGCTGACCACACCTGAGCCTTTGAGCAGGGTAGTGCATGGCATTAAAAGGCACCTTTTAGATAGAGATTCTCAACAGAAAACAGGCTTTGTATGGTTACTTCAACTATCCTTGTGCCAACAGCAGTTTTTAATGGCTTGGTTGAAAGCCACTGCCACGTGAAGCATCCATAAAACCTTGACTAATTCTAACAATGTTTAACTACAACTAACTTGAAGTTCACATTCAAGTGCATTTAGCACACTGAGCACAACTTCAAACAGCAACCGTTGGCAAAATATGTAATGCGTTTATTTACAACATTAATTCTGAGATTTGTAAAAAAAAGGTCTACAAGCCTTCACTCCTGTCACACTGCTAGTTAGGCATGGCCTGTAAAAGTGATGCAACAGCAATCTTTGCACATTTGCTTAGAGATCTCTGCAGATCTCTGGCTAACCCAGGTGGACGTGAGTATTGTGTGCACTTATCAGACATACAGGGTGCGGTGCGGCCTTTTGGACGGCGCCTCGGTTGACGTCGCTGCACTGTGTCTCAGCTCGTTTACCCGTGTCACGTTTTTAACCCTTAGTTTTTATAGTTTACTACTACATATTTTATCGTTTTTATTGTTCAGCGCCTCCGTCCACTGTTTGTAGGAGGCGCTATACAAACTGCTTTTGATTGATTGATTTATTGATTCAGTTTGTTCAACTCTCTCACACAGAAAGACGACAAATGTAGCAGCTTAATGTGTTATAGAAGGAAAGAACACCTGTTAAGTGTTAATGGAGAACAAATCAGTCTCAACGATAAATGGCTGATGTGAAAGTGAATGAACTGCAACTCACACTCAACACAGGTCTGTATGATGTGAGCCATTAGTTGTTCACATGTCGTTGTATCATTGCAGCAGCGCTGATACTCCAGTGCTTCATTCATTAGTCTGACAGCAATACATAAGCATCTTAATTAGCAAGATGTTCCTTCATATCTTAGCACCTGCAATCTGACCTTTACTAGATACTGACTAAAAAATGAAATGACTGACTGTCTACAACTGTATGGCAGTGTAACACCGGACTACAGTAGCTGACTATGGAGAAAGACATGCACCATTTCAGTGCTCGGAATTTCAGCCATAGTTCAAAAAACACGTTTTTTAAAGCCCAAACTGGCAGTTTTTTCCGTTTTTATTGGTTTATTGTGGATTATTTTTGGACAAGCATTGCTAGATGCTTGCATTGAATGGGAAAATGGTTAGCAGAAAACGTTTACTGTCAAGTTCTTTAAAGCACAATAATGTAACTATTTTCATTTAGTGCTCTAACTGCAACTTAATGAACAACGTTTTAGGACTCAGCTGAGTTTAGTCAAAACATAAGGAATTACTTGCCCTTTGGAACGAGAAATAAAGCATAAGTATGACTGCAAGCACTGAAAATACTCACAAAAGACCACCGGTGTCTAATACCCCTGACAAACACCCAAGAATCTTGTACAAGAAAAAAAATTGACAAGTTCATGCAGATTCTTGTACAAGAACTAGAACATTTGCAACAATCATAGTTGACAATAAATATGATACAGACTATGCCAGCCAAAAACACAGCCAACCAATCAAACCTTGCAAATTTAGCCATGTGCATTCTCCCAATATTTCTATAAGGTTCTGAGATATGGTGTCTGACCTCAGTCTACTAGTCTACCCTATAGAAGAAGTTAGATGCACTGGATAATTGGTAAGTAAGTAAGTAAGTAAGTAAGAGTACTTATACCCGGCACCATTAAAACAAAGAAGTCACAAAGCGCCGAGTCTCAGCGAACAAAAATGTCTTAAGTAGCCGCCTAAACTCGGTGAAGCAAATGTCTTGCTGTCGCATTCAACGGGCAGACTGTTCCGCAGCCGTGGTCCGGCGACCCCAAAACTTCTGTCGCCGAGCCTTGACTGTGTTCGTGGGACCGTACATGTATGGACATCAGCTGATCGGAGGTGCCGACGTCCTACAGTGTGGTGTCTCAGATGCATCCTCCATATCCATTGGACGGATTTTGTTTCCAATTATGTGGTTCGGTCACGTTCGGGACAACCGCTCCTGTCAACGGCACTTGTCCCTCTTTGGTCATCTGTGCCACGCCGACATCGGTCAAGACCACTCCCGAGCTCTCCGGGCCTGCATTTGGAGTCCTCCCAAAGACTGGCGATGAAGAACTGGATAGACTGCCATGGCGTCTACTCGTGGATGCAGCTACAAGATTCTTCAGCATGTGTCACCCCCATAAAACTGACCACTTCATGACATTAAAAGGTAATCTTCCGATGAGTACACTGACCCGTTGGCGAGAAGAACAGTTAACCGCAGTTCAACATCTTTAGTTGTTAACATCGGCAAATTAACAGTCGCGATGAATGACAGAGCGAGCTTCTCACAGCCGGCGTGAAGAAACATCTCAATGATGGCGGTGTGTAGCCAGTCAGTGATCTCAGAGTTCAGTGATGAATCGGCAAACATCAATGACGCTTCCTGCACCAATCAGCCACATTAACATACTACACCAGCTACATTACGTCAACTCAGATCGTCAGACCGCCAACTACTGTTCCAGTCAGCTGACAACTGAGTGGCAGACTGTTCCAGATGTGAGCAGCGGTTGAACTGAAGGCGCGGTTGGCAAACATGTGTTTGCCAACCGCGAACATGTGTTTGCCAACCGCGCCTTCAGTTCAACCGCTGCTCACATCTGGAACAGTCTGCCACTCACCTTACGGACAAGAACATCTGTTACCACTTTCCGACGACATCTGAAAACTTACCTGTTCTCCAACAACACCGCATCCAAGTAACTGTGAGCACCCCGGCCTACGATTTCAACCTGTTTCGACATACGGTGTGTTACAAATGCTGTCTATTTACTTACTTACAAAGCTAATACAATGAATATAAACACAAAATAACAACAAATAGAAAAGTGTTTCATCAACACAAACAATAATGTGATTTCTAGTGAAAACATAAACATCACACACTGATAACCACATAACAACAAAACTCAAACTACAGCAAAGTGCAAAGATATCTGCATTCAACCTTCATGCTGTTGGTCAGCTTCTACAACAGCATCCAGTGTGAACATATACGTTTTGCTTCAGCAATGTATAACAGTTTGCTTTTAGAAACAAGTTAGTGCCAAAAACTGACTGTATAGACAAAAAGCAGCAGCAGAAATTGTACTATTAGTAACATCTGCCTTCAGAGCCACAACAGTGATAACTGTGCATAAAAAGGTATCCCATCTGTAGACAACCCACACTCTACAAAGCCACCAAAATTTGTATGCAACTGTTCAGCCAAAGCACTGGAGAGAGTTTTATCTAGGGATGTAAAATTTTCCCATTAAACAAGAAACAATAGTTTGTGTAATATTTAACTAACACAAACAGATTCACATTATCAGAAGACAATATGTATCACAAAGCACTAGTGAAGAACAAGGACAATTATAACTGTGAACACAGACAGACCTGCAAGTTGCCATGATCCAACAACCAAACTGCACGAGCAAATCTAGCCAGTGAGCGAGGTATGGCAAACGTCTTGCAGAAGTGATCAAATTTCTGCTCCATCTGCAATACAAGCAATGTCTGCAATTTTACAGTAATTGTCATCATTTACATGAAATAAGTAACGATACAATGATATTTTACTCGTCAATATGAAGTTAAAAATGACAGCATTATGCGGCAATAATGCATTAGATTATGCCGATGACGTAGCTGTGTTGTTCACTGATGACCCGAGTAACTGGACATAAATCCTGACGCGCTTCGATGCAGATGCTCAGACGAAAGCTTGAATCCTTCCAGATGTCTTGCTTACGACGGATTCTTGGAATACGCTGGTTCGACTTTGTACAAAACGTGTCAGTAATGAACCAGACCCAGCAACAAAGCATCTACAACAGAATCCGAGACAGGCAAATCTCAGTATTCGGTCACGTACGTCGTCTGCAAGAATCAGTACCAGCACATGAAGCACTTCGTCTGGTTGTCAACTCCCATGCCGGTCACCAACCTAATGACAGACCGGCATGGAAACATCCTCCTCGAGGTTGTCCCCGACAAACCTGGATCCGCCAGCTGGAGATCGATGTCGGGCTCGTTGCAGATCCTGCTTGGGACATGGCTGGTGATCACAACGTCTGGAAGGCGCAACGACCCATCGCCGGTCAAGCAGTCCAGTGAGTAAGTGATATTACAGCAATAAATAACAAAATGTAACACATTTGTACCACAACAATAGTTAAAACAGTACAATACAAGACACTATTCATTACACTATACACATTACCTGTGTCTTGTACGTTTCACTCGAAGCAAGACTTATCAAGTCACAGAGTGCATAGAGCAGAATTGTTTGCTTGGTACGAGGTGTCACATCAGGCAATAAGCATATGTTCAGCAGTGCCTGTAAACAATGGAAAAATATCTCAATAAAGCTAACAAACATTTGTCAAATTTAGCTTCCAAGTAAACGCAGGTACTGGCTTTACTGACTCTAGCTTATCCACTTTAAAGAGACTCCATTGGCTCCCCATCGACGCTCGCATCGAGTTCAAAATAGCCACACTCACCTATAAAGCTTTACACACCGGCAATCCTCCATATCTCGCCAGCTTGCTTCATCGGCACAATCCATGTAGAGCCTTATGCTCCGCTTCAGCTAACGTTTTGTCTGTCACACGATCTAACTTAGTATTTGGCTCCCGCGCCTTTCGTGTTGCTGCTCCGACTGTCTGGAACAGTCTCCCGCCTCATGTCCGCTCATGTACCACTCTCACAACATTTCGTAAACATTTAAAATCACATCTTTTTCAATCTTCCTTTCCTACTGCCTAGCAACCCATCCCAGCGCCTCTGATTCGTTTTCGACCTTGGCGCTATACAAATTTATTTACTTACTTACTTACTTAAAACACAGCTATAGCACACTGCTGATAGACAACAATTAAAAACATCGCTGAATGAGGTATGATACTAACAATGCATGTTATCACTGTACCAGTACTGTTTGCTTACAGTGACAATTCTATACTGAAATACAAATGCACTACAGACTAAGTTAATGAAAATGAACTAGTTTGTAAGCAAGGTAATAATAACATTATAATTATGTTCATCAACATTCTGGTTAATCACCAAACTAGTGAGATGACAGAAAATTTACCCGAAAGCAGGAAGGAGGATACAATGGGCCGGAAGAATGTTCAGTAAAAAGCTGCTTTACAGAATAAGCTTCATGTTCAAACAACTGGTCAATAATCAACTGACAAGATGTGTTCATGTGCCTACAAACAGCATCATAACTCCCACTACTTTCTGCTGGAGATATAAGCACAACAGCACCAAAACTATGCTAGAAATACAACAGCAGCCTAACCAAATGGCAGTTTAGTTTAATAGTATACAAGGTTTATTCGCAAACAGTAGTAATGCATTGGTCTTGACAAACATAACTGCTCTACATGAAGCAAAGTTAGTCTATAGGCATGGAAACCATATCAGTACCCTTTTAATTACTAAACTATTTATATCCTTTGGTAGTTAAGCTTTACCGTAGTTCAATATCCTTGATCTGACAGGTTATTTTTACCTACTTTCTGATTTCCTCTACACAGTTCCTTTCACTGAAAACGTTTCTGGCACTAAATAGACTTAGTGCTAATGTTGCAAAACTACTCACTTACTCAACCATGTCAGTTGTGTTATACAGATGAATTGTGACATATCCATTATTGTCGCTTGTAAAATCATTGTACACTGTGTCTCAGAAAAAAATGCACCAACTTTGAAATGGTATAGCTCTAAATTATAAAGATTGATTTTGATGACATTTGGCAGAAATATTCAAATTACTCTAGAATAGAGTTTGTATGCTTCAGTTTTCGTGTAGGTTTGCTTTTTTATCAACTTTTTGTCTTTCAAACAGGACACCGAAAATAATGCCATTTTCTGAGACACAGTGTATGTTACTCGAGTCCAGGTTGAGGTCTGAGAAGGATCGTGGACAATTCGTGGCCTAGTTTTTTTCTGTACTAGATTATTATTTTTGACAGTTGTGAGTTAGTTCAATCTGACTGTTGCACAACAGTTAAAACATCTCGGTGGTAAACCAAGCAAGCTTACTCAGCCTTCTACCCTCTGTGGGATGTTAAATAATTACCAGCTTTCAAGGTGAGTAATAATAATAAAGAGTATTCAGCAATGGTATCGGTAGATGCTGATACAAGCTACCTACTGTGGACTAATAGCTCTATTCAGTCTGACTGGTAAAAGACCGGTCGGTGGCTAACAGGTGCTGTCGAATATTCATCAAACGAACTGCGTGAAAGTTGTGTTATGGCTGGGTCATGATGGCAGTATCACAGACCAACATCCACAGTACTTTATTACTATTATAAGTATTATTGACAAACGTACACAAAAACCATCAAATTAATCCCGTGATTCTTTGGGCCACTCAGACTGCAACCAAAGTTATCAGTCTGTCAGTAAACAATTATTGCCAAGAGCAGACTCACCAGACTACAGCCATCACTCTGGATAATACAATCGCATGATATCTTGGTATATGGACGTACAAGTTACTAATGACATGTAGGCCAACTGCACAAGCAATCTCACTTGCAACTGTTTACACTACACAGCGAATTACTCACAGAAAATGTGTCACAAACAACATGTTTTAAACTGGCAGTATGTTACCTGTGAGACTGTTCTGAAGGTTTCCGCAATTTCTGATATTCTTCATTCAATTTGGCTGCTGGAAATGCATACTCACCTTCGTTGAGTATGGCATCCTCTACACAGCCATTACACAATGGTTTGTAAAGTTCTGTTTATAATGTCAACAATGGCATATTTTTTAGACTACAGACGTCTACAGGTAACAGACTGATGATCTATCAGCGTGTACAACTTTAGCACATAACACTTTTGTAATGGCAATAAACAAACTCAATGTGGACTACCAGACCTTAGGCAGCAAACATTCCACACATAACAATCAATCAATCAATCAATCAATCAATCAATCAATCAATCAATCAATCAATCAATCAATCAATCAATCAATCAATCAAAACAAATTTATATAGCGCCATGTGTTGCAAGTGAATCTGGGGCGCAAGACGACAGGGACTACTATTAGCATCAGTGATTATTACATACTAGTACTGTGGGCATGTGACATATCTTGTCATGCTTGATTACAATGAAAGGTCCCAATGTGATAATATTTCAACGACAGAATAACAACAAATAAGTGCACTATTTCTGGACTGGGCTGCAGCTTTAAAGAACAAGAGTGTAGATATCACTAAGAAGGCTGATTGTACTGCATATCACATATTCGTACAGTATAGTCGCAGAACAGAACTGCCAACTTGACACGGTGGCTGCACCTATATGGTGACGCTGAAGTGACAGTAACTTTGCTTACATCTCATGCCATCAGCGTCCAGTCCGTCCACTTGCCAAATTGTTGTCAATTCATTTGGCAAGTGGACGCTGATGACATTTTTTCGGTGTGTTTTTTGGCCAAATGATGATATATCCTACAGAAAAAGTGGCTGAAGAAGTGAATAGGAAGTTGCCTGCTAGGAAAACGTTGGCACAACTTTTTGCCCTCTACACCAATCCTAAGTGCCACAATGCACAGTGTTACAGATGGACAGACAGACAACATTATGATGCCAATAGCTGACCACACTGTGTAAAAAAAGTACAATCGGCTAACAAAAATGTGACAGAAATTAAGTAACTGTTAATGGTACACAGTAAGTATATAAATGAGACCTGGATGTTCTGGCAGCAAGCCGACAGAGAGAAACCACATGACAACATCAATGTATTCAGAGATAAGATGAACAGCTCCCAACTTTAATTCTAATTCTTGCTTTCCTGTACACCAACAAGTAACTCATTGACATACAGTCTCCAGACTTCTAAGGCATCATCAGAGCGCAGCATCAGAAATGAATTAACATTTGGTTTCAACCTGATAAATATCCAACATTCACTACAAATACAAAAATCTCATCAGCTAGTGCACACATGTCTGCTCAACAACTGTGATTACCTGATTCAGTGGCAGTCGATGAACAAGAACAGAAATCTTCAAAGATGGTGATTAAATGTCGGAATGTGATCTGATAATGTCGCATCATCTGCTGCTCGTGAGCGGTAAGTGCGCGGCCCGACCAATCATACAGTGGTTCAACTGTACAAAACAAAACACTCACATCAACCTCTCAGTACATTTTTGTCCTTATGTCTGTCAATGGTAATCAGACCATATGAACAGCAGCAAGCATCATTTACGCATTTAATATATTATACCAGCATCAGGGTCTAAAAAGATACACAACTTGCATCATTCACCAGTTATGCATTTATTAATTTGGTGGCATTTGACCACAAGACCCGAGCTCAGGAACCTGCTGTAGAGTGTAGACAAATTCAATTGTAACCCACAACAACACACATACACATACTACTGGTGAATCTCACACAGCTGACTTATTACTTCTCTTCCTTCAACAACATAATATCGAATTACGGTTGTATCATATGAACTTTTTTTCTTTTCTTAATTTGTTCCTAAACTGTTCATGCTCTCCTCAGTCTCCTGCCAGATGAGAACTTTTATATCCTCCTCTATGCCATCCTAATTATTAATACTAATTACTCCTTGGTCGTCCCCTTCATCTACTTACACTATCACCATTGATATACACCGCAATTATTATCATGTTTACATTCACTACAACTAAGCACCAACCAACTTATCTGCCCTTCTTATACATGTACACACTAACAGTTAATAATCTTGCTCACACCATTCACGCCAGACTGTTTATGTCAGTAACAAAACGAGTGAATTTATGACTCAGTAAAACTGAGTGATACATACAGAGTTTATCGATATTTTCTTTGAACAGTTTCACACAGTTCCACGACCAGTCGAGAAGACACCGCATTGTACAACTCGCAGACACAAACTCTGATCACACACAGACAAACAGACATCATGCATACAAACTGAATCAGTGACTGATTGATGCCTTCATTCAGCAAGGCAGCCCTTAAATAATGAACAGCAGTGACATTATGTTCCAATTCAGTGAACACATTCAGTGCTTTGGCTGGGTGGAATGATGACATCCGGCTGGTACAAAACCTAATGCAGTAAATCACAAAAGTTCAAAAACCTGGGATGCAGCCTTACCTAGTGACAGTAACTTGGTGCGTACAGAACACTGAAAGCAATTTTCCAAGACTTTTGATGTGCTTTTTCTAGAACTTTCCCGGACCATTTATGTCTATTACATTTAGGGCCAAGTCTTAAAATTGCATGACTGAGCTGCATAGCTATCGGTAACTCTTATCAAAAATTTCAAGTAATTTTAACTTGATTGCATTAACGTAGTTGACCCATGCCGATTGCCGAACCAAGTCTGACAGTACATAAGGCCTGGAAACATGTACACTGGTCAAAAATGCACCAACCATTAGGTTCATATTCCATCTTTCCAGGACCGAGGCTTGATACCATGAATTTCCAGGCCAAGAAAAGCTGAATGTTAAATTCCATGACTTTCCAGGAGCTGTATGTACTCCATATGTAGTTAAAATAAAAACTCCATCCAAACAATTGTTTTACCTTCACACAAACAGCCTAACTTGCCTGAACACCTCACAAAGGTCACTACATCACATAACATGTGACAAACAAACACCACAGAGTACAAAGATCATCAGTGTATGATAGCTGACAAATGAAGTTGCTGAAAGCTTCACCTGCTTTACTCCATTCTGAAATACAAGCCGTTATGAAGCCAACCAAACCGTGCTCCAAAGCCATCGATAAAACCGACTCCCGTTTATCCATCTGCAACACACAAGCAATGCCAGTAGAGCAGCAAATCTCCTCACACGACAAAATCCTGCATCAAAATATAGAAACGGTATGCATGTTCTGCTACACATAATCAGTATCAAGTACACATCTTTTGGTATTCAAATGCAAAAGTGTAAAATTAACAGGAAAAAAACACAACATGTAACATTACATGTCAGCTTAATCAAGTGATGAAAAATAACTGCAAAAGTAACTGTCACATTCTTTCACTACCACCACTAGCTATGGGGCGCTGGGGCACATGCCCACCATCGACTTCCAACTGTTTAATTTTTGTGGTCACTCCCGAGTCACACAAGCTCACCTCCATGTGGTTGCCCATCCAGTAAAAATATACAGACCTACAGCTCTGTCACTGTTTATTGCATGAATTTCATATTTTTGTGTCACCCTTAAATTATTTTCTCTTAGTTTTGTGCCCCTCCTTGCACCAAATGTTGGCAATGCCACTGTATTCTTTAACAATAAACAACAGTTTTTCTCCACTGTCTCCAATTAATCAAGGTTTCAACACTGGCACAACAGACAGACACTGGAACTCAATAGAAGTAATTACTGGCAGCATTGAACTGATACACTGCTACAATGTCCTCGATGTATCTTTAATCCAACATTCACCGGCAGCTGCAGACAATTTACCTGTCTACAGACAGTGACAACATGCAAAACAGAAGCAAGTTTTACCAGAGTGTGCAGAGGAGAAACTGGAATCAATCCACTGCCAACAAACATTGAATACGACTCATTGATGTTGAGCAGCACTTCAGGTCCCAGCTTCACAATGTCTCTTAGCATCTGAAAAACATACATACACATTGTAAACTCACCCATCTGTCACTTACTGACACTTGTTAAAGTGCCCGAAAGAACAAGCACAATCACCACACTGCAGCAACCAAAGACAACAACACATGCAACAGATGGATGAAGTCATTATAAGTGAGCAGTTTCACTGGCACTTCAACTCTAACTCTTAATCTAACAACAATCATCAGATCATTCAACAACATAGCAGAAATACAACAAACAGTAATACTACAATAAACACAGTGAGCACAAAACTGATACACACCTGTCGTTGAAATCCAGCAAACTGCATGTGCACAATTCCAGACTCCGAGACTGCACTTGCCTCTACAGTTCACAACCGACATTCATTATCAATTCATTAATTCATTCATTCATTGATGAAATGACATGAATGACAGAAAGAAACAGAACAACAAGAAGCAGGAAACATTCACCATCAACAATGTCACCATACAGCAAACATTGTGACAACAGACATCAATGTCAATAACGGTCAACTCCTTTCAACATATCTGTTACCATACTAGCTCATGCAAACTAGGCAATCATAAATGTTAAATGTAACATTGATTATAGTGTCCGTAGTGTACTGTACAAATGACAGAAGAGTCAGAAAGCGGGATAAAAAAGTGAGAAGAGAAGTGATTTAAGACGACTGCAAAAGATTGAGAGGGGGAGCAGTGACGTGCAATGGAAGACTGTTCCACAGACGAGCGGCTGCAACGGTAAACACTCTGTTGCCATCATATGTGTGTCCTTACTAAACATCAAAGCAAACAAAGCATTATAACTGTGACTTACTAAAAGACAGAGCCGTTACTGAATGACAAGCAAACAAGGCGTAATAACTGTGTCCTTACTGAATGACAGAGCTGACGGCTGAAGATACTTCATTAACTGGTCAGCAGATGGACATAACGGTGAGAACCGACTCAGACTGCCATAGTTCACATCAAGCATCTGAAATTTACCAACATTCACTTATTTCTACATTAGAAACTAACATCTTCATTTGTCACGTATTCTACATACACTAAATACAGTTACACTATGATACCAGATAATGCAGCAATAAGTAACTACTAACTAGTTTCTATAACACAATAACAGTCAGTGCTAAATTTTCAATACATAATCTATTTCAATTTGCCTTCAGTGTAGAGGCAATGTTGGCCAAGTATGAAGAACGGTATCCAATCCATAACAAATACGAATGTACTATGGACCAGGAACTGGTGGACGATGCTGCTTAGCACCGGGCATACGCTGCATGTGCACACACCAAGTGGCAGCACTTTTCTACGTGAAATTACGTCATGGCCGCCATCTTTAAAGTATGACATCATATCAAAATCCCACTCTGTCACTCGATGTGCATTTACTTCATGAACATTCCTGCCAAACTTCATCCCAGTCTGATTTGAAACAACAGAGCCTTAGGTCTGTTACTTTTTGAAGATGTTGCCTTAACATGAAGAACAGGAAGTACAAAATTACTTGTAGCTATATGAGATTAGTTCATGATCAAAAATCTGCTTCAGATCAATGCACATGAACAATTAAAACTGGCTAATACATGCAAACGTGAAAAGTGTGCGAGTTAAAACAATGCGCTATATGAATCTACGTTTTACTTACTTACTTACTTACTTAATACTTCATAATGTGCAACATACTGAATGGACAGAGTTCAGCAAGGGAAACAATTGCATACATAATAATAAAAGTGACACATTACATACAGTACAGAGTGGATTACTATGCATACAAAACACACTAGAGAGACAAAGAAATTAATATTAATATAAGTCACTTACAAGGAGACGATCAAGACTGAGATCATGCACAATGTCATCAAGTGAGCACACAGACCAGTATGGACAAGTGTCATAGCTGCCATCAGACTCACTGTATAACAATACAATATCAATCAATCAATCAATCAAATACATTTAAATACATTTCTTATACGATGTCTGTAATGTGCTACAGCAATACACCAGCAGCTGCATCATCCTGTCTACAAGTGATGCATTTACATCTGTTTCAGTTGTAAATGCATCCTGTAATGCTTAACATGCATCTATTCGATGCAGAAACATCTACACTATTATTACACTCCCGATTACTGTTTAACAAACCTATTTCTGGACATAATCTAGGTTGGGCGTTAACTTGTGGGAACTGTTAGAGCAGCTTGTACAGGTTGAAATACCACATGCCCTTCTTGTAGCCCAACCAACATCAAAACACAAAATGGTCACTTGAACTGCTTTGTGTAATATATGTGAAACACAAATGAGGATGGAAGTGTGTGTGTAAGTGTAAGAGAATGGACAGACCTGATGCAGTTCGGCATCTGTGCGTTGTACCAGCGATTAATGTCAAACAGAGCAAGGAAACGACGTGGACTTGCAACAGCACCAGGACACACTGCTTCCCATACAAACATACTCAGCCCCAGATCAGCTGCCGAACCTCATTACGTATGCACAGTACACAACAACATGTTATACAGTGCAAATACAGAAGGGATTCCAAAAGTGATGAAAACCACCCTACAAAACAACAGAACTTAACCAATACTACATAGCAAGCATATGTATGGTGACATCCACTACATAAATAACTGCCAGACACACGAAGTTAATGTCAACTTTGTTCTACACTGAACGATCTTTTACAAACAGATGAAATTTAGGCAGTTGACTTATGTCTCCGAGACAATGTACTGGTACATGTGCATAATGCACACAATGAACATGACCATAATTTTTAACACAAATACGTAACATCACTTCTGACACAGTCGATGTAAAAACAAGCACATTCAACAATATACCAAGTAAGAGCATTATCAGAGATCTTACTTTCATCAATTGAGAACTCTCCATCAGCTGGTGACCATGGCACTCTATAGCGCCAATCTGTCAGTGTTCGACAAACAATGGAACGAGCTCCCAACATAGTTTTATCCCGTGAACTAAACGGCGAACTATGCAGATCATGTTCAAACCTCACCCATATGCCATTCAACTCCTGTGCACAAGACCACAGACCACACCTCATCAGGAACAAGTATAATGTGAACCACACGTGTTTAATGATTACAGAAACACTTCAGACAAGAGTTTAGCCCTTAACGCGACACTATACAGTAAGACGAGACAGCTTTAACGTGTACTCAAAAAAAATGATCAACTATACTGTATATGGTTGGGTGTAGTCTAATACTTGAATCACACATGTTAAACAATTACAGAAACATTTCAGACAACAGTTTAGCCCTTATCATGACAAATTAGTGAAAATTACAATAAGACGTGTAACATGTACTCCAAAAAAACCAAGTATATATGGTCAGGTGTAGTATGGCATAAAGAACTAAACTAATAATTAATTAACCAAACACCTAAAACGAAAACCACTGAGCATGAAAAATGAAATAAACAGTACAGTTATCCATTCAATAATCCATGAAAGCATCCCACAGAAATTTATCCACACCCACAAGCTGCAGAGCAATAATAACCAACAAC
>Ga0209788_1000146_pt1 | contig 19352 bp, 21 predicted proteins | sample WorMetLIZISLAND1_2_FD_187415 | JGI IMG/M metagenome (GOLD analysis project Ga0209788, IMG submission 187415) | Marine gutless worms symbiont microbial communities from Max Planck institute for Marine Microbiology, Germany - Olavius clavatus LIZARD... ...
GGATAACCTCAAGACGGTCGATCTCCTTCCGGCTCATCGCGATCGCCTCCTCCAGCTTGACCCCTCCCGTAACCAAAAGGGAACCTCTTCCTTTGGACAGAGGGGACATTACTGCTTTGGGCTAACAGGGGTGAGGTTGCCACTGGCAGATGGCTGAGAAACGAAGTATTCTTATCATCTTTCCGCGACTTGGTTAATCGGCCGCTATGGTTGCAGCAAGGAGTCGCGCTGTGAGGAGAAACATGGGGGCACGCGGACCAGCTGCCGCTGTCGTCCGGCCGGTAGCTGGAGTCTGCCTGTACGAATACGATGAAACGATGGGCCGCGTGGCCTGAACATTGGCAATGCTCGGAGATCGGATATGAATCAATTTTACTACGACGCCGTGACCAAGATGGAGCAGATGGGTGTCGACGACGAGTACATTCAAGGCTGGCAGTGCGGGTTTCTGCAGAATCCCAAGCGTGAAGAGCAGCGGCTGACCGAGGCCTACGAGGCTGGTTATTCCGATGGCAAGGAGAAAAGCGCAGACAACATCAAGGACTGGGGCGAGGACTAAGGCGATTGCTGTCGAATGAAATACCATCTTGCTAGTCTTTTCGTTCGTCTTCCGTGTTGCGGTAACCGTTACAGTTACAGAGTCCACTAGGCGCCGGTTGGCACCAGTTGCCACGTCTTGAATACGAACGAAAATCCAGCTCAATCCGGTACATCATTTTCCGTTGATCGCCTAATTCCCGGCCGCATCGACAGAAGAGGGTGATTCTTCTGCCCGTTTTCGTAGTGGATACCTTGAAGCATTCGAGATGCCCCGCCATTTTTCAAACGCTCTCGTACTTGAAAAATGGGAGTAAAGCGAAAAGGCGGTTTTCGCTTTAGCGGCTTGGAAAATTGCAAGGATGCAATTTTGGCTCTCTTGCGTTTGGTGTGGGTAGCGGGTCATAGCGACTTGGCTCAAGTCGTGATGGGAAGCCCCGATTTGACGACGAACAGAGAGGATGGTAGGTGCCTGGTGGTCCCCTAGCCGCGGGCCCTGACTTTGGCGGCCTGGATGAGCGAATTGACCGCCTCGACACGGCCGTTGGTGAGCCTGGAATCGAACGCATTGAGGAGGCTTGGCCAGTGCTTCTTAAGCGTCTTGACCACCGGCGCGCCCAGGTACCATCTGTCGGGGAGCGGCTCGGCCTGCGCCGCGCTCTGAGCGCTGTGGCAGAGCTCGCGTAACGTCTCCTGGATCCGGAAGCCACGGTGTGTCTTGAGGTTTCGGCGCTTGAGTGCCGCAAACCGGCTTTCTGGCGGTTACTCCAAGCGTGCTTGTCCTTGAGCCAGATATAGCGTTGTACGCTAGACGTGCCTGTCGCTGACGCTAGGCAATTGAGCGACCTGAGAGACCGCCATCGCCTCGCATAGGGTGACCAGTAAGGCCTCCATCCGTAGGCTGAAGTTGCTGTTGGGGCACGCCCAGGGCGCCACGACCTGGGGGTAGTCTGGGGTAGTCCTGGCGCAGGAATGGCATCGCACACGCGGTACCTTTGGCGTGGATGCAGGCTTGGAACTGGGAAGAAGTTCAGGTGACGCCAGTCGCGCTCGAGCGTGTCGTGGACCGGCGGGTGTTCCGCCCCACAATGCGGACAAGCAAATCGTCTTCCCGAAGCGAAGGCGCGGTGGAAATCGATCCGGCCTGGTTCGGGATCGAAGGCCACGTCAACGACCTCCCAGGGAGCCGGAAGGCCGAGCGCAAGGGTAAACAACGACAACGGGCCATGATGAAAACCTCCGACGCTTGGCTTGGCGACTGGCCAGCCAGTTCCACCGACTGGGCCGAGCCTACAGGCGAAAAAGAGGGCACAGAGTAGGCTTGGAAAGGGCTATCCTACGCGACAAAACGGCGTTACCCACACCAAACGCAAGAGAGCCGCAATTTTTCAAGGTCCCCTGGCTATGAACACTCCCACCGACCGACTGCGGCAGCTCCTGGATAGCCCTGATCTGCTGCGCATGCCATGCTGCTTCGATGCCCTCTCGGCGCGGCTCATCGAGCTAGCCGGCTTCCCCCTCACCTTCATGAGCGGCTTCGCCGTCGCTGCGGCGCGTTCGGCCTTGCCGGACACCGGGCTCATATCCTATGCCGAGATGATCGATCAGGGCCGCAATATCCTGGATGCTGTGTCCTTTCCCGTCATCGGCGACGGTGATACGGGTTACGGCAACCCCGCCAATGTTCGGCGTACCGTGCAGGGCTATGCCAAGGCCGGGTTCGCCGCCGCCATGATCGAAGACCAACTTGCACCCAAGCGCTGCGGCCATACCCGAGGCAAGGAAGTCGTCCCGCGCCCGGAGGCCCTGGCCCGTATCCGAGCGGCCGTAGACGTCAGGGACCAGGGGGCGGACATCCTGATCCTGGCCCGTACCGACGCCCGCGCGACCGAAGGTCTCGGTGAGGCCCTATGGCGCATGCAGGCGTTCGCCGAGCTGGGCGCGGATATCCTATTCCTGGAAGCACCCCGAGACGAGGCCGAGATGGTCGAATTCTGCGCCCAGGTTCCAGGTCCCAAAATGGCCAATATGCTAGCGGGGGGCGTGACCCCAGTGCTGTCGCTCCAGCACCTGCAAGCGATCGGTTATCGGATCGTCGCCTATCCGCTGGCCTTGCTCAACAGCGCGGTCTACGCTATGCAGGAGGCCCTGAATGGGCTCGCGGCGGGAGATATGCCGCAGCGGAGCGTGGATTTTGCCACGATCCGTCATATCGTCGGGTTCGACCGGTACGACCGCATCTTGGAGCGGTATTCAGAGGGCAGAGCCCAATGGCACTGACTTAAGGAGGCTCTATTAAAAATCAATGAGTTACGAGATTGTCGCCCAGTGGTAATACACGGAAAATCCATCGGGTGTGGCTCTTCTTGAAACGGCGCGGAGAAACCCGGAGACAAAGGTTCAGCCGACCATAAGAAGAGTTGTGTCCATTGGGCCGACTCGATATCTTCTTTTTTGCCGCAAGTGAACGCCAATGGACGCAAATGAGCCGAAAAATGCTCGGCTGAGGTCCGCACTTGGCCAGTGTTCTCAACTTGCTGTTGCCGAGTAAAGGGAACCTTTATTCGACGGAGGAGCACAGGAAAGCGAGGGAGCGTAAGCGACGAAGCGGAGTGCGCGCCGGGACGGACGCAGGACGAACGCGGACCGCCGAAGGCCATGGCCGTCGCCTAATTTTGTGCACCCGAAATCGGACGGACCCCATTTTCGGGTTTCGCAGAACAATGGCGACGCTCCGGGAATTTATTCGAAGATGATGCGGCTCAGAATCTGTAGAATTGTGTGGAAACTGACATCGATTTTCAGCCGCTTCTTGATAATGGCCACGAGCACATAGACGGAAATGGCGAGCTCGAGAAGACAAATATACCTGTGTACATGCGCCGTTGTTCTCAGCCCGCAATTTCGCGGGAGAGGTTGGCACCTTAGCGTACCGCAGCTCAAGTCGGTAACCGGCATAATTCCAAATATTTCTCTTCTAATGAATGGGTTATCCTGAATTGCTGGTCATAACGTTGGGACCCTAGTGCCGTTCCTGGAATTTTTCAAGTGTCTTTATCTCCGATCCCTCATCCCTGGGGCGTGGGCATCGGCAAACGGAAGTACGGCTCCGCGCCTTGCATCCCTCAAGAAATCCACCACTCGGATCGGAATCTCGGTAACCGAAAGGTATCGGACGTAGGTGCCGGCTTGCCGGCGCTGAGGTAGGGTCCCCGTAGATAGAGAACCATTTCGCGTGATGCCGGATGCGGCGCGGGCAAGCCCGCGCTTATCCTGTGAGGGAGCGGGATTGGGGAGAAGGGGAGCAAGCGCGGGGCCCCCACACTGGTGCTGCCGGTGGCCGGATATCGTAGAGGTTAGCGGATGGCGAAAAACGGAGCGAAGCACAGCTTTTCATCAGTCTGCTTGACCGCCGTGTTAGGCGTTGAATTTCTCCTTCACGCGGTTTAAGGCTCTCAAGAAGCTCCGACAAAAGATCGGACAAAGTACAGCTGTAGCCACCGCGAACCATACGAACATGATTGCGGACAGATCGTCGAAGTTATTGACTTTCTCAAGATAGACAAAGTGTGCAATCGACGATACCCACTAGGCTCCGTAGAGGCCGAGCACTATGGCAATTAGGCAAACGAGTATTTTTGCGACCATGATCACGCCGTTTCCCAGAACCGAATTGCCCCTTTGTCATACCGGCTACCCCAAGGGGTATGGACGCTAATCACTGAAGCTAGGGAGGAAAGCTGCCACCCATGCGTATCTCCTACGGTTGCCTAACGGGCGATCGTGCGAGGAACCCACCGAATGAGAGGCCTAACCATTACAAATCGAGCACTACCGAAAAATCCGAGATGCCCTCAGAGCTCGAAGGTGATCGGCCTCAGGGGGGGTATGGACTGCTCACCGGCTCTCCAGAGTTCGCCGTAGAGGCGGCCGACAGCCGGATGGCTCTCCTGAGCGGCCACCTCCGCCAGCGGCCCCAACACGAACGCCGCCTGTAGAATCTCATCTCGCGGCAGGGTATAGCCATCGATCCTTCCTACCAGATCCCCGTACGTCAGCAGATCCAGGTCCAGGGTGCGGGGTGCGAACCGATTCGGGCCCCGCACGCGCCCGAAGGTGTCTTCGATAGCATGCAGGGTAGTAATGAGCTGGGCCACCGGCGCGTCGGAATCGATCCCGGCCACGAGATTGAGGAAAGGCGCACCCTCGAAGCCGACCGCCTCGCTCTCGTAGACGGAAGACAAGAGCAAGGCTCCGAACCGTTCGCGCAGGGCCTGAACGGCACCTCGAATACAGCGTTCCCGCTCCTGGTTGCTGCCGATGCTGATCCAACACCGCGCCATTCAGCCGGAATCTCCGCGCTCGATGACAACGCCGACATCCCCGGCATCGGAGACGGCGCCGATCTTGTTGACGTTGAGCCGAACCCAGCGCACCCCGAACTCATTGCGGATGATTTCGGCACAGCGTTCCGCCAGGGTCTCCACCAGCCCGATGCGACTGGCGCCGACAAACTGCTTTAGGCGCTTGGAAATGGCCGAGTAGTCGAGGGTATCCTCGATGCGATCGCTGGCGGCGGCCCGCGCTACGTCCACACTCATCTCCAAATCCAAAATGACGGGTTGCTTGATCCGCTTCTCCCAATCATGGATGCCGATGACGGTCTCGATACGCAACCCACGCAGAAAGACGATATCCATATGAGCTCCTTGGTATGTTAATTCCACAATGGCAAAGGGTAAGATGTTGTTTTTCATTCTCTACTAGGTCAAGGGCCCGTTGAAAAAATCCAAGAACGGAATTTTCTAAGACTCCCACCAATGAGCGGAAGTATGACCCACTTCGATGTTTTCAACGGCGATGCGGATGGCATCTGCACATTGCAGCAGCTCCGGTTGGCCACGCCGCGGAAGGCGACCCTGGTCACGGGGGTCAAACGCAATATCGTGCTACTGGCGCACGTGCCAGCCGTTGCCGGTGACGAGGTAACGGTACTCGATCTCTCGCTGGACAGGAACCGGAAGGCGCTGCTCGGGCTGCTGGAAAACGGGGTTCATGTCTGTTACTTCGATCACCATTTCCCCGGACCCATACCCGAACATCCCGGACTGGACGCTCACATCGAGACTCTTTCCAACCGGGGAGCCAGTCTGCTGGTAAACGATTTCCTCGGGGGCCGCTTCCGGACCTGGGCGGTCGTAGGCACATTCGGCGATAGCTTCGATGCGACGGCACGGCGGGCCGCCGACCCCCTGGAGCTGAACGCAGCACAGCTAGCGACCCTGCGGGAGCTGGGGATCTGCCTGAACTACAACGCCTACGGGGCCCACATCCAAGACCTGTATTTTGCGCCGGACATCCTGTTCCGGCGTCTGGAGCTCTACGCAGACCCCTTCGACTTCATCGCCGCGGACACCGCCTCCGAGACCTTCGTACCGGCTACGCCGAAGATATGGCGTGGACGCGGGGACTGCAACCCGAGCTCATGGACGATCGCCACGCCCTCTATATTCCTGCCCGCCGAGCCTTGGTCCCGTCGCGCGGGCGGGGTCCTGGCTAACCGACTCTCCCACACCTCCGCACAACGGGCCTATGCCTGCTAACCCGGCTGCCGGAAGGCGGATTCGTGGTCAGCGTGCGAACACCCACGGTGGTGGGAACAGGCACCGACACCCTGTGTCGTCGCTTCCCGACCGGCGGTGGCCGTAAGGCCGCTGCCGGCATCGATCATCTCGGCGACGCCGATTACGACGAATTCGTCCGACAATTCATCGCCGCCTTCCGGGAACCTTGAAAAAACCTTCCTTGAAATTCCCCTCCTAAAATTCCTACCCGGAAGACCTCCTGTCTGATCAAGCAGACAGATTGTGCCCGGGTCCTCGACGCCGCTCGGTCGTAGTCTGTCCGAGTCTGCGAGGGTGGCCTATTGCGCCGACAAATGATACAAATCCTCAGATCGCATGGTCTATACATTGAGTGTTTTGTATCAATGGAAAAACGGCGCTCGCAGCGTAAGCTGGCACAGGCCCTTCTAAGAGAACAGGGAACGAGGAATCCTGCGCTTGGTAGAGCTGCGCGAGGCTGGTGTTACCGCCGCGACGGCGAGTTGCATGGAGTGGGCCGGTGAAGTTATCCGTCTGTCGCAGGGCATCTATCAGCTACCCGACGCGGAGTTGGACCCGAATCACAGCTTGGCGGGAGCCGCCAAGCGGGTGCCAAAAGGGATCGTCTGCCTCGTCTCGGCCCTGGCGTTTCACGGTCTAACGGATCAACTGCCCCCCAAAGTTCGGATGGCGATCAGACCGAAGGACTGGGCACCGCAGCACCTGGGCACGCCCATTTGCATCGTCCGTTTCACGGACAGCCTACTGTAATAGAGGGCGTCGAGACACACATCATCGAAGAGGTTACAGTCAAAGTCTTCGGAGCCGCCAAGACGGTGGCGGACTGCTTCCGGCATGGTAACTATTCAGGACCTCTTGCCAAGTAGCAGGCTACACACGTAATCTATGCCCATGCTGGAATAAACTACCCTAACCCATTCTCTAGAAAAATCCTGACGACGAGCTTAAGCGGTTGCGTGAACGGGTTGTGGCGCAGACGGCGCTCATTGCGCATCTGCGCGAGCGCATCCGGGAGATTGGAAGCACGCTTAGCCAAGGATAGCCACAACTCCAGCCGGCCGCCATCCTCGGACTCTCCGTTCAAGAAGCTGCCACCACGCTCGCAACGCCAGCCCAGCGGGTGCAAGCCCGGTGGACAACCGGGCCGATGCGGTGTCACCCGCTCCCTGGTCGATCACCCTGACCAGTGCGGGATCATCCCGTTGACGGGGACCTGCGCCTGCGGACGTTGCGGCACCGGGATCGCGGCTACAGTGCTCGCGGAACGACGCCAAGTGGTCGAGGTGGTGATCCAGCGTAAGGTACATCGAGTACCGCATTGTCGGCGGAACCGGTGCCTGTGGGCGCGCGCAACGCAGCACGTTTCCTGCAGGGATTGAGGCCCCGGTGCAATACGGACCGGGCGTATTGGCCTTTGCGGTCTACATGACCCAATATCAGTTGTTGCCCTACCAGCGCACCGCCGAGGTGCTCAATGAGCTGGCCGGCCTTGGGACCTCACCGGGTATCCTCCAGCGCACCGTACGGATGGCCGCCACCCGCCCGGAGGTGCCAGTCACCGCGATTCGCCGCGCACTCGTCGCCGCGCCAGTGGCCCATGCCGACGAAACCGGCCGGCGCGTGAACGGCAACCTGTACCGGCTACACGTACTCAGCACCGACCGGCTTAACGACCTGCTGCCCTCATCCTAAACGTGGGGCCGAGGCCCCGGATGCGTTCGGCTTGTTGGCGCCGTTCGCTGGCGTACTCGTGCATGATCATGGGTCAGCCTGCCAGCGCTACTCATGTTGGCAGGCCTTCTGCAAGGCCCATCATCTACGTGAGCTAACCGCTATCGCTGAGAGGTCCCCAAGCCAGCCGTGGGCAACCGATATGATCGCGCTGTTGTGCCAGGCCAATGCCCTGGTCGGCGAGGCCCAGAACCTCAAGGCATTGCCCACTGGCAACGTCGAGCGCTTGCGGACCCGCTACGACACCATCCTCACCGAAGCCGAAGCCGGCAATCCTCCCCGTCCCCGCCGTCCCGGCACCCGCGGGCGGATCAAACAATCCCCGGCCGGCAACCTCATTCGGCGACTGCGCGAGCACCGCAACGAGGTCCTGCGCTTCCTCACCGACCTGCGCGTTCCCGGTGACAACAACCCGGCCGAACGCGACCTGCGAATGCCCAAACTCCAACAGAAAGTCTCCGGTCGTTTCCGCTCCGATACCGGCGGAGATGCCTTTGTCATCCTCCGCTCCTGCCTTTCGACCCGACGCAAACAGTCCGACGATATTTTTAACTTGCTCGTTCTAACCTTCCAGGGGCAACCCCCAATACCTCAATTGGAGTAGCTGAATAGTTACCTGTTCGAAATGAAACGCTAGGTAGGCGGCCAGGTTGCCACTGACCTTCAGCGAGCGTAGTTTGAGGATGACCTCAGCTCGCTCCAGACCCCAACGCGCACCGGTAATATCCATCCGATCCTTGACTAGGTAACGGCAGCCGCCTTCGATAATCCCGGTCGCGATCGGCAGCCCATATGCCAGGGCTTGATCGTATTGGAGTCGTTCCTGGTTGTTGTCGATGTAGTCGGCGGCTTTGTCTACCGGTTTACGTTCGCTTTGGCCAAGCTGTTTACGGGTAGCGGCGCGGCGCAAGCTCGCCGCCACGTCTTGGGCCCGGCCATGTAGGGAGCAAATAAACTGTCCGGACTTGTAGCCCGTGATGTGTCCGGTTTCATTGGACGCCGAGGAGGTGTCCAATGAGCCGAACGAACTTGCTGCAGGAGATTCGGAAGATGAGATTTGAAGAGGCGTATGGGGGTGGCAAGCAGGCCGCCTGAGACAGGAGGAGGCCCGGCTGCTCGGGGTATGCGAGCGGACCTTTCGGCGCTATGTTGACCGCTACGAGGACGAGGGTCTGCACGGGTTGATCGACAAGCGCCTGGAGCAGGTCTCGCACCGGCGGGCGTCAGTGGGTGAGGTCATGGCGCTGGTGGAGCGCTACCGTCGACGACATGCGGGCTGGAACGTCAAGCCTTTCCAGCTTGGTACCAACGCGACGGGGGCAAGCACAGCTACACCTGGGTCAAGAACCGGCTGCAAGAGGCCGGTGTGGTACAGAAGGCACCGGAGCCAGGTGAGCAAATACCTCGCCCAGCTCCCTTCCCAAGCAAGAGGCCGGTGTGGTACAGAAGGCACCGGAGCCAGGGTATCGTCTCCGAGGGGCTACCGTGCCCTGTGCGAGGCTTTTACCAGCCAGCTAAACATCTGGCACAAAGGCCATCGGATGCCCTATCGACTCTTGGTCGAAGGGCCGGCACCAATCCCCTTGCAAGACGAGAAAAGTCTCTTTCACAGCGTTGAGCAAGCCCGGGGCAAACAATTAGGAATCGCTCAGACAGAATCGCTGTGGATCGGGCCTCACAGCGGTAATCCTCGTTTTCGAAAGGGACAAGGGACATTTCTGCGTAACTATTCAGCTACTCCAATTGGGGCATTGGGGGGTGGCCCTGGAAGGTCAGGACGAGCGAGTTGAAAATATCGTCGGATTGTAACTATTCAGGACCTCTTGCCAAGCAGCAGGCTACGCGCGTACCCATGGAACCATGCCTGAATAGAACACCCTAACCCATTCTCCGGAAAGCCCTGACGACGAGCTTAAGCGGCTGCGTGAACGGGTGGCGGAGCAGGCTGCGATCATTGAGGGGCAAACTGCGACCATTGAGCAAGATGCATGAGCGCATTCAGGAACTCGAAGCACGTCTGGCTAAGGATAGCCACAACTCCAGCCGGCCACCATCCTCAGACTTTCCGTTCAAGAAGCCGCCACCACGCTCGCAACGCCAGCCCAGCGGGCGCAAGCCCGGTGGACAACCGGGCCGATGCGGTGTCATCCGCTCCCTGGTCGATGACCCCGATCAGTACGTGATCATCCCGCTGCCGGGGACCTGTGCGGGCGGGCGCGGCGGCACCGGGATCGCCACTACGGGGCTCGCAGAACGACGCCAAGTGGTCGAGGTGGTGATCCAACGTGAGGTCATCGAGTACCGCATTGTCAGCGGGACTTGTGCCTGCGGGCGCGCGCAACGCAGCACGTTTCCCGCGGGGATCGAGGCCCCGGTGCAATACGGACCGGGCGGGTCGGCCTTTGCGGTGTACATGACTCCATATCCGCTGCGGCCCTACCAGCGCACCGCCGAGGTGCTCAATGAGCGGGCCGGCCTGGCGATCTCACCGGGCACCCTCCAGCGCACCGTACGGGTGGTCGCCGCTCGCCTGGAGGCGCCAGTCACCGCGATTCGCGACGCACTCGTCGCCGCGCCGGTGGCCCATGCCGATGAAACCAGCCGGCGCGTGAACGGCAACCTGTACCGGCTACACGTACTCAGCACCAACCGGCTTACGGCCTGCTTCCCTCATCCCAAACGCGGGGCCGAGGCCCTGGATGCATTCGGCCTTTTGTCCCAATTCGTGGGCATACTGGGGCATCACCACCGGTCAGCCTACGAGCGCTACCAATGTCTGCATGCCTTCTGCAAGGTCCATTATCTGCGCCAGCTGATCGCCATCGCTGAGAGGTCCCCGAGCCGGCCGTGGGCAACCGATATGATCACGCTGTTAGGCCAAGCCAATGCCCTGTCGGCGAGGTCCAGGACCAGGACCTTGAGACGCTGCCCGCCGGCAACGGCGAGCACTTGCGGAACCGCTACGACACCATCCTCAGCACAGCCGAAGCCGGCAATCCTCCCCGTCCCCGCCGTCCCGGCACCCGCGGGCGCGTCACACAATCCCCGGCCGGCAACCTCATGCGGCGGCTACGCGAGCGCCGCAACGAGGTCCTGCGCTTCCTCACCGACCTGCGTTCCCTTCGACAACAACCATGCCGAACGCGACCTTCGCATGCCCAAGCTCGAGCAGAAAGTCTCTGGCTGCTTCCGCTCCGATACCAGAGCCGGGGACTTTGCCATCATCCGCTCCTACCTCTCAACTCTCCGCAAACAATCCGACGATATGTTCAACTCGCTCGTCCTGACCACATAGGTAAATTTTCCAGTAAACGCACTGGAGCGGCGGCCCCCGCCAGCCACACCCCGGCACACACGACCACCGCTGCGGCTGCTCCCTTCCGGGCCTGACCGGGTTCACGGCTTTGTGTTGCGAGGGGACCGGCGGGGGCTACCATAAAGAAAGCCCCATGTTAAAACCGGAGCATATATAAGCATGTTATCAAAATAAGCTGGCGAAGACAAGGACCGGCCGGTCCGGATTCCCGGATAAGGGGCACCTTGAAAAATTCCTTCTTTGGAATTTTCAAGGTGCCCATCAGTCCGCAGCCTCTTCTTCCGACGACTCCAGCATGGGCACGAAGACGCGCACGGCGGTCCGCTCGAATTCCTCACCAATGGGGTCGCGCCCACGAAAGGCGATACGGACCGCCATCTGGTCCCGCTCCGGTGCAGAGTTATAGCGCCCGGACCAAGCATACTCGAAGCGGCTGCCGTATCCCTGTCCCATCCAGGCCCAGGCACTCTCGGGGAAGAAGGCAAGCGGTTTGCCGAGACCTTGCCAACGCAGCCGGAGCAGGTCGGCGAGCAGGTCTTCCGCGGCGGCAACCGGTGCTAGGTGCCAAGTCAGGTCGGTGGCGACGAAGAGGCTCGATAATCCGATCTCCGGCGGTACCAGCATATTCAGCACCAGATGACGCACCCAGGCCCGTAACCGATCCTTGGCACCAAGCCTGCCGAAACGATAGTCGATCAGTCCGGAGGTATATAGGTCTCCAAGCTGCCCGTGCAGGCGAAAGCCGGCCAGGGTTCGATCCACTGCGATGGGCTCCACCGCCGCCACGGTCGAATAGGCTTGCAACCGTTCGACGAAGGGGACAACCGCCTCCAGCCGCTCGTCGAAGAGCTGATCGCCGGGCGTGCCATGGGGCAGACTCCCGGTACCGCGGACGCGGGCCAACAGGGTGGAATGTCCCTGCCCGGCCAATAGACCGTGGAGTAGTATCTGATCGAGCCGATAGCGTTCGATCTGTACCGCGTCGAAGGGCTCGGTATCTTCCGGCACTTCCGCATCTTCCGGTAGATGCAGCCCCAGGCGTTCGGTAAGAAAGTACCGAGCTGGATCCCGCAGAAAGCGGATCAGCCCCGTAAGCTCGAAGGTCTTGAATGCCGCGTCCGGCTCCGGCAGGGCGGCGTCGAAGAAGGGCGGAATCCCGGCCTCGACTTGGGTCCGGGCCGCATCCAGCCAAATCCGGCCATAGCTGAACAGGCGGTCGTCGCTGGCATCAAAGTAACGACGACTAAAGGGTTGCAAGGGATGGCGCAGCACCAGCCGCCGCGCCGGGTCCGTACCGTCGGGTAGCTGATAGCCCTGGCGCAGATAGTCCAGGAGCTCATCGATCACGACGGCAGGTGTCTTGGGGCTGTTGTCGCGCTCGTCGTTGCCGACCCAGCTCAGATAGAGGACATCGCGGGCCGAGAGTAGGGTCTCGAGGAAGAGGTAGCGGTCGTCCCGGCGGCGGGAGCGATCGCCATGCCGCGGGTGCTGCGCCATGAGATCGAAGGATACGGGCCGTTGCGCGCGTGGGAAATCGGCCCCGTTCATGCCGATCAGACAAACGACCCGAAACGGGATGCTGCGCATGGGTACCAGATTGCAGAAATCGACCCGCCCGCCCAGAAAGCGGTGACCCTCGTCGCCGGCATCCAGCGCATCCAGGAGCACGGCGCGCAGCACATCCGGGGCTACGGGCCGATCGAATCCGACCATCTTGGCCCGGGCCACCGCCTCGTCGAGCCCGGCGCGCACCGACTGCAACCGAATCGCCTCCTCGCCGTCGGGGGCGAAAAATGCCGCCAACAGCTCGTTCACGACGGACCGCCAACCGGTCAGACTGCGCGGCACCGCTAGGCGCTTGCGCCAGACGCCGAGGGTCTCGATGAAGGCCGCCAGCTGCCCGAGATAGACGGCCTCGCTACCCTCCAGGTCCGGGTAAGGTAAGACCCCAGCATAAAGCTCGTCCTCCGCATCCGGGGGCAGGGCATAGCCGAGAAACAGGCGCTCCAGGCCGAAGGCCCAGGTGTTGGCCGGCTCGTCCGGAAGCCCCAGGTCGGCGCGCATAGCCCCGTCCGCACCCCAGCGTATTCCGCTCTCCCGCACCCACACGCGGATACGCTCCAAGCCCTGGTCGTCGAGCTCGAAGCGTCGTCGCAGCGCAGAGATTTCCAGCAGCGACAGAAGCGCCCCAGCCTCAAAGCGGCTGCCCGGCAGCGTGAGCAGAAACTGCAGGGCCTTCAATACGGGCTGCTCGTCGACTAGTCGCCGCTCGGCAAAGGACCAGGGGATGGCCGTGGATGCCTCCGCGGTACCGAAGACTGCCTCCACATAGGGGGCATAGCGGTCGATATCCGGGGCCATAACGATGATATCCCGCGGCTCCAGGCCATCGAGCGACTCGAACAGGTGCAGCAGGCGATCATGTAGGACCTGGACCTCACGCAGCGGACCATGGGTGCTGTGCAGCTGGATGGACTCATCGTCATGGTCGATGATCCGCGGCTCCGACCCGCGCGGATCGACCAGATCCAGCAAATCCCGCTGTATCTGCGGTAACAGGCCGTCACCGCGCGGGGCTACGAAGCGGTCACGGTCCGAACCACCAAGCTCGAGTAGCTGATCGAGAAACACCTGTCCAGTATGGCCGAGGGCGGCCAACAGGGGATTGCCCAGGTCCAACAGCCCGGTGGGGTCCGGCCGACCGGCCCGCCGGGCACGGGCACGGCGACGGGCCTGGCCGCGCTCATCGACCAGATCGGCCCAATATTCACGGCAGGGATTGAAGAAGAACAGGTGCACCGGAATCTGGTCCGCCAAGGTGCCGAGCATCCGGATTTGGACCGGGGCCAATGCACTCAAGCCGAAGAGACATACCCGTTCCGGTAACACCTCGGCCGCGGCAGGTCCGCCCCGAGCCAAGGCGGACTCCAAGTCGGCCAACAACCGAGCCCGGTGGGCATGATCGGCATCGGTACCCAGGGTCCGCCACAGCTCGGCCTGCCACTGCCGGTCCGCACCCTGCTCCCAATCCAGGATCCAATCCGGTCGAAAGACTAGGTATCGATCGAATAGGTCGGCAATATGCTGCGCCAGACGATATAGCTTGAGTCCCGAGGTGTCGTCGGCAAGATAGCGTTCGAGGGGGGCGAAGGCCGGCCGATCGAGCAAGTCCGGCAGGTGCTTATGCACCCGCCACAGCAGGGCACCCTGGTCGAACCGCAGCGCATCCGGCGCATCGGGCAACCACGCCTGCAATATCCGCCACAGAAAGCTCGCCGGCAGCGGGAACTCCAGATGGGCGCTGATACCGTTACGCTGCGCTAACTGCCAAGCGACCCAGCGGGCCATGCCCTGGTTCCGCAGGACAATGGTCTCGGGTCGGAAGGGATCGGTCAGGGGCACCGTGAGGATCCGAGCCAGTTCCTCGACCAACACCTCCAACCGATTGCTGTGGTAGACTTGGAGCATACCCCTTGGCTCGGATGACACCTCGACCGCATCCGGTCATTCGGAAGGCACTTTGAAAAATTCTAAGGACGGATCTTTGTCAAGGCCCTGCAAGAAATCGGCTTTCCGGTCGACCCCTCGACCCGACTTCATATCGTGCAATCGAACAGGTGGACCACTCCGACCAGCCGCTGGTCGTCGACGATCACCAAGCTGGTGATACCGTGGGCCGTCATCAGATCGACGGCACCCTGCAGGCGTACCTCTCGGTCGACGCAGATGGGGTTCTTGGTCATCATGGCGTCGGCCGACAGCTCCGAGAAATCCCTACGGTGACGCTCCAAGGCGCGTCGTAGATCACCGTCGGTGATGATACCGATCAGCTCCCCATCCGTGCAGACCACCGCAACGCCCAGGCGTCCGGCACTGATAATCTGGACGACGTGAGCGGCGGAGTCCTCCGGACGGACAATGGGCAGATGCTCGGTATGCATCACATGACCCACCCGGGTCAACAAACGCCGCCCCAGATTGCCGCCAGGATGAAAGCGGGCAAAGTGCTCGGGACGAAAACCCCGCGCCTCCATCAGCACGATGGCTAGGGCATCGCCGAGCGCCAGGGCCGCGGTGGTGGAAGCCGTGGGAGCAAGCTGGAGGGGACAGGCCTCCTCGGGTACGGCAGCATTGAGGTGAAAGTCCGCGTGCCGAGCCAATGTCGAATGTGGCCGGCCCGTGATGGCAATGAGTTGGTTCCCGTTGTCTTGGAGAAAGGGGATCAGCCGGATGACTTCATCCGTCTCCCCAGAGTGCGAAAGCACCAGGAAGATGTCCTCCGGACGCACCATGCCCAGATCGCCGTGGGAGGCCTCCCCCGGATGCATGGAGAACGCAGGCGTGCCGGTGCTGGCCAGGGTCGCCGCGATCTTGTTCCCGATCAGACCCGATTTGCCCATACCACAGACGATCACCCGACCCCGAACGGCGAGAATGGCGTCCACGGCGGCAACCAAATCCGAGTCCAGCCGCTCGATTAGCGTATCGATCGCGGCGGCTTCGATCCGAAGCACCTGCCGCGCCCGCTCCAGATAGGTCTCCTTCAAGACATTCCGGCTCCCCTGTACCGCCTGCATGATTCGCTCGCGCACCTTGCCTCGACCACTGTTCGATGGCCGTCGATGATACCCCCGAGCCTGCCTGTAAACCACGGCTGGAACGCCCCCAGCTTACCGCACGGCCCATGTACGAGGGATGTAGGACTTCCCTGAAACATTCATGATCGCAGATAATCGAGCCCCGACGAATTCTTCCTGCGCGAGTAGGCGCAGGGATATCCCGGCATTTATCGAGCACGTCAGTGCCTGAAAATCGCAGGGATGCAATTGTCGAAGGTCCCCTATAATGGCCGCAGTCAATGGTCACAGCGGCGTACTCTCCGGTGCCGACCCAGCCGGGAGTAACCGGCAACCCACATAGACATCGACCCCCATTCAACACCCGTGGACACCCCGCCCCATCTTCAGCGAACCCCCGGACAACCCGAGTCGCTTCGGATCGACTACCACTTCGACGCCCACCTGAGCACCGTCGAGGCGCTGCGTTCCTGGATTCACATTATCGAGCGCATCGCACACCGGATGATCGCCTGCATCGAGAACGGGGGATGCCTCTTTTGGCTCGGCAACGGCGGCAGTGCTGCGGACAGCCAGCATCTGGCGGCCGAGCTAGTCGGACGCTTCGAGCAGGTACGACCCAGCATCCGATCGGTCGCCCTGACCACGGATACCTCGGCCCTGACGGCGATCGGCAACGACGAAGGCTTCGACCGGATCTTCGCCCGTCAGATAGAGGCCCTGGGCCGTGCGGGCGACCTGATGATCGCGATCAGCACCTCGGGCAATAGCCCCAACCTGCTCGCGGCGGTTCGAAGCGCCCGCGATCTGGGTATCGAGACCATAGGGCTCAGCGGCCGTGACGGCGGCAGGCTCGAATCATCGACGGACCTGTGTCTGATCGTTCCCTCCGATAACACGGCACGCATCCAGGAGGCCCACATCCTGGTGGGACACATCCTCTGCGACCTAGCCGAGCAGTGGATCCTTAATGCCTAACTCCCCATGACCGAAAAGGCCCGGTGATGCACCATACCCCCGGAGAAGCCGGCAAAGCGGAGATGCCCCATGCGTAAGACAATGATTGTTTTGTTGTTATCGGTCTTCTTGTCTGGGTGCCTCGATATGGACCTGGAGATGACCATCCTGGATGATGGTACGGTCGAAACTACGATGGTTCAGAAGATGGCGCGGCAGCTTGTATGAGCTCACTCCCGATGTGCAGAAGCAACTCTGTACCGAGGAAGGGGCCATCAAGACGGTAGATGAAGAGACGGTATTCTGCGCGCTGTTCGCCTCCACGACGCTCGCGGCGATATCCGAGGCGAATCGCGGTGAAGCGGACGATGTGGGTGTGGCCCAAGCCATCCGGATCGAACGGCCCGGCGACCGGCGGGTTAAGCTCATCTTTCCGCTTGATCTCAGCGAATTCTAAGGAGAAGATGGTATCCCTACCTTCACCGAAACCATGAGGACCATCGCCGGTCGATGCGCCGTCGCCGGAACAAATGCAGGAGTAATGCACGTAGCCTTTGTGGGACACAGCATCGTCCTAACGATTACCGCCCAAGAGGTGCTGACGACCAATGGGCAGATAGAGAACGCCGGCAAGACCGTGAAGTTGGTGATTCCTTTCACTGATCTCCTATCCGGAAGTCCGGAGCTCCCCGACCGGTTCGTTGCGGAGCTGAGGTATTGAACCGTTTCATTTGCAGGGTACGCGGCGCTTGTAAGGGAGCCATCCCTGCCGCAACACCCGTGGGCGATGGGTAGGACCGGATGACGTCGACACCCGCCGAAGTCTTCGATGGCCTGACCGAACGCAAGGTCCTGGTGGTCGGCGACCTGATGCTGGATCGCTTTTTGTGGGGACAGGTACGGCGAACCTCGCCGGAGGCCCCGGTGCCGGTGGTCGATCTGGAACGGGAGACACGATCCGCGGGCGGTGCGGCCAATGTCGCCCGCAACCTGTCGGGTCTGGGACTCCAAGTCGCCCTGGCGGGGGTGGCCGGTGCCGACACCGATCGCGACCGGTTGCTCGCAGAGCTGACCCGGGCCGACCTGGATACCGACGGCGTACTGACCGTGTCGGACCGCGGCACCACCGTCAAGACCCGGTTGGTGAGCAATCAACGGCAGATAGCCCGTATCGACCAAGAGCAGACCGCGCCCCTGAGCCAGCGCGACCGGGAGCACCTGCTCGCCACCGCCACCGCCCACTTGGCACAGGCCGATGCCCTACTCCTCTCGGACTACGCCAAGGGGGTCTTGAGCCGGGACCTGTGCCAAACCCTGATCGCCTCCGCTCGTAGCCGCGGCCTGCCGGTGCTGGTGGATCCCAAGGGCAAGGACTTCGATCGCTATGCCGGAGCCACCTTGATTACCCCCAACCGCAACGAGCTAGCCCTCGCCACCGGAGTACCCGCGCAGGACCTGGATGCCTTGCTGGTAGCCGGCTCCACACTGCGCGAGACTCTGCACCTGGAAGCCCTGGTATTGACACTGAGCGAGCAGGGCATGGTGCTCATCGGGCCGGACGGCCATCACCGACTACCGGCCATGACCCGAGAGGTCTGTGACGTCTCCGGTGCCGGAGACACCGTCATCGCCACCTTTGCCGCTGCCCTTATCGCCGGATTGGAATGGCCCGCCGCCACCCACCTAGCGAATCTGGCCGCCGGGATCGTAGTCGGCAAGGTGGGCACCGCGGTCATCGAGTCACAGGAGCTGGCGACGGCATTGGCCGCGGAGACCGGCAGCGAGCAGGCGACCAAGATCCACGCGCTCGAGGCCGCCCGGACCCAGGTCCGACGTTGGCAAGCCGACGGCAAGCAGATAGTATTCACCAACGGCTGCTTCGATCTGCTCCACCTAGGCCATGTGACCTACCTGGAACAGGCCCGCCGCCAGGGCCACCGGCTGATAGTCGGGCTCAATACCGATGCCTCGGTGTGCCGCCTGAAAGGACCGACGCGACCGCTCGTCGGCGAGGCGGACCGGGCGCGCGTGCTGGCAGCCCTGGCCGCCGTCGATATGGTCGTCCTGTTCGACCAAGACACGCCACTGGCACTTATCGAGCAGCTACGCCCCGACGTGCTGGTCAAGGGCGCGGACTACCGGAAAGCACAAGTGGCGGGTGCCGAAACGGTCGAGGCTTGGGGCGGCCGGGTCGTGCTGGTGCCCTTGGTGGAAAACCGCAGCACGACCGCCCTCATCGCGCGGCTGAATGACCGACGGGCCTGATGGATACCCTCGCTTTCCTGTGCTCCTCCATTAGCCAGGCAACAGAGGCACAAGAGCGGCGGCATTCTGATCCATCGCTGGGAGCCCTCCGAGGAAATTTATCTATTATTAAAGGGTTACGCCAAAATCCGGCAAGGGTGGCTTGAACGCCCAACTCAACTGTAACAAAAATATTTATTCTAAATCAATATATTGTGGTTTTTTTATCCTGTACTATGGCCTTCCTGTAAAGCCTTCTGGCGGATATCCTGAGCGAATTGGGACATCATGGCGGCTTCCTCCTCGGGCCGTACCTCATGGATGATGTGGCGCAAAGTCTGCTCCCGGAGCGTCGCCATTTTTCGC
>Ga0209788_1000147_pt1 | contig 19239 bp, 19 predicted proteins | sample WorMetLIZISLAND1_2_FD_187415 | JGI IMG/M metagenome (GOLD analysis project Ga0209788, IMG submission 187415) | Marine gutless worms symbiont microbial communities from Max Planck institute for Marine Microbiology, Germany - Olavius clavatus LIZARD... ...
GATTCGGGCCATGAGCCAACTCGGGTGCGGGCGCGCGAGCTACTCAACGACTGGGATACCTTCTGGGTCGTGCCCGATCACCCGGAGCTTCCGTTAATGAATAACGAGGCCGAAAGGGCGCTGCGCCATTGGGTCATCGCGCGACGCATCGGTATGGGTACCCGCACACCCCAGGGCACCCGTGCCTGCGCGTTACTCGCCAGCGTCATTGAGGCCTGTCGCAAGCATTCTGCTTCGCCCTGGCCCTATCTGGCCGACGTCGTCCGCCAACGGCGCAAAAGGTTTGCCGGCACTCCTCTGCCCGCCGCTGCCTGATCACGGCGACGTGTACGGCCTCTCGAGGCAAGGGGGCTAATCGCTTACTTCGTTGATGATGGGCTCAAGGGTTTCCCATTCTTCGTCGATGAGGTCGCTTGGGTACCTGACAACAGATCGAATCATTTTCTAGGCAGCCTCTTAGAATACGAACGAAAATCCGGCTCAATCCGATACACCATTTTCCGGCAATCGCCTCGGCTGAGGTCCGCGCTCGGCCAGCTCGAGGCACGGCGTTTATTTGCGGCTGAATTTTCTCCCCGCAGCCCTTCCTCGATCTTTTCCGATGGGCACAGCCTGCCGCTTAGGGATAGGGATCCCCACCAGTGCGGTCAACATAGTCACGGAGCTTTTCGAATCCACGGGGCGGCGTGGATCGCTTAGGTCTCAGGGCGAGGCGGCGTGATAGGGATGGTGCGCAAGTCTCCACAAGGTGTCCAAAAACGAGCATCACATACTCCCTATCAGGACTCAAAAAAGCTCCAAGAATGAAATTCCTCGATCCAACCTCGAGGTAATCCTTAAGTTCGCCCGTTCGATCCCGGATCCAGGGGTGTAGCCATCGCAACGCCGTGTCGCCGGTACCCACGGCCAAACCACATCGGAGCTTGCATGATCGACCAGCCCGTAAGATACCATCCCACGGCCATCAGCCTACACCGAAAATCCCGGTTACTTTCCATCACCTTCGATGATGGGGTGACCTTCGAGCTACCCTGCGAATATCTGCGCGTATTCTCCCATGCGGCGGAGGTGCGCACTATGGGGCGGCCGGTAACCGGGAAGGAGACGGTGACGATCGACCATATCGAGCCCCAGGGGCAATATGGGGTACGGCTTATCTTCGACGACGGTCACGACACCGGTATCTATTCCTGGGGTACCCTCTATGCCTTGGGTATGAACCACGAATGCAACTGGACGACCTATTTGGAGGACCTAGCCCGGATCGGATATCGGCGGCAGCCGCCGTCCCAACAGGAAAAGCGGATCAAGCTCCTCTACTTCAACTGGTTGGCCCAAAAGTTGTGTAAGGAGGCCGAGGAACTCCTGATTCCGCCCCAGGTCGAAGATGTGGCGGCCCTGCTTGTTTGGCTCGGTCGGCGTAAGCCGGGGGCGGAACCTCTGTTTGCCCGTGAGCGGGTTCGGGTCACCCTGAACAAGCAGTTCGCCGAGGGTTTTTCTACGCTGCATGATAGCGACGAGGTAGGGATCGTACCCACCTCGCCGACCGCCCCGGCTACCCCGGATCTGGTGTGACTGCCACCGGTCGCGGGAATGGCGGGGTCCCTACGTCGTCCCCGGATGGAGATCTTCATGGCCCTGTGTGTGGCACCGATTCGGCGAAGGGATGAGGCTGTTTCGTCGGTCGGTCTTTGGGCGGCTTGTCCAACCCGGCCATGGTCTCGACCAATGCCAACAGAGAGTCTTGCACATTACCCGGCAGAATCGCCCAAGCGGTCAGCAGACGCCAAGTCTCTTGTGAGGCATAAACCCCGCCCGGCACTGCAATCCGCCCTTCTTGGCCAGTTGCCAGCCATTCCATGGAAACGCCGAGGCTGCGCCCCAGGGCGGCCAGCGTCTCGGGTTTTGCCCCTTTGGTTTCACCGGACTCGATTTTATTGATGGCACCGGGTGTCACGCCAACTCGTTTCGCAAGCTCTGCTTGAGTAAACCCGGCGCGTTCTCTCGCATTGGTTACGCGCCGACCGATCGTATTCATAATGCTGACACGATAATTGACCAAGCGCAAACCATGCTATTTTTCCTGCGTCACTATGGGCATAGAGCGCCCGTGCACAAAAAGCATGGTCTGGACCGGTCAATCGAGTAATGTCTGGAGGCTCGAGAGCAAGAAATTTCCAAATGGTTATGAGATCGGGGCTCTTCCGTCTCTCAATCCGGGGTCAGGGGCTTTGAGACCATATGGAAGAGAAGCGATAGCCATGATCCACGGGTGGGACCTGATACCTCATTGGCTCTGTGGGCACCTTGAAACATTGTCTATACTACACTAGTACCCTAACGTTTAATTGAATAAATTCAGTTGGTTATCGTGTCTGCGCTCGTCGGGATTGTATGCCTCGTCGTTAATTTGTTGATTTCATTGATTTTGTTTGAATTATGATGGGGCTCAGAATCTGTGGAATTGTGTAGAAACTGACATCGATTTTCAGCCGCTTCTTGATAATGGCCACGAGCGCATAGACAGAAATGGCGAGCTCGAGAAGGCGAATATACCTGTGGACATGCGTCGTTGTTCTCGGCCTGCAATTTCGCGAGAGAGGCTGTCCAGAAATTAGTACATTGATTTTAAATCATAGAATATGTACATTAGAAGAGTATAGGAAAGCGAGGGAGCGTAAGCGACGAGCGGAGTGCGACGCCCCCCGCGAAGGCGTAGGGTCGTGCATTTCGTCGGAGTGCGGCGCGTGAGCGCCAGCGGAGACGAAAGGCCAAGCCATGCGACACGGCGTCCAGTCATTGCGGGAGTCCTGGTGCCACGCGGAGTGCGCGCCGGGACGGACGCAGGACGAACGCGGGCCGCTGAAGGCCATGGCCGTCGCCTCATTTTGTGCACCCGAAATCGGACGGACCCCATTTCGGGTTTCGCGAACAATGGCGATGCTCCGGGTCAACCCCGAGAATTTCCAGCCCCGCAAGTTCAGGTATGAGGAGGGTACCTTGAAAAATGCTGAGGATGGAATTTTTCAAGGTGCCCCAAGAGTTGGCAGATCATGATTCTTCGGCAGCCCCGCTACCGACCGCCCCGATGAGACAGATTAAAACAGCCGCAGTATGAGCAATCCCAAACGCCTGATTGATCCGGCAGCCGAATCCGAGGATCAGGCCCTGGACTGGGCCATCCGTCCCCGGCGTCTTGTAGATTACATCGGCCAGCCGGCCGTGTGCGAGCAGATGGAAATCTTCATCCAGGCCGCCCGCGGACGGGGTGATGCCCTGGACCATGTGCTTATCTTCGGTCCGCCGGGGTTGGGCAAGACAACGCTCGCCTACATCGTCGCCCACGAGATGCAGGTGGGTCTACGTCAGACCTCCGGCCCGGTGCTAGAAAAGCCGGGGGACCTCGCCGCCTTGCTCACCAACCTGGAGTCGGGGGATGTGCTCTTCGTGGACGAGATCCACCGCTTGAGCCCAGTGGTGGAGGAGGTCCTCTATCCCGCCCTGGAGGATTACCAGCTTGACATCATGATCGGAGAAGGACCGGCCGCCCGCTCCATCAAGCTGGACCTCCCCCCCTTCACCCTGGTAGGCGCAACGACCCGCGCCGGGCTGCTGACCTCTCCCCTACGCGACCGCTTCGGCATTGTGCAACGGCTGGAGTATTACTCGCCGGAGGAGCTCACTCGCATCGTCCGCCGCTCCGCGGCTATCCTGGAGCTCGATACCCAGGCGGACGGTTGCCGGGAGATCGCTCGCCGTTCCCGTGGCACCCCCCGCATCGCCAACCGGTTATTGCGGCGGGTACGGGACTATGCCCAGGTCCGGGCCGGGGGCCGGACCACGGTGGAGGTGGCGGACCAAGCCCTGTCCATGCTCAAGGTGGACGGCATGGGCTTCGACCATATGGATCGCCGGTTGCTGCAGGCGGTGATCGAGAAGTTCGACGGCGGACCGGTAGGGGTGGAGAGTCTAGCGGCGGCCATCGGCGAGGAGCGAGGCACGATTGAGGACGTGCTCGAGCCCTATCTCATCCAGCAGGGATTTCTCATGCGCACACCCCGGGGGCGTATGGCAACCCTCGCCGCCTACCGATACTTTGGCTTGGCCGCGCCTCAAAGAGTCCAGCCACCGGTCGCTGCTCGGGACCTGTTCGATGGCGGAGAAGAAGGCTCACCAGCCGGGTCGGAGCAGAAAAAATAGGCTATGGATACCTCGCGGAAGCATGTGCAATCATCCGGGTCCTGAAAAACCCTGAAAACCCTCGAATTTTTCGAGGTGCCCTCCAACGATCAAAAGGGCAAGGGCCGCAAAGATCGGTCCGGTGCACATAGGGGGTACCTTTATCGAGCTATTGATCGTGATGGTCTTTATCGGCATCCTCGCGACCCTGGTTTATCCCTCCTATACCGAATCCATTCGCAAAGCTAGGCGCAGCGATGCCACCACCGATCTCATGGAGGTGGCCCAGACCCTCGAATGCTGCTATACCCAGCAATGTCTATGATCACGAGAGCTGCCCGATTCGATCGACGGTAGAAATCGACTCGTCGGAGGGGGTGTATAGGATTACACCGACCGTGATGGCTACCATCTATCGTTTAACTGCGATCCCCGTAGCCGAAGGTCCGCAGGACAAGGATACCGAATGTACGGAGTTTACCCTGACCAATATGGGGGTAAAGACCGCCACCGGGAGCCTCGGGGACCCGGTGCTGGTATTGATCGGGAGAGGGTCATCCCGAAGCAAGGCCCGAAGGAATAGCCCTACTCGGTGACTCGATTGAAAATGGGTGCGGTGCTCATCAAACATTTCGTAACATACTGCTTTACAATTTAATTTATTCGTGCACGTCAAGCGGCCTCATGGACTGTAAAGTCGAGATGCTTGGCCTTCACACCAGTGTCTGAACAGTCTCAGTTCCCCGCGGCCCCCTGTCTTGCCACTTGCCACTTGTTTGCTGCGCGACAGCGCGCCACCTAACGGTGGGGTGGGTTCTCTTTTGAAACGACGTGGAGAACCCTGGAAACAAAGGCTTAGCCAACGGAGACGAAAGGCCAGGTCATGCGACACGGCGTCCAGTCATCGCGGGAGTCCTGGCGCCGCGCGGAGTGCGCGCCGGGACGGACGCAGGATGAACGCGGGCCGCCGAAGGCCATGGCCGTCACCTAATTTTTCGCACCCAAAATCGGACGGACCCCATTTCGGGTTTCGCGAACAATGGCGACGCTCCGGAATACATTTGCGTTCATTGGCGTTTATTTGCGGCTGAATTTTCTCCCTATAGCACGTACTCGATATTTTTGGTGTCGTTATTGATTTGTTGGTTCTAGGATTCGATGTCAGAGATGTCTTTTGGATTATGGATACTTGGAAGCAACCGACTAATTTTTCTAAGGTGCCCGGATGAGGTTTCGTCTACACTTGACGGCATGCCCGGAAAGCTCTTCATTCAAACCTACGGCTGCCAGATGAACGAGTACGATTCCGCGCGTATGGCAGAGGTCCTCGCCGAAGCACACGGCCTGGAGCTCGTTTCCCGTCCCGAGGATGCGGACGTACTGCTGCTCAATACCTGCTCGGTGCGGGAAAGGCCCCAAGACAAGGTGTTTTCCCAGCTTGGCCGTTGGCGTCCCTGGAAGGAGCGTAATCCGAACTTGGTCATCGGTGTCGGCGGCTGTGTGGCGAGCCAGGAGGGTACGGCGATCCGCGAGCGGGCACCCTATGTTGACTTGGTGTTCGGGCCCCAAACACTACATCGTTTACCTCGGATGCTGACCGAGCTGTGGGGCTGTCGCCAACCCCAGGTGGATGTCTCCTTCCCTGCAATCGAGAAGTTCGACGACCTGCCCACACCGCGTACGCAGGGACCCACGGCCTTGGTTTCGGTGATGGAAGGCTGCTCGAAATACTGCACTTACTGCATCGTGCCCTACACCCGGGGCGAGGAGGTCAGCCGTCCTTTCGATGACGTGGTAGCGGAGGTGGCGACCCTAGCCGAGCAGGGGGTGCGGGAAGTCAATCTACTGGGCCAAAACGTCAATGCATACCGCGGAGCACTGCACGACGGGGGACACGCCGATCTGGCCCTGTTGATCCGCTACCTAGCCGCTATCGAAGGGATCGGGCGCATCCGCTATACCACCTCACACCCCGTGGCCTTATCCGATTCTCTGGTTGATACCTATGCCGATGTGCCCGAGCTGGTGAGCCACCTGCACCTACCGGTGCAAAGTGGCTCCAATGCAATCCTGACCGCCATGAAACGGGGCCATACGGTACTCGAATACAAATCCAAAATCCGCCGTCTGCGGCAGGTACGGCCGGATATGGCCATTTCCTCCGACTTCATCGTCGGCTTTCCGGGCGAGACGGAGGAGGACTTCGCCGCCACCTTGGCCCTGGTGGATGAGATTCGATTCGACACCAGCTTCAGCTTCATCTACAGCCGGCGTCCCGGCACACCCGCCGCGGATTACCCCGATGCGGTTCCCGGTGCGGTCAAGCAAGCCCGTTTGGCACGGTTGCAAGAGCGTCTCGACCAACATGCCCGGACCATCGGCCAACGCTTGGTGGGCACTGTCCGGTTGGTACTGGTCGAGGGGCCGTCGCGCAAGGACCCGGCGGAGCTGGCCGGCCGTACCGCCAGCAATCGAGTGGTCAACTTCACGGGTCCGCGGGACCTGATCGGTACATTCGCGGCTGTGACCATTACCCGGGCCCTACCCAACTCGCTACGGGGAGAGCTGATCCGGTGACCACCTGGAATCGATCCCACTTCGCGGCCACCCGGTTCGATAAGAAATCCACATAAGGGCACCTTGAAATATTCAAGGTGCCCATAGACTGCCCGAGACCAAATCACGCCGGAAACCTTCTGTCTTGTCCAGCCACCCGGAAACCATCGATATCGAGCTACCGGCGAACAATGAGCGCTTGGCCAATCTGTGTGGGCAGCTCGATCAACACCTGCGCCAGATCGAGTTCCGGCTCGGTATCGAGATCGGCAGCCGTGGCTCGACCTTCCGCCTGATCGGCAAGCCCCGGTCGGTAGCGGCCGGGGCGCGGGTATTACGCGATCTTTACCAAGCGAGCGCGGATGAGATCTTGACCCCGGAGCGGATACACCTCCATCTGCAGGAATCCGGCGCGGATGCCCCACCGGACAGTACGGAAGACCGACTGCCGGATGTGGTCATCAAGACCAAGCGCGCCCTGGTCCGTGCCCGGGGACCGAACCAACAGCAATACCTGCATGCCATCCCGAGTCATGACATCAGCTTCGGGGTCGGTCCCGCCGGTACCGGCAAAACCTACTTGGCCGTGGCCTGCGCGGTGGAGTCCTTGGAGTCTGACCGGGTACGCCGCGTGGTGTTGGTACGCCCGGCGGTGGAGGCCGGCGAGCGGCTTGGTTTTCTGCCCGGAGACTTGGCCCAAAAGGTGGACCCCTATCTGCGACCACTTTACGACGCCCTATACGAGATGCTCGGCTTCGAGAAAGTGAACAAGTACATCGAGCGCAATGTGATCGAGGTCGCGCCCCTCGCCTATATGCGCGGACGGACCCTGAACGACGCCTTCATCATCCTGGACGAGGCCCAGAACACGACACCCGAGCAGATGAAGATGTTCCTGACCCGCATCGGCTTCGGCTCCACCGCCGTGGTCACCGGTGATGTGACCCAGGTGGACCTGCCCCGTGGGCAACCTTCGGGATTGCGCCAAGCCATCGAGATTCTGCGCCATGTAGACGGTATCAGCTTCACCTTCTTCAATGCCAGGGACGTCGTACGCCACGCACTGGTGCAGCGCATCGTCGGGGCCTATGACACCTTCGACCGTAACCCTTTGCCCGAGACCCAGCTCGCATGCGAGCCATGAGCCATCGCAACCATAGGCTGCTGGAGTTGGATCTTCAAAATGCATCGACGGTGCCGGATTTCCCCGGATACACCCACTTGCATCGGTGGGCCGAGGCGGCCTTGGCGGACCGGCGCACGCGGGCCCAGCTGAGTATCCGGCTAGTGGACGAGCCCGAGGGGACCGAACTCAATCGACGTTTCCGCGGCCGATCGGGAGCGACCAACATACTGTCCTTTCCCTTCGAGCCTCTACTAGGTATCAAGGACTGTGACCTTTTGGGAGATCTGGTGATCTGTGCCCCGCTGGTGGCGCGCGAGGCCCGTGAGCAAAGCCTGGGGCTCGAAGCCCATTGGGCCCACATCGTGATACATGGGGTGCTGCATCTCCTCGGTTACGATCATTCGGATCGCTCCGAGGCCCTCGAGATGGAAGGGCTGGAAAGGCATATCCTGTTGGGGTTAGGATTCCCCGCACCCTATGCGGACCAATAGCACTTCATGACGAGCATTCGGGCCAGACTCGGTTACCGAGTAAAGGCGTGGCTGAAGAAATTCGGTCGGCGCATCGGTGGCGAGCCGCAGAACAAAGAGCAGCTCGTCGAGCTATTGAAGAACGCCCGGGGCCGCGCCCTGTTCGATGCCGAGGCCCTGAGCATGATGGAAGGCGTGCTGCAGGTCGCCGACCTGCGGGTACGCGACATCATGATCCCGCGGGTGGATGCGGTCTGTGTGCGGCGTGACGACCCCCTGGAAGAGATACTCAGGATCGCGGTCGAATCCGCCCACTCCCGGTTTCCGGTTATCGGCGATGACAAGGGCGAAGTGGTGGGGATATTGCTCGCCAAGGACATGCTGCCGCTGTGTGTCCGCAACCGGGAGCGGCGCGCCTTCAACCTCCGCGACCTGCTGCGTACGGCGGTCTTCGTGCCGGAGAGTAAACGCCTCAATGTACTGCTCCGGGAATTTCGCACCAGCCGCAACCACATGGCCATTGTCGTCGACGAGTACGGTAATGCGGCTGGAGTGGTGACCATCGAGGACGTCCTTGAACAGATTGTCGGCGAGATCGAGGATGAGCACGACTTTGACGAAGATCCGCCGATCTTCAAACGTGGTGCATGCGAGTATACGGCCAAGGCCCGCACCACCGTCGACGAATTCAACGACTACTTCGGCAGCGATTTCCCCGCCGAAACATTCGATACCCTGGGTGGACTGGTCGTGAATGCATTCGGCCGCCTGCCGAAACGTGGCGACCAGATCCAAGTTTCCCACTTCCGCTTCACCGTGATGCGGGCGGATAGCCGCCGCATTCACCTGCTCGACATCCGACCCACGGCAGGTAGCCGGTCCGGGATTTCAGGGTAAACGAGATAATTTTCGGGGACCTCGAGAAATTCCATCCCTGGAATCTCTCGAGGTCCCCGAGATAAAATTGGCTCCTGCCGATGCGGGTTACGGCATCCCGGCCCCGGCCGGAACGGCGGCACGGATACCCGACAACGACTTGTCCGGGAAAGATTACCTGTTACGCATATCCATCAGCCGCTCGATGATGGGCTGCAGGATGATCTCCATGGCGAAACCCATTTTCCCCCCGGGAACCACCATGTTATTGCGGCGAGTCATGAAGGAATCGTGAATCATGGAGAGCAGATAGGGAAAATCGATTTCAAGCTTCTTCGGGTCCTGGAAGCGGATGATGACGAAGCTCTCGTCCGGAGTTGGGATATCCCGAGCGATGAAAGGATTGGATGTATCGACCGTCGGTACCCGCTGGAAGTTGATATCCGTCAAGGTGAATTGGGGCACGATGGTGGTGATGTAGTCCGGCATGCGGCGCATGATGGTATCGACGATAGCCTCGGCGGAGTAGCCGCGCTCCAGGTTGTCGCGATGGATCTTTTGTATCCACTCCAGATTGACGATGGGCACTACCCCGACCCCGAGGTCCACATGCTCGGCGACGTTGTCTTCCTCGGTCACCACGAGCCCATGCAAACCTTCGTAAAATAGGAGATCCGTACCCTCGGGAATATCTTCCCACGGCGTAAACTGGCCGGGTCCGAGATCGGTACCGAGGCGAGCATTGAGCTCCGCCGCTTCCTCGTCGCTGTGAATGTAGTATCGCTTTTGGCCGGTACCCGTCTTTCCATAACTCTTGAACAACGCCTCCAGCTTATCGAAGCGGTTCGCATCCGCCCCGAAGTGGCTCAGATTACGGTGCTCCGCCGTTGCCTTGGTCATTTCGGCCTTCATCTCGGCGCGGTCGTAGCGATGGAAGCTATCGCCTTCGACAATGGCGGCGTTGAACCCATCACGGAAAAAGATATGCTCGAAGGCGCGCTTGACAGTCGTCGTACCCGCACCTGAAGAGCCGGTAACCGCAACGATCGGATGTTTTTTGGACATGGATGTCTCCTGTTCTTTCGGTTAACTATCGAGGACCTTAAAAAATTCCATTCTTGGAATTTTCCTGGTCTCGATGCAAAAACATTTCGCTTCGCTCCCAGCTTTCACACGCTTGCGTGCTCGAAAGTTAGCGGAACATCCCTATCCCACACAAGTAGCTCGAATCTTTCAAGGCGCCCTCATGCTGAGCGCGGCGTACGATCAATTGAGCCTCGGCGGCGGACGGGCCGCCCCTCTTGCCCCTTGTGTGCCCAGATCCGAAGTCCCGCTATGACCACCGCCAGAAAGAGCGATAGTCCGACGATCCAACCAGCGGAGCTGAGCGGATGACGCTCGAAGCTGGCGATTTGATAGAAAAGGGTAGCCGTAACGAAGGCGATCCCGGTGGTCCAGACTATCACGAACCCCGCCCAGGCCATGCCCGTCTCGCGGACGATGACTCCGATGGTCGCCACACAGGGGGAATACAGCAACACGAACAGCAGATAGGCAAAAGCACCGATCCGGCCGTCGAAGCGGGCGGCCATGGCCCCGAAGGTACCGCTCCTGACCTCCTGCTCCGCCGCCACCCGCTCGTGATCCGAGAGGTCCCCCACGCTCGACCCCAAGGGATCGAGCAAACCGCCGGCAACCCCGGCTAAGTTTTTCGGCACACTGCTGACCGCCGTAGCCAGGGCCGACCAGAGGTCGAAGGTTGTCTCGGTACTCTGCGGCTGCTCCTCCTCCGCGATGCGGGTATAGAGGGCATCCAAGGTGCCGACGATGACCTCCTTGGCCAAAACCCCGGAGACGATCCCGACCACGGCCGGCCAATTGTCCTCTTCAACCCCCAAGGGAGCAAATAGGGGAGTGGCCATCCGGCTCGCTGCGCTCAGAACCGAGTGCTCGCTATCGGTCCGGTCCAGGGTCCCATCGGTGCCGAGGGTACCGAGCAGGTTCAAAGCCACCACCATGACGACAATCACCCGACCGGCCTCCTTGACGAACAAGCGTACTCGATCCCAGGTTCGCAGCATCACGCCCTTGAAAGTCGGCAGATGGTAGGGAGGAAGCTCCATCATGAAGCCGGCACTTTGTCCGGCGAGCAAAGTCCGCTGCATCACCAACCCGGTCAGGACCGCTACCAAGATACCGACCAGATACAGGGCGAAAACGACGTTTTGCCCCGCGTGCGGAAAGAAGGCGGCCGCGAAGAGCACATAGACCGGCAATCGAGCACCACAAGACATAAAGGGATTCATGAGGATGGTGAGCTTACGTTCACGCTCGTTGTCCAGTGTCCGAGTGGCCATGACGGCCGGCACATTGCAACCGAAACCCACGATCATGGGAACGAAGGCTTTACCGGGCAGGCCGATGGAACGCATCAGACGGTCCATGACAAAGGCCGCCCGCGCCATATAGCCGGTATCCTCCACCACGGAGAGAAACAGATACAGACTGGCGACGATGGGAATGAAAGAGGCCACTACTCGGAGACCGCCACCGACCCCGTCTGCCAGGATCAGGGTGATCCATTCTGATGCACCCACGGTGGCCAACAGAGCGCGTACGCTATCCACGGCCAGTGCCCCGACGACACCATCGAAGACATCGATGAAGGCACCGCCGAAGTCGATGGTGAAGATGAACATCAGGTACATGACCACCAGGAACAGGGGAACCCCCCAGACCCGGTCCAGAACCACGCGGTCGATACGGTCGGTCAGGGTCTTGCCGATCCGTCCCCGTTCTCGGGTTACCTGCTGGGCCAAGGCATGGGCATGCCCGAAGCGGGTAGCGGCGATATGGAGGTCCGCTACCTCCCCCGAACGATCCCGGATGAGCTGCCGCCACGACTCGGCTTGGTCCAAAATCTCGGCACCGGCCAGGGCCTCGGCGACGGGGTCACCTTCCAGCAATTTGAGCGCCAACCAACGGCCGTTGGCCCGGTCGGCTTTATCCTCAAAGCAAGGAGCGAGCGTGGCCAGCGCCTGTTCCACGCACTCCTCCTGGGCGAGATCGAAGTCGCCGGGACACTGGCCACCGGCGACCGACAACATGCGCGCCTTGAGCTCTGTTACACCCTCTTGAGTAACGGCCACGATCGGCACCACCGGGCAGCCAAGCTTACGGCTCAAGCACTCCGGGTCCAGCAGGATGCCGCGATCGCGCGCCACATCCATCATATTCAGGGCTAGAATCAGGGGTACGCCCATCTCCAGGAGCTGGACGGTGAGATAGAGATTGCGTTCCAGATTGGAGGCATCGACGACATTAACGGTCAGGTCCGCATCCCGCGTGAGTAGATAATCGCGCGTTACCTGCTCGTCTGGAGAGCTCGCGTCCAGGGAATAGATACCCGGCAGATCGATGACTCGGGTCTCCCGACCGTCGATCTCCAGCTGCCCCTCCTTGCGCTCCACGGTGACACCCGGCCAATTGCCCGTCTTCTGGCGAATACCGGTCAAGACGTTGAACAGCGCCGTCTTACCGCTGTTCGGATTGCCCGCCAGGGCAATGGACAACCCATCACCCCGGCGCTCCGGACGCCTGGACCCTTCCCGTTCGCAATGATCCATGATTGCTCTATCCGTTCATGCCAATATTAAGGGTACCGTGAAAAATCCAAGATGACCTGCGGTGGCAAGAATGCATGCACCGCTGGTTTTCAAATCCGCAAGCGCTTGAAAACCGGGAGCGAAGCGAGAGCCGCCTATGCGTATCGAGACTTGAAAAATTCCAATCCCGATACGCATAGGCGGCGGAAGGAATTCTGGCTCTCTTACGGATTGTGTGGGTAGGGTGGAAAAGAAAACCATCCTTAGATAGGCAGGCAGGCAGGCTGGATAGGCGCAAAAGAAGGGGTCTGCATGAGGGGATCGAGGCATTTTGGCCGTGAGGCCACGCATCACAGCGAACCCAGCAACAGCAGGACATTAGGCTTGATCCGCCGAATGCCCCGGTCCCCTCTTGCCCACATTGTGTTGCGCCCATCCAGCCTGTCAAGGACGCAGCCGCCCGGAGCGTCGCCATTGTTCGCGAAACTCGAAATGGGGTCCGTCCGATGTCGGGTGCGAAAAATTAGGCGACGGTCATGGCCTTCGGCGGCCCGCGTTCGTCCTGCGTCCGTCCCGGCGCGCACTCCGCGCGGCACCAGGACTCCTAACAAGGACTGGACGCCGTGTCGCATGGCCTGGCCTTTCGTCTCCGCCGGCGCTCACGCGCCGCACTCCGACGAAAGGCTCGGCCCCACGGCTACGCGGGGTCGTCGCACTCCGCTCGTCGCTTACGCTCCCTCGCTTTCCTGTGCTCCTCCTACGCGGTGGTTTCCTTTTCCTCCCACACCAAACGCAAAAGAGCCGAAATTCCTCAAGGTCCCCCTCCCCCAAGGGGACCCGGACCCCCCGACCAGACACCCGGTGTCGGGTACGAATGCTCGCTAGCCGACGCCCGTCCCGTCGATACCCAAGGGCTCGACGGACAGCTTCTCGGCAACGCCGCCACCCAAGGCAACCCGGGTGCCACCGGCGGACAGGACCACACCGCGGCGGCGATGGTGTAGGATAGCTACCTCGCTGCCCACTCGCAAACCCAGGCCCAGTAGTCGCCGTGTCAGCTGCTGTCCGCCCTTTATCTCGGCGATACGGGCAGGGGTTCCGATAGGTAGATCGAAGACAGACATAGAATTTGAATCGACACTCGATACAGGGGTGAAAACAATCCGAACAAGAAGATTTCTTAAGCGATTGCCGGAAAATGACGTGCCGGATCGGGCCGGATTTCGGTTCGTATTCAAGGCGCGGCAACCAGCGAATAGTGGACTCTATAACGGTTTTCGCAACACGGAAGACGGACGAAAAGACCAGTAAGATGGTATTTCAATTGAACAAAAATCGCCTTATTCGATCCTAACCGATATCGGCCGGCCTCATCGTCGATTTTGCATGATCGCGATGACAGGGTACCTTGGAAAATCCAAGGCATCCGCGCGGAGTAGAGAGTAGAGGTATCCCGCCGGTTTTCGAGCATATCGGTACTTGAAAAATAGAAGCGGAGCGAAAACCATGTTTTCACTCCGTGAGTTGCAAAAGTCCAAAGACGCAATTTCCAAGCTCCCCCAATAAAGCGCACGGGGGAAGCTTGCAACGGAGACCGTGTCACCATACCGTTCACCATTCCCGCTGGGGCTCGATCCTGCGGACTTCGCCGCCAACCTGTTCTCGAGGGTAGCAACGAACCCAAGTGGGCACAGTCGGGCTCCGCTCGCTCCGCTCCCGTGGCTGGACAGGTTATCAGTATTACAGGGGGATTGGGAAGAATATGACAAAACCGTGGCAATCCGAGAAGAGCCCCCACCCGGGATGGGCATCGCTACTATACCTCACCTTGACCGTCGCTAGCTGCACGCTACCGGCAGCACAGAGCAGCTATCGGCTCCCGAACACCCATGACAACGTCTTCGGTCAGGCGTTCTATATGAAGAGCCGACGCGAAGACACCCTGCTGGACCTGGGTCGCCGCAACGGGCTCGGCTATGAAGAGATGAAGTCTGCCAATCCGGGAGTGGACACCTGGATACCGGGTACCGACATCGACATCCTGGTGCCGACGCACTATGTGCTGCCCGACTCCCCACGGCAGGGACTGGTGCTCAACTTGGCGGAGAAACGACTCTACTATTTCCCCACTCCCGACAAAGTCGTCACCTATGCCGTCAGCATCGGGCGCGAGGGCTGGAACACACCGCGCGGCAAATTCAACATTATACACAAGGCCAAAGACCCGACTTGGATGCCCCCGGACTCCATTCGTGCTGAGCACGCCGCAAGGGGTGACCCCTTACCGACCATGGTTCCGGCGGGACCGAACAACCCCTTGGGACAGCATGCCCTATACCTGAGCGCCGAGGGCTATCTCATTCACGGCACCAACAAGCCCTGGGGGCTCGGTATGCAGGTCAGCCACGGTTGCATCCGCATGTACCCGGAGGACATCGCGCAGCTATTTCCGAAGGTCCCGATCCGGACACCGGTCACGATCCTCGACCAACCGTTCAAGATCGGCTGGCATCGCAACGACCTCTATCTGGAGATACATGCCAAGGACAAAGACCGCCCCACCCTCATTAAAAAGGTGATCCCCGCGGCGATCGCCGGTATGCAAGGGGTAACTGTGGATTGGGAAGAGATACGCCGAGCCGTAAACGAGAACACCGGCCTCCCACACTTGGTAGGAGGCCGGCAAAGACCGACGGACCTGCTCTATTTGGATCGGGTCTTCTAGAGGCGTTCTCAATCAACAACTGGGTTGGGTTATAACCGTATGTTTTTCTGGGCAATGAAAGTTGCTCACTTCATCCATCGGATGCGACGAGCAATTAGGCGATTGCCGGAAAATGGAGTCCCAGCTTGGGCCGGATTTTGGTTCGTATTTAAGGCGCGGCAACCGGCGCCTAGTGGACTATGTAACGGTTAACGCAACACAGAAGACGGACAAAAAGATCACCAAGATGGTATTTCATTTGACAGAAATCGCCTTAGGTATACCCACCATACATGGATTTTCCACCGCGATGTGCCCGTCTCTCGCACCCGATAGCGGTGTTGCGACTTGTAGCAATAGGGGCCGGCTATTCCTCCTCGTCGCGCTCTAGTAGAGCTACCGAATGATAATCACTGCTGGAACAAGCTGTTGGCAGGTAAGTCGGAAGCTTTTTTGTCGCCAATGAACGCAAATCGTAACTATTCAGGACCTCTTGCCAAGCAGCAGGCTACGCGCGTACCCATGGAACCATGCCTGAACAACACGCCCTAACCCATTCTCCGGAAAGCCCTGACGATGAGCTTAAGCGGCTGCGTGAACGGGTGGCGGAGCAGGCAGCGATCATTGAGGGGCAAACTGCGACCATTGAGCAAGATGCATGAGCGCATTCAGGAACTCGAAGCACGTCTGGCGAAGGATAGCCACAACTCCAGCCGGCTGCTATCCTCGGACTCACCGTTCAAGAAGCCACCACCACGTTCGCGGCGCCAACCCAGCGGGCGCAAGCCCGGTGGACAACCGGGTCGGCGCGGCGTCACCCGCTCCCTGGTCGATGACCCCGACCAGTGCGTGATCCTCCCGCTGCCGGGGACCTGTGCGGGCGGGCGCGGCGGCACCGGGATCGCCACTACGGGGCTCGCAGAGCGACGCCAAGTGGTCGAGGTGGTGATCCAACGTGAGGTCATCGAGTACCGCATTGTCAGCGGGACTTGTGCCTGCGGGCGCGCGCAACGCAGCACGTTTCCCGCGGGGATCGAGGCCCCGGTGCAATACGGACCGGGCGGGTCGGCCTTTGCGGTGTACATGACTCCATATCCGCTGCAGCCCTACCAGCGCACCGCCGAGGTGCTCAATGAGCGGGCCGGCCTGGCGATCTCACCGGGGACCCTCCAGCGCACCGTACGTGTGGTCGCCGCTCGCCTAGAGGCGCCAGTCACCGCGATTCGCGACGCACTCGTCGCGGCGCCGGTGGCCCATGCCGATGAAACCGGCCGGCGCGTGAACGGCAACCTGTACCGGCTACACGTACTCAGCACCAACCGGCGGCTTACGGCCTGCTGCCCTCATCCTAAACGTGGGGCCGAGGCCCCGGATGCGTTCGGCTTGTTGGCACCATTCGCTGGCGTACTCGTGCATGATCACGGGTTAGCCTGCCAGCGCTACTCATGTTGGCAGGCCTTCTGCAATGCCCATCATCTACGTGAGCTAACCGCTATCGCTGAGAGGTCCCCAAACCAGCCGTGGGCAACCGATATGATCGCGCTGTTGTGCCAGGCCAATGCCCTGGTCGGCGAGGCCCAGAACCTCAAGGCATTGCCCACTGGCAACGTCGAGCGCTTGCGGACCCGCTACGACACCATCCTCATCGAAGCCGAAGCCGGCAATCCTCCCCGTCCCCGCCGTCCCGGCACCCGCGGGCGCGCCACACAATCCCCGGCCAGCAACCTCATTCGGCGACTGCGCGAGCACCGCAACGAGGTCCTGCGCTTCCTCACCGACCTGCGCGTTCCCGGCGACGGAGGAGCACAGGAAAGCGAGGGAGCGTAAGCGACGAGCGGAGTGCGACGACCCCCGCGAAGGCTCGGCCATGCGACACGGCGTCCAGTCCTTGTGGGAGTCCTGGCGCCGCGCGGAGTGCGCGCCGGGACGGACGCGGGCCGTCGAAGGCCATGGCCGTCGCCTAATTTTTTGCACCCGATATCGGACGGACCCCATTTCGGGTTTCGCGAACAATGACGACGCTCCGGTTAGAGGCTGTCTAAAAATTTATTAATAATGAATAACTCAACGAACAGCCATTTTATAGGGTATCTTGATGATTACAGATTTGCCGGAGAAGCAAACGACTGGATGCGAAATAAACCTGTGTTTCGCTCGAAGTTGGTTTCCGTTCATAATCCTTACTCAATCGACGCCATCGACTCAGCCAAGCGAATGTTCTTTCGACCACCCAGCGGCGAGGTAAAACGTGGAAACCTCGCTGTCCTTTTTTCTTTCTAACAACTTCGCGCTGGCACTCGAATGGGGTCAAGACCCAGTTAAATAGGTCCGCACCGGAATAGGCACGATCGCCCCGGATTTTTTGACGGTATGGAGGCTCGAAAACAAGTTCGTAATGACTTGACGAGCGGCTTTACCGTCAAACACATTGGCGGCGTGTACCCGGACGATGAGCACGCAACCGATTATATCGGCAACGACAGGACGTTTTCTGCCCGTAACGAGTTGGCCCCCGTCACATCCCGATTCTACATAGGGTTCCGGGGTTCCCTTGACACTTTGACTATCAATAATTGCTCCCGTTGGATCTGGCCTTCGGTCTTTTTTTGGCGTAACCGCTGACGAAGCACCGTATTGACTTTCTCTGGCCAACGATTATCTGTCCACTTAGTATAGTAGTAATTAACGAGCTTGTAGGGAGGGAAGTCTTTTGGCAGATACCGCCAGGGACAACCTGTTTTATCCAAATAAAAAAATGGCATTTAGGAGTTCGCGAAGATCATGTTTTCGTGGGCGTCCGATGGTATAAGATTCCAATTCGTTGATAATGGGCTCAAGGATTTCCCCTTCTTCGTCGGTGAGGTCACTCGGGTACCTGACAGCCGACTGAATCTTTTCTTCAGTGGAGGAGCACAGGAAAGCGAGGGAGCGTAAGCGACGAGCGGAGTGCGACGACCCCGCGTAGGCTCGGCCATGCGACACGGCGTCCAGTCATTGCGGGAATCCTAGTGCCGCGCGGAGTGCGCACCGGGACGGACGCAGAACGAACGCGGGCCGCCGAAGGCCATGGCCGTCGCCTAATTTTTTGCACCCGACATCGGACGGACCCCATTTCGGGTTTCGCGAAAAATGGCGACGCTCCGGCATAGAAAACTCCGGGGTTACATTGCATAAAACCACAAAATGCACATACTTTATTATTCAAAATCAATGTATTACTTTATGGACGGCCTATATTAAGAATCACTGGCTAGGCCTCCTCAATGCGTTCGATTCCAGGCTCACTAACGGCCGTGTCGAGGCGATCAATTCGCTCATCCAGGCCGCCAAAGCCAAGACCCGCGGCTACGGGACCACCAAGCACCTGTGATTACTATCGTCTACCTTGTGGCGGGTAAGTTGACCCAGCTGCCGACTTCTCCGTTCGTCGTCAAGTCGGGGCTTCCCCTCACGACTTGAGTCAGGTCGCTATGACCCGCTACCCACACCAAACGCAAGAGAGCCAAAACTTAGCGACCCTACGTGACCGTCGTCTTCGGGCCAGCGAACAGACCGAACAGACGGTTGCCCGCAGCCGGCAGAGCAACTGGCGTGAGAAGCACCGGTTCGCCCTGGCTCAGGCTCTGGCTCACGATGATTTCTTGGGCCAGCCGATTGCCGAGTGCGACCACATGATCAGCCCGGCGTTGCAACGCCTACCAACCCTCACCGATCAGATTTCCG
>Ga0209788_1000148_pt1 | contig 19204 bp, 19 predicted proteins | sample WorMetLIZISLAND1_2_FD_187415 | JGI IMG/M metagenome (GOLD analysis project Ga0209788, IMG submission 187415) | Marine gutless worms symbiont microbial communities from Max Planck institute for Marine Microbiology, Germany - Olavius clavatus LIZARD... ...
TGGTCTCGGCCAATCTCGACATCAAGAATCCCAACAGCCTGGAGGCGCTGGAGCACCGATCGCCGGAGGAGTTGATTGCCGAGATGCTGGAGAAAGAGCGGCGGGTGGTGGGGGTTATGGAAGAGATGAAAGGTATGTTGAGGCCGGAGCGTTGCCATTGTTCGCGAAACCCGAAATGGGGTCCGTCCGATTTCGGGTGCACAAAATTAGGCGACGGCCATGGCCTTCGGCGGCCCGCGTTCGTCCCGGCGCGCACCCCGCGCGGCCGTGAGATTCACGCAATCTACAATGTCTTTTGCGACCGCGCATTCAAAGAGGAACAACGATGAAGACTAAGTGTTTAGAGGACACGGACACGACCCATATGGAATTTTCCGATCAGCCGGTGGAGGAAACCGGGGGAATCAATGAAAACATCTACATCAATCTCGACAGCGCAGGCAACTTGGTGGGGATGACGATCGAACACGCCGCTACCGAGAAAATATCGTGGAGTTGGTACTCCAGCACATTGCTAGCGGTGGAGGCGGTAGGTGAGGGGATTATTGAAGAAATGAGGTTATTACTGACTGAGACCAACCAATGAAGGACAGTGTAATAACTTCAATTGGTGACTTAGCCCATCAGGTGGATCGTTTCGAGTCTGTCTTACCCGACGCGGACTACCGGATACTCGGCATGCGTTCGAAAATTCGTGGTCCTTTTATATGCGAAACATAAGAGGGGCACAGAAACTTCCGCACGAAAACTCAACCGGGTCAGTTTGGTGATTTTATCTATAGTCGATTGTTCGCATGGCAAGGTTCATTCGGACTGATCCCGGAAGAAATGGGAGGATGTTATATATCGAATGAGTTCCCACTATTCAAACTCGATAACTCGCGCGTTGAGCCAAAGTTTTTGTTGTATTGGTTTGGATTACCTCATATACGGGAAAAGGTTGAAGCAGACTGTACCGGTTCCACACCGGGGACACGCAATCGCTACAAGAAAGCTTTTTTTTCAAAACTTTTGACTTTAAACTACCCCCTCCCTCGACTAACAACGCCGCATCGTCACCAAGATCGAATCCCTGGCCGCTAAGATCGACGAAGCCAAGCAGCTGCGGCGGGCGATCCAGGCCGACGCCCAGGTCATGCTGCGCAGCGTCTTCCAGCGGGTCATTGAGGACGCGGAGTACCGCCCCATGGGTGAGGTCGCCCCGAGTGGGGCAGGCCGTAACCGCACGCTCGGCCTGAAGAAACTGGAAAAAATCGAAGTCCCCATCCCAGACTACGGCAAACAAATCTGGTTCAATCGCCTCCAGACCCAAGCTGCCGCCATTATCCAAGCCCAGGCCGACAACCAGACCGAACTCGACACCCTGCTCCCCTCGATCCTCGACCGCGCATTTCAGGGGGAGCTATGACTGCTTCGAGTAGCTTAAAGCCTTGGGCGGTCCCTCCCTTTGAACTGATTACACATGGAGAAATCCATTTCCGCCGAAGTAGTGACTATGATCGTCATTTGGCGTTGGTGAGTTTTGATAATGCTGTCGAAGTAACAATAACTACCTACTTGAACCTGAATCCAATACAACGAGATGGGAAATCATACAGTAAAGAAGACGTCTCGAAGTGGTTGAATAACTACCACACCAAATTAGGTTTCTTTTTCAAAGAGAACGCAGATCGCAAACTTCCGGAGAATCTGTCAAAGGATGAGATTATTTGTTATCATGATCAGAGGAACGAGCAATGATCATGGGAGTAGTTCCAGTGTTCCGAGAAAATCCACACTAGATGGCATTCGCCGATCTGCACTCTGGGTATTCTCCGTATTGTTTGGAATTATAAATGTCGAGGAGATTCTCGAACATGAGTTGAATAAGGCTGTTGGTGCTCTAACGATTCCGGATGATCTTGCTGTTTCTAAAGTACTGGCTGCCGCCTCGTTACTTGGCCAATGGCACGAGGGCAAAAAGGCAGATCAAGATATAGCAAGGAGGCTCGTCGATGAATTTTAAAGATTGGGTTGGCAGCCTTCGGGATGTGATTCAAGAGGATGAAAGCCATCTCAACTATTACGAAGGATGCTGGAAAGTAGTAAATCGTCGATCTGCCTGGAAACAATTTGGGACTCGAATTTTTGACGTGCATCTCGATGTGTTCAAGTCCTGTGCTGTCGAAGTACTGAGTGAGGTCGACCCCCCAACCCGAGTTGGATCCTAAGGAAAGATATGCAGCAGAGGTTTATGGAAAAGTTATCCAGCACTCAAGAAGCCTGAGAGAAGGTATTGCGGAAACAGTGGCATTACTTGGAAACGAGAGTGCCGCGCTCAATAAGTGTTCTCGTGACAAAGCCAAAGGGACCGCAAAACTGATCGTTCGAGAATTATTCGAGAAGAAAGATTAGCGTATCTGGGCAAACCTTGATCAGTTGTTGCCAATAATAGCGGAAGGAGCACCAGTAGAGTTTCTTGATTCAGTCCAGAGCGCGCTGCTTAGTGGCGACTTGCCTTTCGATGACGTATTTAAACAGGAAGGTAGCGGCATTTTTGGTAGTATGTATATTTCTGGCCTGTTATGGGCCTTAGAGGGATTAACCTGGAGTGAGGACTATCTGATTAGAGTGGCAACACTTTTGGCTGATTTAGCTGCCCGAGACCCTGATGGGACCTGGTCTAATAGGCCAGATAACTCGTTGGTCTCGATTCTATTGCCTTGGTACCCGCAGACTTTGGCTCCTTTCGAAAAAAATTAGCATGCTTAAAGGCATGTCCAGCATGACCACCCGGAAGTTGCTTGGAGTGTACTAATGCGCTTGCTACCTAATCAGTCGCAATCAACATCGGGAACTCACAAGCCATCGTGGTTGATAGCAGTGCCGGACGATCCGAAACCAGAGTTTGAGAAAATTGTTGGTTATTTGTCCTCAGATGATGTTGCTGGTTTGGATGAAGAAAGACGACGTCCGATATGATCTAGGCTCACACGTTTTTCACGGAAACATCATAGATTTCAGGATGCGAAATGGGCGCTGCCGTTAGATTTGGTTGAAAGATTGGATGAGGTCGCTAAATGCTTGGTACCGGAGTCGCTGGAAGGGTTGTATCAGTACTTGTTTACGCATAATGATTCCGACCTTTATGAAAAAACGGAGATTGGGAAGAACAAAGTCGTTTATTAGAGGAAAAACGTCAGCAGGTAGTACAGGAAATATGGGATGGCGGTAACTTGGAACGTGTCTTGGCATTTGCAGAGACTGTTTCTTCACCCTATCGAGTTGGGTGGTCTTTTGCGAATGTAGCGGATGCAAGTGCTAAAGCGATAATGCTGCCTGGCATGCTGGAAGGAGACGACAAAACCGTTTCATTTATTGATGGGTTTGTATGGAAGGAGTATCAAGATCTGGGGCTAGAGTGGCTGGATCAATTGCCTGTAGATCAATGGAATGCGAAGCAAAAATGTCGGCTTTTGATTGGCCTACCATTCGATAAGGATGCTTGGGCAACATGCTATTGACTGGTTAGGAGATGAAGAAGCTCTCTATTGGGCAGGCGTAAACGTAAATCCATACCACGTCCAAGAAGACCTCATCTATGCCGTAGATAAACTGCTCGAATATGGCAGGCCAATTGCAACATTAGATTGTTTGTATGTTCGCCTGCATGGTGAAATGCCGCTGGATCATTCCAGAACAATTACAGCTTTGCTGGAGGTGGTTTCTTCCGATGAGCCACTCAACACTCTGGATCAGCAGAGTGTGTTATATCTAATCAAAGCGCTACAGGAAGATCCGAAAACTGATCCAGATGGTCTTTCAGGGTTGAATGGGCTTATGTAGCCTTGCTGGACCGGCATGGTAATGCAACACCGAAGCTTTTGGAGCAAAAGCTAGCCAACGAGCCAGAATTCTTCTGTGAAGCGATACAGTTGATTTACCGACCAAACGGGGTTGAGCAACCTGAGGTAGTTGGTGAGGAGGCTAAAGCTATCGCTACAAACGCTTGGCACCTTCTGCACGAGTGGAGACGCCCTCCTGGGGAGCACGAAGATGGCAGCTTTTCTGCTGATGAATTCAATGCATGGCTTGAGATAGTAAAAGAACGATGTGGTGAATCTGGCCCATCTGGAAGTGGCGATGGAGGAGCACAGGAGAGCGAGGGAGCGTAAGCGACGAGCGGAGTGCGACGACCCCTGAGTAGGCGTAGGGTTGTGCGTTTCGTCGGCGTGCGGCGCGTGAGCACCGGCGGAGACGAAAGGCTAGGCCGTGCGACACGGCGTCCAGTCATTGCGGGAGTCCTGGTGCCGCGCGGAGTACGCGCCGGGACAGACGCAGGACGAACGCGGGCCGCCGAAGGCCATGGCCGTCGCCTAATTTTGTGCACCCGAAATCGGACCGACCCCATTTCGGGTTGCGCGAACAATGGCGACGCTCCGGCTCTGGGTAGCAGACCCCAGCCGATGGCGACGCCTGATTGAAGCGGGTGGGACTGGGGTCTCTGATCCAAGGCGCAAGTACAGGGCCTTGTATATATCTGGAGACTGGAACACCTTGGACCGCCCGCACTCCGCCACTGCGCCCTTTGCCCCAAAAGACGGGGACCAGGGCTTGCGGCTCCGCAGTGGGCTGCGCCGTACCGGAATTCACCACCGCCGGATGTTTCACAACCGGCTCAGTGCCCCTTGCTGGCTTGGTACCCTCCGTTACCGCTTGCGCGGGGCCACTGGTTTTTGATCCTCCGCCCGCCAACCCGTCCGCCCTCAAGGGACTCCCCGGTGGCTTCGTTCAGGCGCGTTGGGTAAATCGGCCTACAACGATATTTTCATGGGCGTCGGCGGACTGTAGGAGCGCAAGCCGGTCTCCACAGCAGTCGCCATGCTTCGCGCTGTTCGGCTTTCAATTTATGGCGCTGGTGGATGCGTTTCCAGGCAGATATGGCACTTGCCATCGCGGGAGGGAAGGCACCAAGCGGCATCGCCAGTGATAGCCCGCAATTCCTGAAATTGCCGCTTGGCGAAATCGGAGAAAAATACGGTGTGGTCCTTAGCATTCTTGCTGTTCCCGGCGGGGATAAACCATTCCCCCTGTTCCAAGTCTATATCTTCCCATTGGGCTTGCGACAGCTCCCCGACGCGGCAGCAGGTGGAAAGCATAACCCAGATCGCCAGTTCCGTGGTACGCAGCAGGTTGGCAGCTGGAAGGCGCTGGTTTAGTTCGATGATCTCTTCTCCCGACAGGTAGCGGTCGCGCTCTTTCTGGCGGCCTCCGATTTTCTCCTTGGTGAGTCCTGCCAGCGGGTGAGCGTCGATCCATTCCCGCGCAATGGCAAAATTGAAGAACTGCCGCAGATCGTCAAACAGGTGATTGGCCATGACCCGCGCCCCACGCTCTACCACGCTATCGAGAATACCCACCAACATGGCCCCGCTTCACATCCACCAAGACCACCTTGTTAAGAACAGGGATCACATCCTTTGGGATCGCCCGCATGGCTTTCTTTCCGCTATCCTTGCGCCGTGACAGTTCCAGTTTTCCCCACTGTTCGATTGCATCACCAAAGGTGCGGCGTGCGGCGGCGAGGCGTGCCAGCTCTCCGTTGTGGCGCTCGATTTGCTGTGCGACCTCTACTTTTTTTGCGGCCTGTCGGCCTTGGCTTTTTCTACGAACCAGGTGATCGGGAGTTCGAATCTCTCCGGGCGCGCCATTTTTCAAGCACATAGCGGCACCCCACCGCGCGCTGCCGTCTCGCGTGGCTCCAATGTGACTCGATGCCCTCCAGCGGTGCAGGTAGCCTCCGGCGCAAACGACCGTACCTTGCCGTTATCTTGATCGTGCTCGCGTATCTCCGTGAGCGGCACCCTAGCTTGTACCAGCCAGACAGCGCAGGTGTGCAGTCGATGCACGGTGTGGTGTAGTATTGTAACCTTGTTATTTCCGGGTGTACGTCATGTGAGGGTGCCTCTATATCGAGCCCTGATAACAACAAAGCAATAACACCACGGGACCGGCTTCGGCGGCCGCCCCGCACGAGCATCTTGAATTTCTCTTGGTGTCCTGAAGACGATTTCTGTCAAATGAAGTACCGTCTTGTTGGTCTTTTCGTCCGTCTTCTGTGTTGCGGCAACCGTTACAGAGTCCACTAGGCACCGGTTACCGCGCCTTGAATACGAACCAGAATCCGGCCCAAATCCGGCCCAATCCGGTACGTCATTTTCCGGCAATCGCCTAAGTACGCACCACCTAAAGATTCGGGTACCCATTCGAGGCATCTTGCATGACTCGCACACAGGCACATCGATTACACAACCCGACCGGCTGATGAGGAATGGAGACCATGCCCGAAGATAGCTTGGAGCAATTGAACCGGCGCCTTCTGAGATTTGCGCGGGAACGCGATTGGGAGCGGTTCCACTCGCCGAAGAACCTAGCGATGGCCCTGGCCGGGGAGTGCGGGGAGCTGATCGAGCACTTTCAGTGGTTGACCGAAGAGCAGAGCCGGACCATGGCCCCCGAAAAGAAGCAGGAAGTGGCCTTCGAGATGGCCGACATCCTGATCTATCTGATTCGCCTCGCCGAGCGTTTGGACCTGGACCTGATTGCCGCCGCCACCGTCAAGATAGCCGAGAACGAGCAACGCTATCCGGTGCATAAGGTCTATGGAAAAGCCCGACGCGCGGTCGAGTATAAAGGCTGAGAGACTGTCTAAAAAGGCAGCCTCTCAGACTCGGATTGTTCCCGATCTCGGGTCTGGAACAATAGGAGCCAGCTCGAAAATGGCAGGGATGCAATGCTTCAAGACTCCCTGAAATGACTGGGAAGAAGACGAATGACCAGCTCTGCGAGAAGCAGGCCGCAAACGAGTCCTGCCGTATTCGCAGCCATATCCGGCCACTCCCCGTAACGGTTTATATAGGGCTGCAAAAGCTCGATCGCATCACTGTAGGCTACGAAAAACAAACCGATCAGTTGCCAATTATTCGGCCTACAGTAATGCCGTGGGAAACATCAGAGCTGCGTAGGCAATTACATGATGAGTCTTATCGCTGCCGGGCACCGAGGGTAAGTGATCCAATGGCCACAGAGCTAAAATGGTAATCACCGTAAAGCTGAATAGTGTGAAAGCAATCCAATTGGTTTTGACGAAGGTGAGTATCTTAATCACCGGAACCGCACCTAGTTGATTCGGTCATCGGGGTACCTCCGAAAGACCTTGGAAAACCCCATCCCTGGAATTTTTCAAGCCGCAAAGCGGAAACATTTCACTTGGCGCTCGGTCTTCGAGCACAGATCTGCTTGAAAACCAGCGAAGTATCCCGGCCCCATACGCTGATCTCAGCACACACATGATTCCGCCAAGCTGATCCATTGGCTGCTGGTGGGAGAGGGGACGTAGGAGCGACCGGCTGGTCACCTCTACTTGCTCCATACCTACGGGGACCCCACCTGAGCGCCGGCACCACCCGGAGCGTCGCCATTTTTCGCGAAACCCGAAATGGGGTCCGTTCGGTTTCGGGTGTAAAAAATTAGGCGATGGCCATGGCCTTCGGCGGCCCGCGTTCGTCCTGCGTCCGTCCCGGCGCGCACTCCGCGCGGTGCCAGGATTCCCACAAGGACTGGACGCCGTGTCGCATGGCCGAGCCTTTCGTCTCCGCCGGCGCTCACGCGCCGGACTCTGACGAAACGCTCGGCCCTACGCCTACGCGGGGGGCGTCGCACTCCGCTCGTCGCTTACGCTCCCTCGCTTTCCTGGGCTCCTCCGTGGTAGGCGCGGCCTTGCCCGCGCTGCATCCGGCATTCACTTGGTCATGGCTCCATACCTGCAACCGAAAGCCCCTCTTTTCTGGAGCTGGTTTAGGCGATTGCCGGAAAACGATGTACCGGATTAGGCCGGATTTCCGTTCGTATTCAAGGTGCGGCAACCGGCGCCTAGTGGACTCTGTAGCGGTTGCCGCAACACGGAAGACGGACCAAAAAACCGGCAAGACGGTACTTTATTGGACAGAAATCGCCTTATTGTCCACCGGGGTTACGAGCAACACCACGCCGTCGACGCCGGTCACCCGGACTTTGGCTCCCTCGACACAGTCCGATCCTCCGATCTTCCAGGTCGTATCGTCCACTCGCAGCTTTCCGGTACCGTTCACGATCGGCTGCTCCAGGGTGAAGATCCGCCCGATGTGTTGGTGTCCACGTCGGTTGAGGGTGGGCGTATCGGTGGCGATGGGGTGACGCCTGAGGTAGCCCCGGCCGAAGACTAGGCTCAGCACGCTGAGGACGCCGAACAGCACCAGCTGGGGCTGCCAACCCAGGTCCGGAAGGGCCAGCAACAGCAGCCCGACTACTCCGGCTGCTGCCGCTAACCACAGGAAGAAGGCAGTGGGGGTAAGCGCCTCCAGGATAATCAGCGCGATGGCGAGCAAGATCCAGTGCCAGGGTCCAACCGCGGCGATCCAGCTTGCATTCATGCCGGCTTGTCCGATGCCGAGGTCTTTTCACTCGCGCGCTGGAAGGTCTCGCGGGCGATTTCCCCGATACCGGCCAGAGAGCCGATCAGGCTGGAGGCCTCCAGCGGTAATAGAACGACCTTCTGATTCTCGGCGCTGCCGATTTGCTGCAGGGCCTCGGTGTATTTCTGGGCGACGAAATAGTTGATGGCATGGATGTCCCCCTTGGCGATGGCCGAGGAGACATCCAGGGTTGCCTTGGCCTCTGCCTCGGCCAAGCGCTCACGGGCCTCTGCCTCGCGGAAGGCGGCCTCCCGCTCGCCTTCGGCCTCGAGGATAGCCGCCTGCTTCTCGCCCTCGGCCTTGAGAATGGCCGCCTGGCGCAGACCCTCAGCCTCCAGGATGGAGGCCCGCTTGTCCCGCTCGGCCTTCATCTGGCGCGCCATGGCGTCGACCAAGTCTCGGGGCGGGGAGATATCTTTGATCTCGATGCGAGTCACCTTCACGCCCCAGGGCGTGGTGGCCTCGTCCACCACCGTCAATAGCTGGGTGTTGATCTTGTCGCGCTGGGACAAGAGCTCGTCCAGGTCCATGGAGCCCATGACGGTACGGATATTGGTCATGACCAGATTGAGAATGGCCGGATTGAGGCCGGTGATTTCATAGGCCGCCTTGGGCGCGTCCAGGATCTGGAAGAAGACCACCCCATCCACCGTGACCATGGCGTTATCCTTGGTGATGACCTCCTGGGACGGCACGTCGAACACCTGCTCCATCATGTTGAGCCGGGAGCCGACCCGGTCGATGAAGGGTACGATGGCGTGGAGTCCAGGAGGCAGGGTACGAGTATAGCGTCCGAGCCGCTCCACCGTGTATTCGGAGCCTTGGGGAACCTGTTTGACGCCTAGCAGGATAATAACAATCGCGAGAACGACAATGCCGACAACGACGACTTCCAGCATAATGAATCCTCCGATGAGGGTGACCCGAGTCGATGCGGACCCCGGGATGGGGGACCTTGAAAAAAAAACCATCCATTGGAATACTTCGAGCTACGAAGCGAGAACGCAGTTCTCGAACACATAGGTGCCTGAAAACCGGCGGGACATCCCGCCCCCGCACCGGCACCTCGAGTTTTCCAAGGAGCCCTCCAACCATCCGGCCGCAACCGGTGCTGAATATTAGGGCACTTTGAGGACTTCCACCCCTGAAATTTTCCACACTACCCATCGGAGTTTTCCAAGGTATCCATCAGAGCGAGCTTCGTTGGCCATGAACCGACCCGATATCACACCACCCAGATCCCTCCTGCGTCCGGTCGGTCGGGCAATTGCCGAATACGACATGATCCGCGACGGCGACCGTATCCTGCTCGGCGTCTCCGGCGGTAAGGACTCGCTGTCGCTGCTTGCCATCCTGTGCCACCTGCACTCCTATGCTCTGGTGCGCTTCGAGCTCGGGGTAGTCACCGTCGACCCGCAGATCCCCGGATTCGAGCCCGGACCGCTCCGAGACTACTACGACCGCCTCGGCATAACTTGGTTCTACGAGCAACAACCCATCCTGGAGCAGGCCAAGGAGCGGATGGATGGGGACTCCTTCTGTGCCTATTGCGCCCGTATGAAGCGGGGCATCCTCTATAGCACCTGTCGCCGCGAGGGCTACGGGGTGCTGGCCCTGGCACAGCATTTGGACGATTTGGCCGAGAGTCTTCTGATGTCCCTGTTCCACGGCGGCCAGCTACGGACCATGAAGGCGCGGTATCTGAACGACCGGGGGGACATCCGTGTGATCCGCCCCTTGGTCTGTTGTCGGGAACGCCAGACTGCCGACTTCGCGCGCACGGCAGGTCTACCGATCGTGCGCGATAGCTGCCCCGCGTGCTTCTCCGCCCCGACGCGACGCGAGCATATGAAGGCGCTGCTGGCGCGGGAGGAGGCGGATTGTCCCCACCTGTTCGCGAATATAAAGCACGCGATCCGCCCTTTGCTGACCGAAGGGGATGAAGAAGAAGGGCCACGAAGCTAGACTTGGAGTAAACGCGAATCCCGACGAGGGCACATCGAGAATCTCGAGATGCCCGTGCGGCAACATGGTGTACTCGGGTCCTTTCCGATCCAGTTCACAGGAGCGACACATGTCCCCCGAACTACCGTCCCTGATCGCCATGCTGGAGGCCCTGATCGCCACGCCATCCGTCAGCAGCGTCGATCCCCGGCTGGATCAGAGCAACCGAGCGGTCATCGATCTGCTGGCCGAGTGGCTACGGGTGGCGGGATTCCGCATCGAACGAGTCGCCGTGCCGGACCACCCGGACAAGGCCAATCTGATCGCGACCTTGGGAGCAGGGCCCGGAGGACTGGTACTGGCCGGACACACGGATACGGTTCCCTATGATGCGGAGCGCTGGAGCCACGACCCCTTCCGGCTCACGGAAGACAACGGCCGGCTCTACGGGCTGGGTACCAGTGACATGAAATCCTTCTTTGGGATTGTCCTCGATGCGGTACGGGGACTGACGGCGGAGGACCTACAACGGCCCCTGGTGATCCTGGCCACCGCGGACGAAGAGTCCTCCATGCGGGGGGGCCGTGCCCTGGTCCGGGCAGGGCGGACCATGGGTCGCTATGCCCTGATCGGAGAGCCCACCGGGCTCATACCGGTGCGTCTGCACAAGGGGGTGATGGGGGAGAAGGTATGCCTCATAGGCCGTTCCGGTCATGCGAGCGATCCGGGTCTGGGCCGCAGTGCCCTCGACGGCATGCAGGAGGTTATGGGCGACCTCATGGCTTGGCGTGAAGAGCTGGCGCGTCGCTATCATCATCCCGCATTCGCGATACCGGCTCCCACCCTCAATCTGGGCCACATCCACGGTGGCGACAACTTCAACCGCATCTGCGGCGACTGCGAGCTGCACCTGGACCTGCGCGTATTGCCGGGCATAGACCCCGAAGACCTATATTCCGAACTGGCAGACCGGGTCGCGACCGTCGCCGCCCGCCGCGGACTCGAGTGGACCCTAGAGTCCTTATTCGCCCCTATCCCGCCGGTCGAAACGGCGTCGGACTCGGCTATCGTCGTGGCGGCGGAGGCCCTCACGGGCCATACCGCCGAGGCGGCGAACTTCGGTACCGAGGCCCCCTTCCTCGACCAATTGGGGATGGAGACGGTGATCCTGGGGCCGGGTAACCTAGCCCAGGCCCATCAGCCGGACGAGTATCTGGAGATCGCTCGCATCCCGCCGACCCGGGAGCTGCTGCGAAAGATGATCCGGCGTTTCTGCCGGGATTAGGGGACCGGGAAATCTCCGTCCGTTGCGGGTCAGCACCCTGTTGCGATCGATGCTGCCGACTCTTAACTACATGAAACATGTGGGTCGGCAAATGTTATGAATTCGTAGGGACCTATATACCTGACTAGCCAAAAACCACAAATCAAGCACTTAGGCCGATAGGCCGAGGGCCGGAAATGTAACGGCGATACAATTCCCGGCTCCTTCAAGACCTTTCTCATTCGAGAAACAAATCTTTATTTACTGGTGGAGAGGTATGAGCTATAACTTTTTTGATCGTTCTGGTAGTTTTCAACCTGCTATTAACAATCTCTTGCAAGAAATGGCAGTTGACTTCCCGAAAATCACCTTTTGCAAAACCCTCTCTATTGTTCACTCTTCTTGAGAATTCCTCATCTTCAATAGCTGCCAAGAAAATATGTTCCCCATCGTCGAATCTCCACTTATTACCATGAAAAAACACAGGATAAACAATCTTAAGAGTCATTGGGAAGACCTGATCCGTCTGGACTTTATCTCTAAGACAAATCAACAAAATACCCTGAATCATTGGTGCCTACCTCGATTTTCTTTCCCGGCATTTGCTTCGAGGTAATGTCAACTTGTCCGGCTGCTTCATTAGCGGCTTGTTGAATGTTCTTTCAACCGATTCGCCAGCGCGTGGATCGTTAATTACAATATTTGTGTTTGGGTTAAAGATATTGACATCACCATCGACGTTAGTTATTTGTACTTTGCCCCCTCATGCGCTATTTTTGTTGGTGGTTCACCGCGAAGAAATTCCCATGCCTCAACACAGTCACGCATTAGATTCCAAAGGTCATTTGGCGACATTGACCCCATTAGTGCCGTTAAAACACCCCCCGAAACCAGTAAAAATTCAAATGATAACGATCCTCCTTTTGGGGTGGCTACTGAAGTTTTTAGTTTACAGTCTTTTCCAAAGGCCGCTCTTGATACAATTCCAACAAAATCCCCAAAAGCTAAAATCACCGATGCAGCATCGTAGTATCCCATTCGTCCTGCATCAGCTTCCTTTCCGTAATACCTGAGCGTATATTGATCTTTCATTAGCTACGTCCTCCCAATTGATTTATCATTATTCTATAGACTGCTCATTCTTCTTCATGGTTCTCTGATGGGCGGCTCTCTTTCCCGGTTTTCCAGAATTGACCATTGCCCTCTTGGTCTGGCCCTTTCTCGCAATAGGTAGCTCTACAGACGTTTTATTCCCGACCTTGGTGACAATAGCCTTCACCACATCCTCAAAGGGCGCATCAATCGGCTCAACAATCTTTTCAGGTTTACGCGGCACTGGTCAATCTCCCATAGGTAAGCCGACGACCTTTCATCTTGTCAACCGTCATGGCGATAAACTGCATGGTGTCTTCCTTGGCGGTATCGAGCCGGAAGGAGAACTCGTTGATATACCGGTGCAGATGTTGCGTGCTCATGTAGTGATAGACGCCGTAGTACCCGCGCTTCAGCAAAGCCCAAAAGCTCTCGATGCCGTTGGTATGCGCCATCCCGCGCACGAACTCCTTGGCACTGTGGTTGACGACTTCGTGGTTGTAGCCGGTTATGCCCTGGTAGGACCGATGCTCGTCAGTATAAACAGTGGCGCCTTCCTGCGCGTGATCCTCGACAAAGGATTGCAGGGTGGGCGCGTCGGTGCTCTCCACAGCCTGAGCAGAGACCCGCCCATTGCGCTCCTTCATGCCCACCACGGCTTGCTTCCCAACCCGGCCCACGCCCGGCATTCAGCTTCTTGTCCTTGTGCTTGTTCTTCTCCTTGCCATCGATGTAGGTCTCATCAACTTCGACGACCGGCCCCATGCCCGTCGCATTCGACTGTCCAAGCCAAGTCTCCCGAATCCGGTGGACAAGAAACCAGGCGGTCTTTTGGGTGACGCCAAGCTCTCTGGCAAGCTGCGTTGAGGGAACGCCCTTGCGGGCCGTGGTCAACAGGGAGATCGCCATGAGCCAAGTCCGCAACGGCACCTTGGACTCCTCCAGTACCGTGCCGATCCGCACGGAGAAATGCTTCCGGCAGTCCCGGCAACGGTAGGGCATGGGTCGATGGTCTTTGCACTCGGCGATCTGGACTGAGCCACAGTGCGGGCAGATAATCCCCTCCGGCCAACGCTCCCGCTCGAAGTAAAGGTGAGCGGATTCTTCATCGGGGAACTGCTTGAAGAACTGGTAGAGGCTGATGGTCTCGGGCTGGTCGGCGATCACTGGTCTACTCCTGAACTGTTTGGAGTAGATGGTACAGCTTGCCCTTGGCTAGTCAAGTTCCTAAATGGAATTAGCCAAATTTCGTTGTTGTGTAATGTAATATATTGTAGTGCGATACAACATATTACATTACAGAGATTGGCAGGGATTGGCTAGTCAGGTATATAGGTCCCGAAAAATACTCGCCTAAAGTCCGCACTCGGTCAACTTGGCACACACAGCCTTCTTGTACACGGACTCCAAAGACCCAGGACCCAAGATTTTGCTGATTTCAAATGCACATCCGATAACACGCCGAGAGGTGGGCTCATTCTCGTCGACGGTTCTTGCGTGGCCTTCGATCCCCAATCGGGCCGGATCGATTTCCACCGCGCCTTCGCCTCGGGAAGGCGATTTGCTTGTCCGCATTGTGGGGCGGAACACCCGCCGGTTCACGACACGCTCGAGCGCGACTGGCGTCACCTGAACTGCTTTCAATTCCAAGCCTCCATCCACGCCAAGGTGCCCCGTGTGCGCTACGGGACCTGCGCCAAGACTACCCCCAGGTCGTGGCGCCCTGGGCGTGCCCCAACAGCGGCTTCAACCTACGGATGGAGGCCTTACTGGTCATCCTATGCAAGGCGATGACGGTCTCTCGGGTCGCTCAATTGCCTGGCGTCAGCGACGGGCGTGTCTGGCGTACCCTTGACCATTACGTTGATCAGGCACACGCTCAGGAGGACTTCTCGACCGTCCCTCGGTCGGTCTCGACGAGACCGCCTCACGGCGCGGACACAATAACATCAGCTTGTTTCACGATCTCGACGCCCAGCGTGTGCTCTACGCCTGCGAAGGGCGAAAAGCCCGGGTCGTAGCCCAATTTGCCGATGCGCTCGAGGCTCATGGCGCCTGTGCCGAGAACATCCGTGCGATCTGTATGGATATGTCGACGAGCTGCCAGGCTGACGTGTGTGAGCATCTGCCCTGGGCCGCAATCACCTTCGATGAGTTTCACCTCATTCAACTCGTCAACAAGGCGGTTGACGAGGTCCGTCACCAAGAAATCAAGAGGGCCCCGGAGCGGCGGCGCACCCGCTATATCTGGCTCAAGGACAAGCCGGCATGGAGTAATCGGCAAATAGCCCAATTCACGGAACTCAAGAGCCGAAACCCCAAGACACACCGCGCCTTCCGGTTCCAGGAGACGTTACGCGAGCTCTGCCACAGCGCTCAGAGCGCGGTGCAGGCCGAGCCGCTCCTCGACAGATGGTACAGCTGGGCGCGACGTTGCTGCCTTGGAGCCGATCAAGGCGGGTGGCCAAGACACTCAAGGATCACTGGCCAGGCTTCTCCAGGCTCACCAACGGCCATGTCGAGGCGGTCAAATTCACTCATCCAGGCCGCCAAGGCCAAGGCCCGCGGCTACGGGACCACCAGGCACCTGATCACCATCGTTTACCTCGTAGCGGGCAAGCTGACCCAGCTACCGACTTCTCCGTTCGTCGTCAAGTCGGGGCTTCCCATCACGACTTGAGCCAGGCCGCTATGACCCGCTACCCATACCAAACGCAAGAGAGCCTTTCTTTTTTGCCGTCAATGAATGCTAAATGAATGCCAATGAGCCGAAAAGGTCGGTTCATCTTCGTCGACTTTCCTTGAATAGATTGGCGTTTATTTGCGGCTGAATCTTCTCCCGCAGTCCTTGCTCGATTTTTTTCGGTGGGCGCAGTCCATCCTACCAATCCCCGCAGGCACGGTAAACTTGGCCACGAGAGCTTTTTGATTCCACGGGGCGGCGTGGATCCTGCGTCTCAGGGCGAGGTGGCGTGATAGGAACAGTGCGCAAGCTCCACAAGGTGTCCGATAAACCGGCCTCGGTTCTCGGATTTTGGACGCCCGGTGTCGTTTCAAAAAGGGTCGTACCCGAATGGAATTCTCCCCCTAACGGAAAGACACCCCGAAAAAAAACCGCCGCAGCGAGGCGGGGTTAGGCCGTCCGATCTATACCGATCGATGGCTGACTGTCGCTCCGCTACCCTTGGGGACACGGATGTCTTCGACTAGGTGTTGGATGTACTCCGGCGGCTCCGCGGTCAATTTCGAGACCAGGATCGCCACAGTGAAGTTAACCAGGGCCCCGACGGCCCCGAAGGCGTTCGGTGAAATGCCCAGGAACCAATGGGGCTCCAGATCACCCAGGAACGCGGTGTCGGGGATGAAGAAGATCCCCTTGTGCTGGAACACATAGGCCATGGTCACGCCGATACCCGCGATCATGCCCCACACGGCACCGGCTTTGTTGATCTTCTTGTTGAAGATACCCATCATCAGCACCGGGAAGATGGAGCTGGCCGCCAGCCCGAAGGCAATGGCCACGGTGCCGGCCGCGAAGTCCGGCGGGTGCAGGCCGAAGTAGCCGGCCAAGGCGATGGCACCGGCCATGGAGATGCGCCCCGCCAACAGCTCTCCCGGCTCCGAGATCCGGGTCCAGAACACCCCCTTGAGCAGATCGTGGGAGACGGCCGAGGAGATGGCGAGCAGGAGGCCGGCCGCTGTCGAGAGGGCCGCCGCCAGGCCGCCGGCCACCACCAAGGCGATGACCCAATTCGGCAGCCCGGCGATCTCCGGATTGGCCAGGACCATGATGTCGCGGTCGACCTTGACCATCTCGTTACCCCTCCAGCCGTAGGCCTCGGCCTTGGCTGCAAAGGCTTCATCCTTGTCGTTGTAGTATTGGATGCGGCCGTCGCCGTTCTTGTCCTCGAAATGTAACAGACCTGTCTTCTCCCAGTTCTTGAACCACTGCGGGCGCTCATCGTACACTAAGTTGCCGCTCTTCGTACCCACGGGATCGATCTGGATGGTCTCCATCAGGTTCAGGCGGGCCATGGCGCCGATGGCGGGGGCCGTGGTGTAGAGGATGGCGATGAATACCAAGGCCCAACCGGCCGAGCTGCGGGCATCGGCGACCTTGGGCACGGTGAAGAAGCGGATGATGACATGGGGCAGACCCGCGGTGCCGATCATCAGCGACAGGGTGTAGATGAACATATTGAGCTTGCTGCCCATGATCTGGGTCGAGTATTCCCGGAAGCCGAGGTCGGTTACCACCAGATCCAGCTTGTCCAGCAGGTACATCCCGGAGCCATCGGCCATGCGGCTACCGAGGCCGATTTGGGGGATCGGCATACCCGTCAGGTTGAGGGAGATAAAGATCGCCGGAATGGTGTAAGCGAAGATCAACACGCAGTATTGGGCGATCTGGGTATAGGTGATGCCCTTCATGCCGCCGAGCACAGCATAGATGAAGACGATACCCATGCCGACGTACAGGCCCGTGTCGTAGCTGGTCTCCAGGAAGCGGGAGAAGGCCACGCCGATGCCTTTCATCTGACCGATAACATAGGTGATGGAGACGATGATCAGGCAAAGCACGGCTACGATACGGGCGGTCTTGGAGTAGTAACGCTCGCCGATGAACTCCGGGACCGTGAACTTGCCGAACTTGCGCAGGTAGGGTGCCAGCAGCATGGCCAGCAGCACATAGCCGCCGGTCCAGCCCATCAGGAACACGGAGCTGCCATAGCCGTTGAAGGCGATCAGGCCCGCCATGGAGATGAAGGAGGCGGCGGACATCCAGTCCGCGGCGGTAGCCATGCCGTTGGCGAGCGGGTTGATGCCCTTGTTGGCGACGTAGAAATCGACGGTGGAGGTGGCACGGGTCCGGAGTGCGATGCCGATGTAGAGGGCGAAGGTCGCGCCGACCACGAGATAGGTGAGAATTTTAAGGTCCATGATTCGCTCCTCTCTGGCCTTCAGTCTTCGTGGACGCCGAATTTCTTATCCAGCCGACCCATGCGTGCGGCATAGATGAAGATCAAAACCAGGAAGGTATACAGGGATCCCTGCTGGGCGAACCAGAAACCCAGCTTATAGCCACCGAGCGGGATAGCGTTGAGTATATCGACCAAGATGATTCCGAAGCCGTAGGAGACCACGAACCAGAGTGTGAGCAGTAGGATCAGCAAACGCAGATTCGCCGACCAATAGGCGGTGCGATTCTCGGGTGTCATAGGGAACCATTCCTCTGGTTGATTGAAGGGTACCTTTGAGAAATTCAAGATACCCGTATGGGGCAAGGATACACCGCTTTTTCCAAGCACGCGGGCGCTCGAAGACAAGGGAGCGAAGCAAAACCCGTATTTTCCACTAGCGCCCCAACGCTTATCTGAATAAATTCAGTTGGTTATCATGGGCGCGCTCGCCGGGATTGTATGTTTTAGGAAAATGACGAGGCTCAGAATCCGTAGAATTGTGGTAACTATTCAGCTACTCCTAATTGGGGCATTGGGGGTTGCCCTTGGAAGGTCAGGACGAGCGAGTTGAACATATCGTCGGTGTTTGCGGAGAGTTGAGAGGTAGGAGCGGATGATGGCAGAGTCCCCGGCGCCGGTATTGGAGCGGAAACAACCGGGGACTTTCTGCTTGAGCTTGGGCATGCGAAGGTCGCGTTCGGCATGGTTGTTGTCGAAGGGAACGCAGGTCGGTGAGGAAGCGCAGGACCTCGTTGCGGCGCTCGCGTAGCCGCCGAATGAGGTTGCCGGCCGGGGATTGTGTGACGCGCCCGCGGGTGCCGGGACGGCGGGGACGGGGAGGATTTCCGGCTTCGGCTGTGCTGAGGATGGTGTCGTAGCGGGTCCGCAAGTGCTCGCCGTTGCCGGCGGGCAGCGTCTCAAGGTCCTGGTCCTGGACCTCGCCGACAGGGCATTGGCTTGGCCTAACAGCGTGATCATATCGGTTGCCCACGGCCGGCTCGGGGACCTCTCAGCGATGGCGATCAGCTGGCGCAGATGATGGACCTTGCAGAAGGCATGCAGACATTGGTAGCGCTCGTAGGCTGACCGGTGGTGATGCCCCAGTATGCCCACGAATTGGGACAAAAGGCCGAATGCATCCAGGGCCTCGGCCCCACGTTTGGGATGAGGGAAGCAGGCCGTAAGCCGGTTGGTGCTGAGTACGTGTAGCCGGTACAGGTTGCCGTTCACGCGCCGGCCGGTTTCATCGGCATGGGCCACTGGCGTGGCGACGAGTGCGTCGCGAATCGCGGTGACTGGCGCCTCCGGGCGAGCGGCGACCACCCGTACGGTGCGCTGGAGGGTCCCCGGTGAGATCGCCAGGCCGGCCCGCTCATTGAGCACCTCGGCGGTGCGCTGGTAGGGCTGCAGCGGATATGGAGTCATGTACACCGCAAAGGCCGACCCGCCCG